>Ga0307514_10000820_pt1 | contig 50410 bp, 47 predicted proteins | sample 16_EM_MG_FD_203088 | JGI IMG/M metagenome (GOLD analysis project Ga0307514, IMG submission 203088) | Populus trichocarpa ectomycorrhiza microbial communities from riparian zone in the Pacific Northwest, United States - 16_EM | ecosystem: Host-associated > Plants > Roots > Unclassified | place... | reverse complement strand
GCTCCCAAACTTTTCACAACCGCTCCCATGGTGCTCCCGTACCAGTCATCAGAGATCCCAGTTACTCCGAAGGCCGGCCGGAATGCCCTCCTAGGGTCTGATACTCTCCTGAAATTGACGCTTCTAAGTTTACACTCCACATTCTCTCAGACACTCCTGGAGGCTCCCAGTGACTAAAATACATTTTGCTGATGTGGCTGGGAGTGTGCCATCAAGTGCAATTGTGAGCGTTCTTGAGAACATGCCCGGGAGTGTACTGAGATTGTACTCAGAGGTGTACTTGGGAACGTACTTGGAGTGTACTTGGGAACGTACTTGGAGTGTACTTGGGATTGTCTTGGGAGCGTACTTGGGATCATATAGTCAAGCAGGCTGGAAGTGTGACATCGAGTGGAATTGGGAGTTGAGAGCATACTCAGAAGTGTGCTTGAGAGCATCTTGAGTGCTTACTTGGGAGCGTACAGTCAAGCAGGCTAGGGGTGTGCCATCGAGTGCAATTGGGAGCATCCTTGAGAACATGCCTGGGAGTGTTCTTGGGAGCGTACAGTCAAGCAGGCTGGGAGTGTGCCATCAAGTGCAATTGAAAGTGTCCTTGAAAGCATGCCCGGAAGTGTACTTGGGAACATCTTGAGAGCTTACTTGAGAGCATATGTCAAACAGACTGGGAGTGTAGGATTGAGCGCTATTCGGAGCGTACTGTCAAGCAGGCTGCGAGTGTGCAATCACATGCAGCCAGGTGTGTACTTGGGAGCGTGCAATGAAGTACATCTGGCAGCCTGCTTTTATGTTTGTTGTATGCAATGTGATGTATAGTATCCAGCACACAAAATCACATGTGTATCATTCTAATCTAGTCAACATGTAGGTCCATAGGACGTTGATAGTGCCACTCGTCAAATATGCTATAAATTACTGTCCCAAAAACACCTTTTCTATAAGTTGCATGTCGTATGAGGTCAGTTTTCCGGGTGACTATTGGAGCATGAGAGAATACTCGTTTGGTCAGTGACTAGGAATAAGATTTCCTGCTGACAAGGAATGACCATTGACAATTGAAATCCTACGACCATTACTCATCTAAAGTTGAGACACATCTTTCTCGCACTTGGCCTGATGGCCGTCATTGATCTATCAATACAAAGATCAGACAACGGAGATGTGACTAATTGGTCAACTAATCTGGAAGGTAGATCCAATAAGGAAATCCGAGTGATAATTCGTAATTCCAGTTTGAGTATCTATAATCAGATTGTCAAGTGATCCTGTATAATCCCAGAAGTATACCTGTAACACCAAAGGCATAACAGTGTTCTATCACATCATCTCGCCCTCTTTGTTGAGAGCTGTATATATGGGTATATACACCTAGCAAAGCCTATTGGAGATTTGTACATTTGTTGATTTGAAAGTATCTAAAAATACCTGTGAGTACCAGTCAAGTTGACTGGAGTTCCTGGGAGGTTTGCATATGGGTTCAAAACCATATTGTATTTTGCCAAAGTAGGAGACAATGTGACCATACATTCACCTTAAACCTATAGTCTAAGTCTAAATCAAATATATCAACCTAAGCTTGACCAGATATATATAGAGTTAGAATAGGCAGAGCAGAAGTACTTTCTACAGCAAATGCAAAAGTCATCATATAGCACTGTCAGTAACATGAAATCGGCAGATAAATAATCGTGTCACAGGGTAGAGGGACATGGAGGTAACAATAATGGGTCGATGGAATACGTAAGTAGAAAGGCGGTCGAACATTCCAATAGCGCATTTGGCTTGGCGTATAGAGCATCCTTCGAGCTGTCTCAATTCACCCTCTCTTTCAGTATTGCGATCTCACCCTTTAAACAAGACCTTCAAACTCTAAGAAATTCTTACTCCAATTCAATATAGATATATCACGTGATGTAAAGGATTTGACGCTTTTCTTCTTCTGTAGCACATAGCTTGGTCCGTGCGACATACTCTAGGAGGAGCCGCTTTGTACTTATGCACTTCTTAAAACCCTCGACCCAGAAGTCTGACTCTTCAACCGCATCACTATTCGGCTACCTACATCCTCGCCGTCGCTTTTGCCACTCCGGTGCTCTGTCTTGAGGTTCCGAGTACTAACACACCCTCGACTCGTCTATTCGATTTTCGAAGCCATAAAGGATCTCGACGTTACATCGCGCCAGTTTAGTTTCCAAACGAACTAGCATTCTAGAGCTATCCAGGTAACTTACTTGCATTCTCTTCCAGCTTGGTGTTGACTTTTCCAACTTTCAGAGTTCGCATCCTTCAGGTCTACACCCCGATGTCGGCTTGCTTGTAACGGAATAACTGCTACTAGCTTCAGCAATGTTTCGTGGCAACGATGGAGTTCAAGCAAGCAGCTCAGAAGCTCACCCTGCCAAGCGCGCGAGACTTGATCAGCACTATGGAAGTGAACTTGCTACAAACTCGAGCATTTACACGTTACCACCGCTCGACCGCGGTGTTCATACATCATGGGCTTCCACTAGTACTACTGTTGGGGCAGGGAAACAAGTACAAAACATTCCCGAAGAACTTGGCACGGGACAACTCCACCCAAAAGACGTCGGAGAAAGGAAGGACGAGCGACTTCAGTCTAGAAACCTACCCCCTCTAGAAGCCACAAATGCGCGCCAACTACTCGGACTACAAGAAGGATTAGTGCGAACCATGCATCCATCGAATAGTGCTGTAGGAGTGGCACAACATCATCTAGGGCTACTACAGCGCAGTAAAATCCTTCTCCCGGCTTCTGCTCCGCCATCTATGCCCCCATCGACAGCTAGCAAGCCGGGTCCGGCATATGTTGATTTGACCCTAGATGATGACGACGATGATGTGGTCGTCCTAGCTGTGTCTCGTATGCGTCACAATCATGAAAATCACAAGGCCGACGAAATTTGTTATGGTACGGTGAAGAGCGGAACAATCAACTCTCACCTTGTTCCGGCTTTCCCACCCGATGCACACAATTATCCGATGCTCTTGAGGATTGTTCGCGGGCATCATACTCAGTCTCTTATGATCCACGCGTATGATTATTGTAACCAGCAGTTTGGTCACGTCGATGTCAATACCGCTCGAGCGCTTGTCCCGCTCATGGATCTCCATATTTATAGAATACAATGCTATCTGTACCCTTTGCAGGAGAATGTCGAAGGCCCTGGAGAACACGTATCGAGATCATATAACTTTTTCTTTAATGTGTTTGGTCCAGAAGCCGAAGGCAAGAAAGCCGCAACCTTAATTTCTCAGAAGAATATGTTTTTTGAGGATCCACATAATGGCTATCATGATTGTACCCTGTACAGTAACCCACATCATATCATGAATGGTGCTGTCCAATTATCCGCGTCAAGAATACGCAGAACTGAGTATACCTTTGTCTCGCGAACAGCGGAAGAAGTTCGAGCGGACGTCAACAAGGTATTTGATGGGCTAGATCAAGCAGATAATTTGCCAGAAATGGAATGCGATCCTCGAATCAAGACCCCGCTTCTTAAACACCAGAAGCAAGGTCTGCATTTTCTGTCAACAAAAGAGCGGGAACGCACTTATGATGAGAATGAAATTAAGAATATGTCACTTTGGCGCAAGGGTCAGAAATCAGATGGCCAGGAGTACTATTATCATGTGATTACAAGTCAGCAACTCAAGAGGCGACCTCCAGATGTCCTTGGCGGAATCCTAGCGGATATGATGGGATTAGGGAAGACTCTGCAGATTCTTTCTTTGGTGGTAGCGACACAGGCGGACTCTCATGCGTTTGCGAAGAGTCCGAAACCCCGAGCTCGTGCCGTGAAGGAGAACGAGCCTAATCCTCCAATCATGAACGCAAAAACAACCTTGCTCGTTAGCCCTTTGAGCACCATCAGCAATTGGGAAGAACAAATCCAGGCGCATGTTCAAGAAGGAACGTTGAAGTATCATATATATCATGGCAGCCGGCGCGAGACTGACCCAAAAGTTCTTGCCGAATACGATCTTGTTATAACTACCTACCAGGTCATAGCCAGCGAATGGAACAAACACATGAAGGACAAGGAAGGCTATTTTAGTCCGCTGCAGCAGATAAATTTCTTTCGAATTGTACTTGATGGTAAGCAAAACACCCTGTATTTCCGTTCGCAGGCGCCGATGCCGCCCCCACTCAGGTTGTTCGGTTTTGTTGATTAAAACATAACTATTGAGTTGTGCGCGGCTGCTGACACTTCCTTAGAGGCCCATATGATTCGGTGAGTTGCAGAACTGGTCTGTCATGCTATCCAAGGCCGCTGATGTTGGGTAGGGAGCAGAGTACTCTGCAGTCAAAAGCCGTAATTGCCTTACACGCTCAACGAAGGTGGGCTGTAACAGGTTGGACTAACTCCGTAACATTTGTGACATGCAAAATTATTGACGGCTCTGATCAGGCACTCCAGTACAAAACCGGCTTGATGATCTTGCAGCTTTGACCAAGTTTCTTCGAGTGAAGCCGTTCGATGAGAAAAACGCATTCCACCAATATATAGCCGCTCCTCTCAAGACCGCAAATGAAGTCAGTTTCCTGGCACTTCGATTGCTTGTAGATAGCATCACCTTGAGGCGACAAAAAGATAAGATTGATCTTCCACCTCGAAGAGACCAGATTGTGTATCTTAATTTTAGCCAACCGGAACAAGAGATCTATGATGCGACTGCTAAACAGTCGTCGAGGCGTGTAGACATGGTGGCCAAACAAGGTCATATGGGCGGCAAGAATTACGTTCACATCTTGCAGATGATCCTCCGTCTTAGACTCATCTGTGCTCATGGTCGTGAGCTACTCGGTGACGAGGACACCGCAGATCTAGCGGGATTAACATCTTCCGACGCTATTAACGTCGACGAGCTTGATGACTCGGAGAGTGCGACAAATCTGTCTCATAAACAGGCATATCAGATATTTAGTCTGATGAAGGAAACGAATGAGGATATATGTTCAGCTTGCCAGAAGAAGGCGGTTTATAAAGATCCTTTGCTCTTGGCGGAAGAGAATGCGAAGGTTGGAGACGACAAAGGAAAAGAGAAGGAAGGGGGTGAAAAGGACAAACCGAAGACAGCTACATCGATTGGATTCCTCACTCCCTGTGCCCATATGCTCTGCAAAGATTGTGTGCCGACCTATACCGCCAGGATCTCGGAGCATTTCCAACCAGGAATGCGTGCTACCTGCCCCATATGCGGTCTATACAATAAGATCTCTTTCTTCGAATTAAAGGCAAATGAGCTGCTTATACACGAGACTGGAGCTGCAAGAAGGCACACGAAGAAGAAGGAATTTCGATACCGAGGCCCCAGCACCAAGGTTAAAGCATTAATTCAGGCGGTGCTTGAGAATCGGCAGCAAGGCACGCTGGAAGACCCCATCAAAAGCGTCGTTTTCTCAGGCTGGACCTCTCATTTGGATCTAATTGAGCGCGCTTTTGTTGATAACGAGATTCGCTATGTTCGCCTTGACGGTAGTCAAACCAGAATGCAGAGAAACGCTGCTATTGTTGAGTTCCGTGATGATTTGGCGGTGGAGGTTATCCTGGTGTCGTTGATGGCAGGTGGATTGGGGTATGTTTGTCGTCAATCAAACCGGAAACAAAGAAACAATCACTGACTTAATATAGCCTCAATCTCACGGCTGCCTGCAGAGTCTACGTCATGGAACCTCAGTGGAACCCCGCGGCGGAGGCGCAGGCTATCGACCGCATCCATAGACTGGGACAAAAAAAACCTGTTGTAACGGTAAGGTACATTATGGCTGGTAGTTTTGAAGAGAAGATTCTAGAAATCCAGAAGAAGAAAACGGATCTGGCGAATATGACAATGGCTGCGGGGAAGAAGTTGAGTAGGATAGAGATATCCAAACAGAGACTAGAGGTTGGTTATATCCTACCCCCCCCCAGTGCGTTAGTTGCTGATGATTTCCGTAGCATATGAAGGGTCTTTTTATGTAAGAGTAGTCGGAGAGAGGCTACATGACTGTAAGTTGTTTGTTAGTGACTATCTATTAGAAAGTAGAACTTTGCCGGCAGCGCATGGTTCGGGTCTATTCTTGGCATGTTTCATTTATGGGCTTTCCTCATTTTTGGTTTGCGGGGTTTTGGGCGCTGGCGTTTGTAGTCTTGAATATTGCTAACTATCAGTCGATCGATGCTTTTACTTGTTGTAGAGTTTTGGATTTTGAAGTGTAGTTGTCATGTACGTATTGGAGACGGACCTTATGATGGGATACTGCTAAATGGAGGAAAGGTAGGTAACATGCAATTGATGATGGGCTGGTATCTTTACAATTGATATGTTAGAAACATGGACGGTTCGCACTGGTAATTGAAATTTCCATGGTTAAATCATGTCTGATATACACACCGTCCATCTCGCGCGCGGCAGACATCGTCAGGTGGAATGTAGCGTAAGCGCGGCAAGCGGATCGCTCGTTCAGGCTAGCGAATCCCACCGAGTTGAATCGGGAGTGGCTCTAACTGACGTATGACATGCCTGCGCAAGGAACACGTTCTCGAATCTTGACTAGCTCACCTCGGTGTCTTAGACGCCATGCAGTAGCCATGTGCATGTCTCGAGCTGGTGCGATGGGGAGACGCACTCAGGTGTACTAAGATGCATTTCGTGATTTGTAGGGGATGTCCGCGTGGGTGGGCGATTGGTTGATACTCCTCATCGGTTGTTGGTGTGTGAAGTACTTCTTGGTACCGGTACAAGCTCTACTTTAGTTACATCCAAAAAGTAAACGACAAGTGCGAATTGCACACGGACGAATGATGTAACGATTAACTATCATCAGACAACCACGGTACCGCTACGACTGGGGCTGAGGTATACCATCAACCTGACAGCCGATTACTACCAAAACGCGCTAGAGACTAATAGAGATGAAGAACTTGGGCAAAACGAGTGGATATGTTTAATTTTCGGTGTATATGTCACGCCGAGACTACAATCCAAGTCTATGGGCTCGTGGCTTAAAGAACTGTGGGACTAGATGCCCCGAGCTCAACTGAGGTCTTGTCTCGTCTTATCTCGTCTTGCACCGCATATTACGTCTATTAGATTGAGGTCGGCGTGGACCGGTGGTCACGTCAACAGTTGCCCCGTTCTCAGATTGCAATACCGCACGGTCCGACACCAGGAGGGAACCCGGGTCGCCGAAGGCATCAGTTAACTTCCACATCCTATTAGTATGTAGACAAGAAGTAGAGTAAGTTGTATTCCTCTCCAATCCCCCCTCCTCTCGGCGGCCTCATACTGGACAGCGTATTGCGTGCGGTTATGATTTAAATCAATGGGGATTTGTGACACTCTCCGTAAGTCATAGCTACCCAGGTCCTGTGGATACCCTGCTCGAGTCGGCTGACGCCGTGCTCTAGATCTGAGAAAGAGAGCAGTGAGGTTTCGGATACATCGACAGCATCTAGCTGACGGAAGACAAGCGTTTCCCAAATTCCCGAATTCCGCTCTATTACTAGGGTTCCTTGAGCCGGAGGATTTTGAGGGCAGTAAAGGTATTCGGGCTTCAGATACCTTCCTTGGATGCATTGTCGTCAGATGCTAAGGCCGAAAGTTCATCAGACAACATATCGCCATTCGTGAAGGACACGCGTCATCTAGTCATTTTCGGCTACATGAGTAGGTCACACTACAGCTATGACCAGAATGTTCGTAGTGAACAGTGAACCTGTCAAAAGAGTATTCACGGCTCTCTTTTATTCCTACTTCGTCTAGGAAGGGCGTTGGTTGCGCTCTCTTCCAGACCATTTCGTGGCAATGATTGGTTCACATCCTTGATTAGTCCATAGAGAGTCGTGAGACATGCGCATGCTGTACTGTGTCTGGACAGCGCCGGCTATTTTGAGTTGGACGGCGGTACTTAAGAAACTGACAAGGAGACTTTACCCGCCGACGGTTTGGAGCGGACTCCAGCGAGGTCGTGTGATATCTGATGACTAACGATGCCTCTGCCTATAGCACGAAGCCATACTCTTTACAGAGCAAACACAGACCGACTGAAGAACTGCCCTTTAATGACTCACTCCATTCACAGTCCTCACTCGGTCAAAAGCTGCCTACATCTTTGCCATTTGATAAGCTCTCATAACTTATAGTTCTTCCTGCAATTTGATGGCATCTACTAACGAAAGAATTGTATGCCACAACCTGTGAAATGAAACTTCGATCGTAGTACAGAATTACCGCTGACAACTTATGAAGGGTGGGACAGCCCGGAGCTGAGAAGACCAATCCGAACAATCACCGAGACGGACACCTGATGCTGATCGCTGATGTTCAAACTTCTGTGGACAGTACTTTATATTTCAAGACTTGTCGAAGACATCTATAACAACGCGCCTCGATTATTGGACTTATGGAGCCGCCTGCTCTTTTGTGATGTTCCATGAGATTTATACTGGCTACATCGAGATGCGCAAGGCATACTTCAGGATAATAACTATGTTAAAACTTTGTAGAGAAATCTCAGCAGTGTAAACTTTAACATTGGAATAGGCAATTACATTTGCGGGGATTCCTTTCTGCGAAGACAGACCTAGATGTTTCTCAGACGTCTGATCGTTCAACCCCAACTCTCCTGTTAGTAGTTTGTGGCGATGTCGCTGTTGGCTCAGAAAGAGGATTTGAAACAGAATGGCCGAAGTTTGAGTAGGAAGTTTACGGCCATTGAAAACCGCTTGTCGTTGAAGAACCCCTAGTCATTGCAACCCTCGTAGTATCGCGAAAGCCAGAACTGTCGGTGCAATGTGAAGGGATGCACAGAAAATCTATAGGAAATATTAAAAGAGACGACGAGGATAGTCGAGCCATGGCCCTAAAAACGGTTTCAAACCTGATCAAGACAACAATGAGGTAGAAGTACTCATGAATACTCGTACTCTAGCTAGTCGTTCGTTCCCTCGTCTACATCCCTCCCTCCCCCTCGCTCACTCGCTCCCTCCCTCGCTCGGCACCAGCCACCACCATCACGGAGCGCGATCGCTTCCCCGTCGTCGTGTTGTCTTGTTTTGTCTTGACTTCATCCTCTTGCTTCCCTCTCTCGCTGCGCCCGCTTCTCAATCCCGACTTGGCTAAACCATAAACTCCGGTATTGATGCGGAGTCGACGCTCTTCTCGCGATTCGATACCCTCGACCCCAGCGGAAGACGGCGACGATTCAGAACTATCGGTCGGTTCATCGAACGAGCGTCCATTCACTACGACTCAGCAGTTTCATAAGGCGGATGGGAGTGTGAAGAAGGGTCTCCCCCTTACCCCCGATAAAGGTGTGTGGAGTGCGGCGTCGGCAGCGGCGGCGGCGGCGATAGTATTAGGCAAAGAGGTCGACGAAGTCCCTTTACCGGCGACTACGGTAGCTACGACGACGACAGCGCGATCTCTAGCCTCAGAGTCGCCGCTAAGTAAAGAGAAGATGGAGGACCCGAGGAACTACAGACGATCGCGGCTACGCTCCATATGGGTTTGCTCTGCAGGGACACTGGCGGTCACATTGCTTTCGGCATTCGCACTATGGTCAATCGTACAATCGTACCGGGAGAGACAATGCGATGCGAAGGGTTGCCGGATGTCGCACATGTCCCCCATCTATCTAAAAGCTAAAGACTTCGATACGGAACATACGCGTTTTGCGAGCAAGTACAATTTATATCTCTATCGGGAGAATGGGGTGGACGAAGACTATCCGGTATGTTATTTGTCCTATTGACACGATGATCGTGTTGATCTTGGGACCAACAATCGTGTAAAGATGATGCGCTGGGCGCGACGGCCCCCGGCAACTTTCCCGCAGCTCGAAGAAGGCTGACCTCAAACAGCCCAAAGGAGTACCCGTTCTCTTTATACCTGGAAACGCCGGCAGCTATCGACAAGTGCGACCGATAGCTGCGGAAGCAGCTCGTCACTTCAGAAACGCCATTGCAACAGATGAAACCCTGGCTAAGGCCGGGGCTCGGAATCTAGATTTCTTTACGGTCGATTTTAACGAGGATATAACTGCGTTTCACGGCCAGACCGTTCTCGACCAAGCTGAATACCTGAATGAAGCTGTTGCATACATTCTTTCCCTATATCATGACTCTCGAAAGTCAACAATGGACTCAGATTTGCCCGATCCCAGTTCAGTAATAATATTCGGGCATTCGATGGGAGGTATTGTGGCGCGAACGATGCTAATAATGCCCAACTACCGGTCGAAATCCATTAATACAATAATCACTATGTCTGCACCACATGCACGGCCACCCGTTTCATTTGACCGTCAGATTGTCAAGACATATGACGATATCAATAATTACTGGAGCCGGTCATTCTCCGAAAAGTGGGCGAATAACAACCCCCTGTGGCATGTCACGTTGGTTTCGATTGCAGGTGGAGGCTTGGACAATGTGGTGCCTTCGGACTATGCCAGTATTTCGTCTCTGGTTCCAGACACACATGGATTTACGGTGTACACATCTACAATCCCAGACGTGTGGCTCGGAGCCGATCATTTGGCCATTCTCTGGTGCGATCAGCTTATGAAAGTAGTCGCCCGTGCCATGCTCGACATTATCGATGTCAAGAGACCCGAGCAGACAAAACCTCGTCAGGAGCGAATGCGACTGCTGAAGAAGTGGTTCTTGACAGGTCTGGAGGAAGGGACCCAGAAGACCTTGGCACTTCAAGAGACCAAGCCAACCACTTTATTGACACTTGGGGCTGACTCCCAGAATATTACTTCGCAGGGCCAACGCCTTGTTCTACGGCATTTGGGAGAATCACAGAAGCCTCGGGCCTACCTAATGCCAATTCCTCCATCCCCGGGCGCGAAATTTACGTTGATGACGGACCAAACACTTCAGGCTGGACGAAATGGAAAGCTGGAGGTTTTATTCTGCAGTGTCTGGCCGCTTCAAGCTGGGCAGAGTGCCACTTTATTCTCCATGAATATGGATTTATCAGGGGATAGTACCGGATCCACACGTCTTGCCTGTAAGAATGCAGCCGATGATGTGATACGGTTGCCGGCTTCCACTCAAGATTCAAGGTATTCGTTCGACAATAGAGCTCCTTTCTCTTACCTTGAATACAAATTTGAAGACCTTATTGACGAGAACCGGGTTAATAAATTCGAATTTGTCGCTGTTGTTGATAAAGCGACCAAAAGAGCTGAAGGGTGGGTCATAGCAGAGTTCAGCACTAAGGACTCTCAGATCCAATCCAACGTTGGCTTGGGGGGACTTCTCACCGACGGCATACACGCCACACTTCCAGCTGAACGGTCGGTGGTTATGGACATTAGCATTCCCATAATACATAGTAGTCTTTTTGCATATAAGCTTGAAGTTGGGCCCCAGTCCTGTAGCGGCGGTCGGCTGTTTACTCCACTTGTCCGACAATACCTGGCGGATCCACACGAGTCGAAATTTTTCGTTAATGCGAAGACAGTGGATATCAATCTACACGGCACAGCACCTTTCTTACCTCCAGCTCTTCGCCCAACAAGCAGGCGTGGGCTATCTCTACAAGTTTGGTCGGATCCGACATGTAATTCTCCAATTGATATATCGATTCGTGTGGACTTCCTTGGTTCTCTGGGGAGACCGGCGGCGCGGTACAGAATGGCGCTTGCAGCGTTTCCTTTACTTGTGGTTGCTTTGGTGATTCGACAACAGTTCATGGACTATAATAACGTTGGTGAGTTTTCACTGTGCCTCTACGAATCCTGCCCTAGGCTTAATTACTGAATTACCACAGGTCGATTTATCAGTTTTAGTGAAGGGATGGATCTTTTTGTATCAAAATCTTTACCATTTGTTCTGGTCTCCCTCTCCTGTATGGCGGTTTCACTTTCCTTTGCAAATTCCGAGTCGAACAACAGTGCTTTTTCGCCTCTTGACAAGAGGTCTGATGATCATCCTAGTACAGCTTCCCATATGCAATTTGCCAAGAACGACATGCTTGTCGGTCTTCAGGATCCATTCTTTTGGTTTCTGGCGCCGTTATCTGCGTTGATTGCCGTTGGTATAGTTGTTGTTCTCAATTATCTGATCATGATAATTTTGAACATCGGAGTGGCAATATATTCCGTCTTCGACAGGTTTTCCAGCAGATCAAACCACGAACGACGGCATACGGGAAGTATCGCGTTCTCCACGAGCAGCCCTCGAAGAAGGATCATCGTCACTGGATTTTTGCTCTTATTCGTTGCGACTATCGTCCCATACCAATTCGCCTATATGGTCGCTTGCATCATCCAACTTTTCACTTGCATACGCGCTCTAAAATTTGCAAAAGATAATGTAAGTGTGCATGCTTCTCTTCATGAGTCATGGTATGTTTGTCCCTAACAATATTCAGGGGTATGGCGAGCGTTCTGGTCCGATGTGGGACTTTTACAACTATTCACATTCGATCCTTGTTATCATGTTGTGGATATTACCCATAAACCTCCCAGTGCTAGTTGTTTGGCATCACAACTTGGCCGTACACTGGCTCACACCATTCTCATCACACCACAACCTACTGTCGATAATGCCGTTCATCCTGCTAGTTGAAACGCTCACCACGGGAAACATGATATCTCGTGTTACCACCAAGTATTTACTCCGATTACTTGGATATCTGTGGCTTTTGCTGACAAATGATGCAGTGTGAAATACGTTACGAATCTGTTATTGGTAGGCATCGCAGCTTACTCTGCTTTGTATGGTGTAACGTACGCATATCAGTTGCATCACCTTGTAAATATCTTGGCTGCGTGGTTTGTGGCGATTCACTTCAGCGGAACCCGACCCACCGTTGCGGGATTGTTGGAGATATTCACGGACGACCTTGAGGAAGGCGAGAAGAAGCGGCATCAATGAAAAAAAACGGTTGTGGCATGCACCGGGGATGCCATCTGAAGAGATATTTGTACAGGCTCAGGACGCTAGCAGGCAAGCAATGGAGTATTTCTTGACACGTTTAGATGTTCATTCGGCAGCAAAGCATTGAACTGTTTTGGATGGCGTTTTTTTGTATTCCCACGTTGTCTTTGTTTGCCGCTTCTCTCTTTCGGGTGGATATGAGCTTGCTGTGTATACTATATTTTGGTATTAATGGGTTCACTGTATATATTTCGTTTTTGTCTCTTCTTTTTTTGTCCTTTACTATGTCTGTCCGTCATCCACCGACATCCATTGATCTCTTCAACAGGGCTCAACCAAGATAATAGAGCAGTTCTGAGCGTGTGAATAAATATTCTAAAGAGAAGGCTATGTTATACAATCTACTTTCTTGTTCTTGACTTGAAGCGTGTATGCAGATCATCCGTGTATTATTTGATCATCATTGACGAAGTCAATAATCTGGCCGTCAACTGTCAACACCGCCTCCATCCGAATATTTTCCCCGTCTTGATTCTCATCTTCACGAATGTATCTCGTTGTAACTCCGACTCCACGCCCAATCAACTTCCCCACCTCAGCATTCCACAGGAACTGACGCACATGCCCTCCCTGTTCATACGGAGCAATGCAACAATACGCCAACGGCATCCGCGATAATAACATGTGCTTACGCAGACCAGGAGTGCAAGGGCGCGTAGCTGCTAGGATCCCGATCGGCGGTGTATCCGGGGTGGAAGAAATGCCGAGGGTCCCCTCGAGCTCTCGCAGATATTTCGGCCCGGTGCGCGTGCGCTCGGCTTTGCATTGGATGTACACCTGCAGCTCTGGACGCGGAAGGCCGGGCGAGGTGGGTGGTGACCAAGTGCCACGGATGTCAAGGCCACGATCATCACGGCCGCCAACGCGTACGAGGTTCATACCCATCCGGGAGAGCGAGCGAAGAACTGTGTATCTGAGCTGGAGTGGTTAGTGGCGGTGATTTTCTTGGTCTTTCTCTCTCAGAGTACTGGTTCCGCGCCAGGCACACATACTCGAATAATGTGCCTACATACACGGACTTCTCGGGAGACAATCCAACGTCTTCGGCGTAGCGTAGAAATGACTCGACGTCATTATGCTGCGGTGATGTTTGAGGATCGCTGTTGAGTCTAGGGGAGGTCGTGAATAGCAGTCTGACTGGTAGTGGTAGTGGTGGCGGGAGTTGACATTGGATCAAGCGTCTTGGGGGTTTAAGGAGATGCCGCATTCCATGAGGGAGAACCGAACTTTCCTCTGACTGAGATGCATCTAGAACTTCGGTTGTCAACGTGAGACCCGAGCTATGTAGGGCTGCAGCCCTAATTCTCCACAAATTGGCCAATGGAATTCATGGACTTGTCTGGCTTTTGTTGGTTCGCCAGATTTTCTTTTTCTTTTTCAAGTGGGGTAAACTAGAGTGTGACCGAACGACTACTTGTGACGCTGGGGCTGCCCCTCTCTTCTGACACCCCTCCTTCTCTTTCTCCAACCCAACCATTTCTTCCCCCAAACGCGCAAACCACGACTCATTCCATCCCGACTTCTCTCACCACTTCCTAATTTTTCCCTTCGTTACGACATAACCTTTTTTCAAGATGGCTGACAACGATGAGCAAGTGAGTCCACCTATCCATCCATTCATCCGTCTATATCTACATTCATTCGACGACGACGACGACGACGACAACCCCGCTCCCTTTCCCCTCCTAGGTTGTGTTGCTGCCTCTTCGCCTCCTTTTCTTGCGACTTCCGTACTCCCACATTTAATCTAGACGAAGGCAGAGACCACCAACCGCTTAGGGGGATGGGAGGGGGAAGCCAAGTGCATCATCGCTTCGACTTTGAGTTTGATGGAACAACTCATACTGATGGAATCTCTTTTCTTTCTAGCACAACCACACTTTCGAGTCGGCCTCTGCCGGTGCGTCGGCCACGTACCCCATGCAGTGCTCTGCTCTGCGCAAGAACGGGTATGTCCTCCCGCTGCTCTTCTCAACCCGCCTGCCTCTCCCCGCGAGACAACGAATATAGGTATTTCTAGTCAAAAATGCTGAGATTATTGCAGACACGTTGTCATTAAGGGCCGTCCCTGCAAGATCGTTGACATGAGCACCTCAAAAACCGGAAAGCACGGTCACGCCAAGGTTCACTTGGTCGCCATCGACATTTTCACCGGAAAGAAACTTGAAGAATTGTGCCCCTCCACACACAATATGGACGTCCCCAACGTCAGCCGTACCGAATACCAGTTCTCATACATCGACGATGAGTTCCTTAACCTCATCAAGTCGGACGGATCCGAGAAGAACGACGTTAAGGTCCCCGAGGGAGAACTTGGCGATAGAATTAGGGAGTACGAGGACAGTGGCACTGACATCCGTAAGTCATTCCACGGCGTGCTTTTGTTCAAATGCAGTGCTAATTTTTCCTGTTTGAACTGAATAGTTGTCACCATCATCGCCGCAATGGGCGAGGAGGCTGCTATCTCCGTCAAGGAGGCCCCCAAGGCTTAAATGTCCTGAAGGGTTCAAGGGATTAAATTTAGCGTTGCTTTCTTTCCACTTCCATTTCCAGTCTCGCTCTCCTCCTCTTCGATGTGGGACTGTCCCGTCGGTGTTTTCCCCTCGTCATCGTACCAATCGAAGGTCTGGATTTATTTGTTTGGGGAGCAATTGGGGGTTCTCTTTGGGTGATTGGATTGAATAAAGGTACTTTGGTAGCATCTGGTGGGGAAACTGGGAAATTGGGAAATTGGGAAACTGGGAAATGGTATTGATTGGTTGGCTGGCTACTTTGTTTTTCCTGATTATTCGTCATGTTCATCATCTTTTTTGGCTTGCACAACATCAACAGTTAAAAAGGTTATGGTACGAACTAAAAGTCGTCTTTTTTTTTGTTTTACTGGCAAGCGTGTTAAAGTATCTAACAGCCGTCCTTCTGGAGATTCTGCCCTAGACATTAAGTACTCACTTAGTCCAATACTTCATGAATAACAGATTCTAACACGATCATCTCATATCAAGTTGCATGAGTGGCGATGGCACTTGTCCGTGTGCCAGCTTGATGTGAGACAAACAAATGTGGGGTGGGTGCCAAGCTCAGACAGCAGTCAGGCACGTTCTTTCACGTGCGGGCGTGAACGCACTGTCGCGTGTATCCCTGCAAGGGCGCGTCTTCCACCCACACATCCACATTATCCATTATCCGAGTGAATATCGATACATGGAGTACAAACGCCTATCACGCTGCGGCATCGACAACTGCAAGCAGACTCTATTCTACCCAGAAAATGGTCGTTGGTTCTGTAAAAATGGCCATATGCGGGAGGTGCGTAAACGCGACAAGTCTTCCTCGTAGACTTACTAATAGGGAGTAGGGAGAAGTGGAAATGGAGGCGGATGATGAGGGGTTTGGACAGACCGGATCTCGAGCAACAAGGGCCAAGGTGGAAACAAAGAGGGTATCCAAGGTTCTAAGGGGAAGGAAGGGATTCGCGTTGTATATCCAGTGCTACCAGTTTTTGTTGCAGAAGCAGGTTTGGTGGTTGGTTAAGGAGAAGGGTTTTCCTGAGGAGCTCGAGGTGTGGATGCCCCTTCCCGGCTTCTCCGCCCATCTTTATACGTGAGCTGATGATAGGAAGGTAATCGTTAGAGACCTGTGGGCGCTACGACTTCAGATCCTTTCTTCTACACTCCCGAAACATACATCCCAATCACAACCGGGGTCGAGGACACAATCAGAACAGCCCAATCAAGACGTGCAGTCGAGCCATTCGAGCTATATTTACACTAGTGAGTCCGATATTGCAAGCACCACACGATCGGCGAAGAAGCGGCGTCAGAAAAGGGTACCCATAGCTGCGGACCGCCCGACGCTCATTGAGTCCCTTGCACTGTGCTACCTTGGCCTTGTGCTCCTGCGTTCAGCTGTGTCATTGAGAGATTTCCATAGATGGGTCGAGAGCCAGGGTCTCATTTATATCCGTGCCATCAAGGAAGTTCCAGAAGCCATGAAGGACAAGCTTAGCGGCGAATACTGGACCGCAATGGATCCACGCGCTGGTCTAAGGCGGGGTCGACTATACAAGACTGTGCATAATACCGTTGTAATGATGCATGAGAAATTTGGGATTACATTCCCGCCTATAAACAGGGAGGTGTTGTTGGCGGGGATTATTAACGACTTGGGATTGCCGTGTATGTGCCCTCCCCCGCTCCCAGAGGAGTACGTTACTGATACGGGATAGTGGAAATCTACACAGCGACAAAACGCCTTGCAGATCGTCCCTTCATGACCTTTGAGTGGCCCGCGCTCGCTCTCACAAAGCGCACTTCGCATTGGCCGGAGGCAAAGTTAATGGCGCTTGTCATCATTGCTACGAAACTATGCTTTGGACTCGATGGGATACGGAGGACTCCACACTCTCCAACCGAGCCTGCTGCAACTGCACTCGCCTGGAACGCGTGGGAGCACTTTCTTCGTGCGGGGAATCAGGAAAGGCGGGGACTATTGATTTCCAAGGGAGGGAAAAATGCCCAGCTGGAGGTTGACGTAAAGGAGGCTGATATATTTTCCATGGACGCGGAGGAGCTGGATTGGTACATGGACTGGTATGAGAAAACATGGTGTGCAGAAGGCGAAGTACCGTCAGGGGAACGTGGCCTCTCACAGGGCATTATGAACCTCTTCCCCGCCACCCGACGTGATACACCGCCTCCACCGCCATCAGAACAGGAGAGAGGGTATGAATTATTACCATCGCGCCTTCACACGCTCCACGCTGAAACAGCCGCGATCCGAGCGGTAAGGGATAAAAACGAGGAGCTATGCCGCCCGGGTGAGGAGTATCTACTGTATTCGCTTGACGAGGAGGTGCCCCATCAGCTTAGAACACTGATGCAGGCTGCTGCCGACTTGTTGGCGATCGATCGTCAGGACTTGCAGAAGGTCGTTAGCAACGTCGAGCATATCCTGAAGGAACAGGTAGTGGAGAAGAGGAGGAATGATAGGAAGAGGGGTAAGATTGTAGGAGCTATTGCGAGCGGTAAAAGCAGAGCAAGGGGGAAAGAGGATGACATGGATGTAGAGGAGGATGTAGGAGATCAGGAAGGTTTGGAGGGTCTGGAGGATCAAGAGGATCGGGACGAGGACGAGGAAGAGGAAAGCCGGAGTGATGCAGAATGATGGACTGATATCCAAACTTGAGTTTCGGTTACTCTTTTGGAAATCTGCTATGTTTATATACGACGAATGTGACTTGGAGAGGTCCACCAATCCTCACATGATGCATTGAGTTCCGTTCAATTGTGTCTATAGATTCTCCAACGCCATCCTCATCAACTACATCAACCACAATCACCTAACAATCAATCCGTCCACCAAATCAAACCAGAAATTACAACGAAAACCACGAACAGAACATGATGTAGAAAGTGTGAATCGCCTGTATGTGTTAGCTCGTCTTCCCGTCGTAAATTGCTTTCGTGCGGCCGTCGAAACAAAAACAAGTCCATCTACCATTACCTATGTAGGTATCGAGAAATCCAGAGTGAAACTAAAGAAAAGTAGTAAATGTCCAAAAGGCAAAAACAAATGTTAAGTAACAACATCACAAAAGATACCTATATCAATGGGAAAGGGTCAGGAAGGCATGAAATTGTGTCACTGTCACATCCAACAACGCTTCCATTCCGTCTTCCATCCTCAAGCCCAATCAGAAAGCGTAGTTATACGAAACTCCGTACTTCTTCTTAAAGGCTTCCTTCTTCTCGAAAACGGCCAACCACATCTCCTCGGCCTCCAATTCCATCCTCTTGATTTCCACCACATCTTTACGCTGTACCAATGGTATATCATTGTAAATAGTCCCCTTCTTTCCCGCTGACGACTTAGCGGAGGCACCGGATGGCATGTTCGGATAACTATTCATAGTGAAAGATGAATTTGGCGAGTCAGTATTGTCTTCGTGCTCGTCTGTCGCCTCGGCGGTAGGAGAGCGAGTGGTCAATCGAGCAGCGGCACAGCGCCGACTCCTTCTCAGACGTTTGTGATCGTTATAATCGTACACAGAATCGCTGGAGTCCTCGGGAAAAATATCAGAACGCACATAAGTAGTTTCTTTCCTGATGGAGTTTCTGCCACGCTTTGACGGTGACTTCACGGCTGGAGTTATTTTGACTTGTGACTTGGCCTTCCGGTCTTTGACGGGACGTTTCGCGGGGTTCTTGTCGCAGCCAAAGCCAGCAGCTTTTTCTCCCACGATGCAGTATTCGCGGCAAACCAGAGCATATGCCAACTTCTCCAGCTTTTTTTGGCTAGCACTGACTTCATTCCAGGGTTCTTGTTGGCTAAGCATCTTGCGGGCAATACGAAGAGTCTCGGAATGTAATCTGTCTGGCTCAATGGTTTTACGGATATCACGAAGATTTTCAGATGCTATCTCATCTCGTACTTTGCGGCGCAATACTTTCCAGATCTTGTCAAGTTCTCGCTTCCGAACTCCAGATCGTTTGTAGAGACCAAGTTCCTTGCGGATATCGGTAAAGGTGTAGTTGGGAGGGCTTATGGCCAGGTCAAGGCGCGGATCAAGAGTGCTATTATCATCTCCAGTGTTGTTGCCCATTATCACGCTGTAGCGCTCATTGATCTCCTCAAGAAGCTCAGGGAAGAATCCTTGGAGGTCGTTGGTGGGGATAAAGCTGTTCCCTAAGGGCTCCCTCGTGCGTGATAGTTCTTGTCTGACAGCTTCATCTCCACTTCCGATATGCTCTGTAGTCCACGTAAGTAGCTAGTTATAAGGTCAGAGCTAGCCCATACCTTCGAGTATAACCTCCAAGTTCAGCCCCAGGTTGGTGATTCCGTTCTCTTTCTTATATAGCCAAAGGAGGTTATTCAATAAGACTTCCGATTCCTCTTCAAGTTCTGCTTCAAATCGCTGCCGGCCAGCCAGCGACGATGCTTCGTACGTCACTCGCTTTCTGAAAAGGGCAAGAGCCTCCTCCACACGAAGTAGCTCTTCGTCGACTTTTGTTTGAAGAGCTTGTCTGCGAGCAAGCTTTTCGGTTTTGGCATTAGATTGTTGTTTGCTGGGCTGTTCCTGAGAGGAAGGACTGCCGTCAGAGTTTGGGGGAATAGATTTCTCTCGTGCTTTGGCAGTAGGAACCAGAACAGTAAGATAGTCCTCCTCCTCATACCGGGAAGTTTGGGATGCGTCAGATTCATCGCTTGGGGTGATACAGTTTTCGGGAGGGCGTCCGAATCCAGGTGGGCTACAAGGAGCGTCGCTTGGTTGTGATTCAGAGTAAGCCTTCGGCTTGAGTGTAGGAGAATATCGTGGGCCTTCAAGGCTATAATTTTCATCCGTTCCACTCAAGTTCTCGCTGGAGGAGGATATGAAGTGCTGACGGTGTATGATTGGCATGATAGATTGACTCACTAGGTTAGACGAGTTATTGGGATGGGAGGGGCCAGAAGCTGAGAGTTAAAGTGAGGGAAAAAGGGTATATTCTATGTCTAACTGGGAGCGTTGAAGTACTTAGGTAGTTTGCCGTTTGTCGTTTGGTTGTTGCCAGTCGCCTTCCATAGCAGTCACTCGTGTCAATTGCAAACATTATCAACCCTAATCCACATAATCCTTTTTGATGACAACATCTCCCATGTTAATCTCCCAAACTCCAGTATCTTAATTTAGACGGCAAATGTTGATAGTCAGCTGGCTTATGGAACCATCTGGAATCGCAAATAACCAGCTTATTCATTGGGTAGGGATAAGGTGCATGGAGTGCATAGGCACGACGCAATTGTAAAATTTATGATAACCTTAAGGATCAGAAAAGCGGGCAAGTTGTAATGCTACGATTGCTGGGATTCAATAGTTAAGAGATGGTCGTGAATTATGGATGATAATTCGAAGTGCAGTTCAACATACTCTAAAGTACAAGGTGTCATAGGCAACCAAAACCAAAATTTAAACCTGACTTCCGCTCTTCAACGCCACCTGTCTAGCTTCGACATCCTTCATCTCTTTCACGATCATGCGGTTAAATTCCTCATGTCCATCCAGATAAAGATGATGCCCTGCATTTTGCACGATCAGTACCTTCGCCTCTCCTCCAAAACCTTCCTTCTTACCCCGCCATTCTTCACCGCCAACGTAGCTACCCTCCGGCTTCTCGTCTTTCATTGGCACTGGGGTGTTGCGTATCTTTTCCTCTGCTGCAAACCCGCCGGCAATATCCATCCAGTCCGTGTCGCCGTACATCCACACACTTGGAATACCGCCAGGACCAACCTTTGAGACCAGGTCTTGAACACGCCAGATTATGGGGCGACGGGCAAAGGCCCCTGGGGCCAGGATATAGGCTAGAGCATACTCTCCGCTACCACGTTGACGAAACAGGGAGTAGGCGTAGTTGTGGAGGGCCTGCGACTCGTCTGGCGGGAGCTGATTGAACCGTCTCGACGTCCATCCGGATACCAGTCTGGGGCCAAAAGGCCCTGACCATCGGACCAGGGAAAATGGAGAAACGTTTGCGTCCCAGAGGTAAACCAGCCATTTCGGGAGTGGGCGTCTTGGCGGGGTTTCTGCGGGTTTCGCGGTCGGCTTTTGTGTGGCTACAGCGTCGCGTTCATCAGGGAGGGAGTTGCTGGAGGCACCCGGTGAAACTGGGGCTGATGAGGATTGTATGCCGTTTGGAGAAACATTTAAGGCTTCTGGGAGGTTGGGGTTACTTCTAGAAATCATTTCGTCTTGGTGTTTGCTGGCTAGTGTGCTTTCTTCGTTCCCGTCTGGTAATGCTTGCTTCACTGCAAATGGATCCTCTGGAATTCCTACTGGCGAGGCCATGATGAGCTTGTTAACATGCTCGGGGTATTTGACCGTGTATCTGAATGATAGATATCCACCTAGTGAATGTCCTGGTACCTAATGTCAGCGGCAAACGCATAACCGTTGGCGTAGACTTGTATACCAATCAATGTAAACCTCTCTATTCCCCTTTCCTTTCTCCATTCTTCTAAAGCGTCTATAAACCAGTCCTCCGCCTCACTGATCTTTCCTTCAGGATCTTTGGCATGTATAGTAAACGATGGACGTGAAGAACGTCCGTATCCAAGTAAATCCAAACTCCAAACTTTCCAGCCGGGCACCCGCGACAAAGCATCAAAGTTGCGGAAAAAGAACGCAAGGCCAGCACCATAACCGTGAATCAACACCAGATGGTTTTTAGCTGGTGATTCTGCAGTTCGAGTAATACTGAATTCATTCAAAGCTCTGTTCTTGCCTGATAGCGGTACCAGCGTAGATGTACATTCGCGTGGACCATAGGGATCAGCTTCGGCTGGTGATGCGGATAATTCAGTGGGAGGATTTGCAATGGAAACGGCGGGAGTGGGGTGGTGAAATGGGAGGAATGACAACACGGTGGCTTCGGCAGCTGCTGGAGTTATAGCAGACCACTATTAACGAAGAATGTCAATACAGGATCCTGAATAGTCACGGGGGCAGTTATATGAACTCAAAAAACACACCCATTGGTACAGCCCTTCTTTATAGCTTAGCGGAAACATAGGGCCTCCGAAACGTTGACCAGCACTGGAAGTTCCTTGGGTCTCGCCATCTCGTTGCGAAGCAAGTGGGCTCTGCTGGGCACGACCTGGAGGAGCCGAGCCCGACGATGCCATCGTGGGATAGAACCGGAATTGTTGCTTTCCTAACGGTTCAGGTTTTGTGGCCTCAGCGACGGAATAAAGCGCAATAATAGTTCGCAGTACGAGGGGATATAGAAGCGCAATATTGGTAGTGGTTGGTTGATGGTGAGAAGAAGGTCGGTAGGAGTTGTGGGAAAGGGCACAGGTATCTATAAGTAAGCGGCTGCCATTGACGCAGATTAAGTTTTGTATTTGCGCACAAAGACGAGGCGTGGTGGCAATGTTGGAAGATGGATGGAAGGATGGATTTCGGAGTGTCGATGTTGGCACATAGCTCGGCTGAACTTTACTCCAGGCTCACACTCCGAATAAGAGCGCCTTTCTATCTTCGTCTTTGTTCTCAGTGAACCGTTGTCAAAAGTTAGAACAGAGGAGTAGCGCACACATGGGCGGAATTCCGTGGCTCTCATGACGTTGCCTAGCTTAGAGTACAGGTAGAACTGTTTGAATCTGCGCCTTGATGTTAGAGGTGGCGGAGCTAGTGCTTAGGTTGCTTGGAGACTGACTCAGGTACGGAGCTAAGCGGGGAACGCCCTGAGCAGAAATGTTCTTAAGAAAGCCCGAGTACTCATATCACCGAAAAGTCCGTGAGTCATGTGATCTCGGGGTTAGGGTTATACTGTCGGGCCCCATTTTCAGGAGCTCGAAATAGGGGCCTATGCTTTTTAAATTTCAATGCGGTATGTATGCCACTAATTAAATGTATGGGATACCGCCAGAACGGAATTTTTGGGCGTTTAGCCATTTTCTTTTCTGGTGAACGGAATATGTAAGCCTAACCCTGAGATCACATGACTCACGGACTTTTCGGCGACATGAGCACTGCACAGATAAAAGCGAGCAGTCAGAAATCTAGTTTTCTCTTCGATTCTTCCTTCCATTTATTTATTGAAGTATTTATTCCCCACACTCCCACACTGATGTTTCGCTCACGGTGTAATCGCATGAGTTTAAGCTTTGTTTTGACTTGCCTGTGCTGACACCAAATGTCAATCCCTACCACCGAAGACAGTGTAACGTGGGTGCATTAATACTCCGGCATCTAACGACCCGATCGGACTCGACTCACCTCATACAGACGGGGTTTCAATTGCACTAGAATTACTCACTGGCTGAAATTGGGTGAACCTTGTATTGAAGCGTTCGGAGCATGGAATCCTAAGTTTTGTTGCAATTCATACGTTGTCTCCTGACACCATCTGAAAGTCCTATCCGACTGACAGGCCCTGCCAGACAATGGGCGAGGTTACAATTTCAATCCGATACCACAAAGCGCACACGCACAAGGGCAGGTAGGATTGCTGAGGCGGGAACAAAGACATCGATATTGCAGATCGGATAAGCTTGAAACAGCCACAGGGTCAACAGGCGCATACAGCAGAACCGCATGAGATTGGTATAACTAATGGGAAAGGCGAGTATCCACTTGTATTTGTCAAGTTGACTCCAGAGTAGTACATTCCTCAAGGGGGATTTGTTGCTATTGTGGGTTTTTTTGGCGGTCGTGACTATACTAGCGGATTGGATGGGGCCGGAATACTTCAACAATTGGAGTGGTGACGGCAAGGCAGAGTGGTAGCGAATGAGAGGAGAGGGGTGCTATCATGTTTCTGGGTGGGGTTGCGCGTGAAGATGGCCTTGACGACTAAGGAAAAGACAAAGATCCAATGCCAGTCGACTCCCGCTCATTCGAATGCGATCTAAGAGATGGTGGGCCACGCTGTACAAGCGATGTGCGGTATGTCAGGAAGTGAAATTGCTGAAACCTGAGGTTCCGTCCATTGTAAGCGGCCATTCAAGTCTTCAAATAGCTGCTCCTAGAAGCCCGAAATACGAATGCTAGATGGGCGTTTAGTGTTATTAATGACATCGTAAAGGCGTCGGCTGTTTTGAAGAACGTAGGTTTCCGTGGTTCGAGGGTTCGTTTTGTAGGTCGTTGGCATGGAAACATGAGAGGATGTTAAGCATTGGTTCGGCGCTTTGTTCAGTGCGTAGTTCGGCTATAGTCAAGTACGGGTGAAGTTGCGATGAACTAGAAGGTAATAGTGTGTCGTCACTCGGGTGTACTCTAGTGGCGGGTACCCCGCAACGTAGGTTTGGTAATGTAGGCCGAAGTTGTACTGTTTCTGATCTAGTATGGGTTTGTTCATAGGGCTGAGGTTGTGGGTTGGGATTACCCGATAAGATTTCCTGTGAATATGTTGGTGGGTGAATGAATAACATATGCAATTGGCGGAGATGTCGCTCACACGTATCTGTGTTGGTATCCCACTTGGGTCGAATGCAAGATTCACATCAAATATTATGTAACTCTGCATTTGTAAGTATTTCTAGAAACATGTATACCAACATGTGAATCACTGGTTAAATTACATTATGAACAAGGGAACACGCGTGTGGAAACCACACGGTACCCCGAAAAATATATTTCCATGCTTCTGCTGGTTCTCTCAAAGTTGGCCCGGAACTCGCCTCCGGCTCCTTCGGGCGTGCAAGCTCGCCATATCTCCCCCGGCCGGGTAAATTTACGTGAAATTTCGTGTGTTATATAGTAGGTGGTATGTATACTTTAAGTAAGTAGGTAACTGGAAATGCCACCTCTCTTTGCTAGGATAGGCCGCCAAGCCTGCGGCTCGTGTGAGCTGTAACTTCAAGACTGAGGACGTTCATACAAGTAACAACGCCATGAGGGTTTGTAGGTATCTTCCGCCCTTTGCAGATATATTCCGTTCTAACACTTTTCTTACAGCATAATTCATTCGTCTTCATAATATCCAGTACAAGTATGGATCCACCCGAGTTGGACCTTCATGTTAAAGGGTCTCTCCCTAGCGGCTCTTCTCCGAGTTCGACATATCAGTCACCACCACAGCATCATCCCCCACTCCAGCCATCCAATCCTCTGGAGGCTGCACCATCATCTCCATCACAGATCTACCTCAACCTCCTCATCCTCGAAGCATCACTGCGATCACAGTACCTCCACCACCTCGGCCGCCGTCGAAAGTTCACCTTCTTTCTGATTGTTCTGTGTCTGTGGACAGCGTTCTTCTTCTACCGGTTCTTTGTGTTGGGCGGTTCCCCTTACTACTACTTCTCTCTTTTCGAGAAACTTGGCTTGGGCGGTAGTGTAGTCACGGGTGTGCTGTACTATGCTACTGGTCTGTATCATAGTACGATTGTCGAGCCTCGCCGGTTCGTTTCTATCACCAACCGTGGTCTGCGTGGGTTCAATGTCAAGCTTGTTAAGATCCCCTTATCATACCGAGAATGGGTCTATTGGTGGTGGGGTTGGTACACTTTTAGGGCTCCGCCGCCGCCGCAATCAACCACCATGCCACGCCGCCCTTCCTCAAATACACGCCGCCCGATACCTCCGTTCCCCAGTCACAGTCATACCCCATCACTGTCCTCCATGGCTGTGCAGCGGCCACTAATACAAAGCGACGAAGATCAAAATGATGATGAAGTGGAGGAATACCTACCAGGCGGACTACACCTGAAGCTGGTAATCCTACCCAAAGGCTTTTCTCCCGACTTTCGGGAGGGTTGGGAACTCTATAGAACCGAGTATTGGGATAAAGAAAACGAAGCGCGCCAGTCCCGCCGAGAAGAACTAAATGTGAGGCGTCACCTGAAAGTTCCGTCAGCCGCACCCTCAGCTCCTGCGGCAGCTGAAAGACACGTGCGGTCCTCGCGTGCAGGTTCAGTATCTTCGCATCGTGGTCGAACACCGACGCCAGATGCAGACCATCGCACCGTACCCTCGGGTCGTGCGAGAAGAGGATCTACAGCATCCTTGAAACGCCGATCAAACACCGGAATGCCTCCGAGGGCTGGCACTCCCGGTGAAGTATCAGATTCTGGATCTACCACTTCTGCCTTGGGGGGCGACAGAGACAGGGCTCGGAGGAGTGAGAGTGTGAGAACGGACAAATCTTCGTCGTCTACTGGCTCAGCTAGAGAGCAGCAAACCCGAAAATCAAGCGGCAGGAGCCAGGGAAAGAAGCGTACTAGCCAAGGAAATGAATCCCCAGTGGGTGAGGAAGATGTTGGGGATAGACATTGATGATGAACTATGAGAAAGAATTGCACCGAGGTACCTACATACGATACATACTTATGTACGAAGAATTGGCGTGGACGTATAAGACTACTTACGATTCATACTTGTGTACGAAGGATTGGTGTGGACGTATGAGACTACTTGTAATATAATATATGTTTTGTGCTTCGATATAGAGGTAACTATACCCTTGTGAGGTTGTATCTGTTTTCTTGCCTAAGTTACTCTTCTAGATTTTGTGATCACCACTGTTATTAATGTTTTTCAGTCATGGCTGGATCAAAGGGTCTGGAAGCTGTATCTTCTGTGTGACTGTCGATTCTATTCGTCCATCTGTTTGTGTAGCTACAGCCTCAACTTACTCTACAGCAGCCGCGACAAGCTGAAGCGAGTATCAGCTGCTGTAATTGACGAGACTCAATCGGTGTTTTAACACTTGCAACACAGGCTGATCTCGATCGTGGATTTCATGGGGGCTGGTGAGTGAGTGATGCCTTCATGATCAATCCACTAGAGTAAATTGCCTTCAACCGGGAAGTTGCATATCTGGTGCTCGAGTACTCGATAGATTTACTCGAGTGCAATCCCCGCATATCGATACTGTGGGGGTCACGGTTCTTAATGTAGCTGTGTGGTCGCCGAATCGACACCGGCAAACTTTTGCTTTTTAGTAGATCATCGTTCCGGCGGTGCAAGGGAGACACCGAAGGCAAAAGCCCCGCCTGCTACTGGTCTGCGAGGCTTGAGATAAGACCGCACCATGTTCTCGTTACCAAAGGTGGTGCACTTCTCTAGCGTTCGCCTAAACATTCTAGACCCTTGTTGGTTCTTGGCTGTGTTGGACTGGACCTGGAGAATGGAGCCCTAGATTTTCATCGGTGTTCTTGACGAACGCTTATCTATCGGTTGGTACTGCGAGTAATTGGTAACAGTGTCGCTGTTGACAGCTGGAAATTTGTTACTCGGTAACGGACACAAATTGGCGCGCTGTTGACCTGTGGACCTGTTGACAACGCGGAATAACGAATCAACCCAAGCCTCGTATTGATAAGGGCGCTTGTAAAACCTAAACCACCTCCGATGTAACCTCGACGGGGAGCTCCGGAATACTCTCCGTCGGATCGCCACCTCAATTGTGGCCACGAGCGATACCGGCCTACTAAGTAAGCAACATAACGGCCTCCAGAGGCATGTTGCCTTGACCCCGGTTCATGCTTGTTTGTCCTTAGATTTTCTGCCGATACACAGCGATGTCTGCGTCTCGACCCACAACCGCAATTGCACATGAAACTGCATGACGTCCCTTATCGGAATGGGCAACAATAACTTCGGCGAAGAGCGTGTACTGTGGGTTGGAGCCCTGCCTGCGTGCCCTCCGATCGCCGCCAGGAAGAGATATGGGGGTGAGATATACCTGCATGCTATGTAGCGATAGATGGTGCCGGGTGGTCGGGCGAGAGCGTGGGTGGTGTTGCACTGCAGGAAGATATATAAACGTTTTCGACCTTTGCTTCCGTAGGTTTATTGTTGTCCTCTCTCTAGGCGGTATTCCTCTTTGACTACAAAGCACAACTTTCGTCTGAAGAAAAGCCCCAGCAACAAGTAACGTCGTAATGTCGACCCCCCCACTATCCCAGGGTTTTGGGTATGGAATTATCCTAGGACTCGGAGCTGCTTTTGCGTTGGGCATGATTGGAACTACTTGGGCTCTGAAACGGTTTGTGAAACCCAATAGCGGATGGAAGGTGGGATGTGGCTAATTGGAATTGCAGATATCAGAATGAGGTTCAGACATCCGAGATGTTCAGTACTGCTGGTAGGACGGTGAAGACGGGATTGGTTGCTTCGGCAGTGGTGTCTTCGTGGACTTGGTAAGTGTTTTATATTCCGCTTAGGACCTGTATCTAACCTATTCAACAGGGCTGCAACGTTACTGCAATCGTCCGGTATCGCCTACAAATATGGTGTCTCGGGCCCTTTTTGGTACGCATCTGGGGCTACGGTATATACTACTCATCTCCCCACTGTTGAGTAGTGCTAACGATTGATATCTATAGGTTCAAATCTTGCTCTTTGCGACTCTTGCCATTGAACTTAAACGTCGTGCTCCAAATGCTCATACTTTCCTCGAAGTCATCCGTGCGAGATACGGAGTTTATGCACATCTCACCTTTATGGTCTTTGGATTGTTTACGAATATCCTGTATGCAATTTTGTCGGATCCCCGAAAGAGACGTGCTGACGAGAGGAACAGCGTAACGGCAATGCTTCTGACAGGTGGTTCTGCCGTGGTCACATCTCTTACCGGGGTGCCCACTCCGGCTGCCTGTTTTTTACTTCCAGTAGGTGACAACAACTTGTGTGACATAGATTCAAGAAACTAATTGTTCTAGGTCGGAGTCATTGTTTACACAATGTTCGGTGGTATCAAGTAAGTTCTGTATCCGTAATTTCGCGCTGCAATCTCGCTAACTCTTATTTAGAGCTACATTTCTCACCGACTACATTCATACCGTCATCATTCTTGTAGTCATTTTCATCTTTGCATTCACTACGTATGCCACCTCCGACATTTTAGGGTCTCCGGGAGCGGTTTGGGACGCATTGCAGGTGGCTACGAAGAACCATCCGGTTGATGGCAATGCAGGAGGGAGTTACCTTACTATGCAAAGCCGTGAGGGAGCCATCTTTTTCGTCATCAACATTGTTGGCAACTTTGGCACTGTCTTCTGGTGTGTATTGTTCCATGATTGAAGTATGCGGCCAATTTGCTAAGTAGACCAGTGACAACGGTTACTACAACAAAGCCATCGCTGCATCCCCAGTCTCTGCACTACCCGGTTACGTGTTGGGTGGTCTCTCCTGGTTCGCCATTCCGTGGCTGGCAGCGACTACGATGGGTCTAGCTTGCCTGAGTCTTGAAAGTCACCCGTCCTTCCCAACCTACCCAAACCGTATGCCTGACGCCGATGTCAGTGCTGGATTAGTGCTCCCTAATGCCGCCGTTGCATTATTGGGGAAGGGAGGAGCGGCGTGCACATTGCTTCTGATATTCATGGCAGTGACCTCGTGAGTAACCAGAGATCTTGGCTGCCTTACGTTTATCAAGCTAACCGCTGTGTCTAGTGCATCATCTGCTGAGCTCATCGCCGTGTCCAGCATCTTCACCTATGACTTGTACCAAACTTATATCAACCCCAAAGCCACTGGGAAAAACCTCATCTGGATGTCTCACGCATGCGTTGTTGTGTTTGGGTTTGTGATGGCAGCAATTAGTACCGGATTTTATTATGCCGGTGTTTCTATGGGGTATTGCTACTGATACCTTCACCCATAGCATCTACTAATTTGTGTCTATCATAGGTACCTTTACTTGCTTATGGGGGTTATTGTCAGTTCTGCCGTGCTTCCCGCTTCACTCACGCTGCTCTGGAAGAAACAGAATGTCTGGGCCGCTACATTATCGCCCATTCTTGGTCTTATCTGTAGTTTGATTGCGTGGTTGGTTACTACCAAGAAACAATATGGAGAAATCACGGTCAAGAGCAGCGGAGAGAAGTAATCCCCCAACTCTTCTCCCTATTTCCTCCCAGCTGATCACGCCACAGCAACCCTATGCTTGCTGGCAATGTAGTTGCCCTTCTAGCACCGTGCCTCTTTATTCCTATTTTGACATACGCACTTGGTGCCGACAATTACGACTATGAGTCTATGCGTGCGATCCGCCGAGCGGATGACCACGATGTTGCGCAAGAAGCACATGTCGACCTTGATCTCGTCCCGGGCGAGCACCGCGATGCAGCAGTAGAGGAGGCAGAGCAGAAACAACTCGATAGAGCAGCTTTCATTTCTCGTCTCATCACTGTGCTCATGACGATTGCTTTATTAGTTCTCTGGCCTATGCCCATGTACGGGAGTGGATATATCTTCAGCAAGAAGTTCTTCACCGGCTGGGTCAGCTTCGGAATTTTGTGGTTATTCTTCTCTACGTATATCAATCTCCCAGCCATAAGAGGATTATTGCTAATACGGCCGGTAGGACTTGCGTGGGGCTGTATCCTCTGTGGGAGGGTCGACACTCGATGGCGCATACGGCTAAGAGTATCTACTACGATATTACGGGTAGAGGGAAACTTACCCCCGCAGTCGAGCAAGCTCGTGTGGCGGGCGATGATACTACATCCCAGGAAGAGAAGATTATTGTGAAGTCCTAGATATGGCTACTGTTTTTTTTAAATGTAACCGGAGTATTGATGCTTCTGTTTGTAACAGCCTTATGTTTGGAAATGGTTGAATGTATGAACTTACTAAGACTATGAACTTTGGATAGTTCACAGACTCTGTTGGTGGTGGGAGACAGCTACAACTCAAGTGTTAGACATGCGTGCCATGGGTGTTGCTGTAAGATTAAGGCAGGTATGAATCAGTAAATTGGGTTGACCTTAGTTGCCCATGTAGGAGTGTTACGCCGGATCTAGGTCAAACGAGTGATTGCATCGTGATTGACACAGTGAACTCCCACTCGTCGGCAGTAAATTGCGTAGTGCCTGCTAAACCGGCCCTCTAAAATGTAGCAGCTAAGTACCGTACACTGACGATCATCCATATCACATCATAGCTTATCAGGACCATTAGTGGTTCTACTGAATAATCGAATAATCCTACTGGATTATGCCCACCACATCTGTCTAATGAAGAACATGGGGTCTAGAAGCCCTATCAATCCCAGCGCCGGGGCCACCGGCTAAGGGATTGGTAAATGCTTTCCGGGTGCACGCTATAATGGGTCGGGGCTGTTCTCATTGGCAAGCTTTTTACCGAGTGAGCTTGCGAGCAAAGTGAAAAGAGAAAAAGAATGTCTGGTACACGAGAGCAGTGGTGGCCTCTCCCACAGTCGTCAAATGTATTGCTGGCGCAAAATAACAAAATATTGCGCTTGACTTGTAAGTCTCGATAATCGATTGAAGATTTTTGATAAAGTCTACTTCATGTCACAAAAACAGCTGAATGAATAGAAATCTATCGATTGTGTCTATCCAAGCATACTAGTTGTAAAATAACACAAGAACACTAGAAACGTTGGGGTATTTTGGGACTGGTTACCCAGCCGATCGATGAGCGGGAAATGGCTTGATGACCGTCTGGTATGCGCGCAACCGTTTGTACAAGATTATGGTTTTCTACGCCAAATGTCAAATATATTATGAATTTGAATGTTTGAAGTCGAGAATCTTCAGAGAAAGTGCCTTCTTTAGTACGTCTGCCAGATTTGAAGTCGTTTCCTTGGGGTGATAGATGGTAGTATTCTACTCAACCTTCAAACCACGCATCGACTTGTTTTTAAGATATGGGATTACTAAACAGTTGACTGCTATCGGTAGGAACACTCCGGCTGTAGGACGTGGTTTTAAGGTCACAAGGTGGGTACATCTCGGACTTACTATTTTCTGCCGAGTATTTTAGTAGTCTTCCGAGATTTTCTCATGCGCGTGTTTATGTGCGTGCTGAGGTTTGCGTTCTGTAATTATTCTCATGATGGTAGTGACGATAGTGTAGGATTAGGAGCCCGCTATGTAGATTTATGATGGGGATACCAGTGGAGGTGAAACTGGTGGTGGTGTAATAGCGTGTGATAGCATAGGAACTGTCTACTAAAAGCACCGTACCGGCAGCAGCTTTGGATGAGGTTCAAAAATGGTTGCAAGACCATCAACAAAATTGCTAGTAGACCAAAGCAGTCCTGAAAGTGAAATCAACTTGAGCTTGAGGTCATTTGTATCTTTTGAAATCACTACAAATCGTATACATGTGTGTTCCCAAGGATATAATATATATTTTATGACTGTTTTAACACTTGTGATCGCTAATGGCTGTCTGAGAAAACCTTTATTTTTTCTTGTAGAAGTAAGAAACATGATCTATCCTGCAGTGCCGGAGAGAATCTTAACACCTCTCTTTGGTGAGAATGGTTCTCACACCAACAGCCATTCATCAATTCCTTTCCGTGTGCACATAAATGCCATAACCCCCCCAGCACAATCAGGGCCCTCTCCATCAGCACCCCGCCCCAATACCAACTCCGGCCTAATAGCTAGCGCGCCTCCCCGAAGAGCGGGTGAAATGCCATCTGGTAGGACATTCTCGTAGCTCCAAATCTGACCAATTCCCAGATCCCGGAGATGGCAGGAGAGGTTGTTGTAGAGCATGGATAGTAGAGCGGTGAGACTACACGAAGGGTTTGAAAGGAGAAGCATCCCAGGCGGGGCGAACCCTTGCGTTACAAGTGGACTCAGTTGAGGTCGGAAGGTCTGCACAGTTTGCTGCACGCGCGGTATCGCGAGGCAATCTGCGTTACCAAACGTCAGCAGGTACCACAAGCGAAAACTAGTCAAGACGGTGTCTTCATGCCTGTTCCGGACACGTAGTGGGACTTTGCCAATGATTATACGCGGCCTATCAGTAACACGAGGAATTTTTATCCCCTTCCATTTGTCATCATTCTCAAGGCGATATATAATCTGAGCCGCTAAAAGTCAACATCATACCATTTCACCACAGAACACACAATCCAATAGACTCACCTCGGATTTCTTCCCCTTCGAGCCAAGCCCCCGCGAGCATGCCTCATTGCGGAGCCTGTGCAAGGGGAAGTCGCAGTACCGGGTTGTCTTGGGAAGAAGGGATTTTGCTCTTGCTTCTGCTTCCATTACTTCCAACTGTTTTAACGCTCTAAGTTCCCAGGGAGCAAAGTCGCTATTGAAGCGGGGCTGAAGTAGTGCCGGGCGGAGGAGCGAGAGAAGCAGGCGGGTTGTTGTTGATAGAAACATAATCACATCCTAATAGACATGTTATAGACGACTGCAGCGGTAGTGAGAGATATCGAGATAGAAGGTGAGCTGGGCGAGTTGGTGCTTCATCTTCAAGACGGAAATTGAAATACTGCACAGACACGATCACAGTAGCGACGTACAAAACCCTAACCTAGTACGATACTAATACTTACCAGGACTCTTCTGGGATCGATGATGTTGCTATAGGGGTACTTAGATGCCAGTAACTAATACAAATTTCTATTGGCTAAGTACAGCTGTCCACTAAGAATCCTTTCTATTCTCCTTCTCAGCTTTCCAGCCTCCTGCTCTTACTCTATTGTAAGAGCAGTAAAGTACTCGTCGGTTCAACAAGTATTCGGACACGTGATCAACACCGACCACACCGTTGTGCGATCCCGCTCACTCATGAAGTCATTTTTTCATGGCCAATTAAGTCCACCAATTCTACTCCAAACAAGTTAAGCATAGAGTCAAATTAAAGATAACTAATAGGAGAATTTGCTACAAAAATGAAAAATAGAATGCCATGTAATGTGTGTAAGTGACAAATGAAAAGGTGTGTGGGATTACCCAAACTAGCTGATAAAAACACCTGGGATCCAGTACAACTAATTTGAAAAGATGAGTACATCAACAAAATTTAAGATGGTTTGGAAGTCATAACCAAACAACTCAGCAACTCTGAACAGCCACACTGATCCTTCCAGATGCTCCCAGATGCTCCCAGATAGGCTGAATGCAAAGCGATGTGCTCTCAGGTGCTCCAAGACTACTTCACCGGTGCTGCTGAATACTCCGGAAGTTGTGGAACAGAATCTAAGAATATTCTGAACAGTGTATAGTTGTCTTCAAAATGCTTCCAAATCAAACTATTAGGATGTGCAAATTTCGGAGCTATTGGGAGTATTGGCCGCGTCTCCGAGAGTATTCCAGTGTATCTTGAACCTGGAGCCGTACTCTCCGGGAGTGATTATTATAATGTTTATATCAAATGGTACAATTCAATTAACTATCTTCTGCACACCTTGATTCAGGCATTGTAACTTTAATACACAGTCCAGTAGGTATCTAAATCCACATGATGATTTACAAGCCATATGCTATCGATTCTATCTGATGCAGTATTATTCTCATGCATCAAATGTGCAGGTTCAACAATTGCTCCGACAGGTACAATATGCATCTTATCAGTCTGTTTGACAATCCGAATGAATCTGTCAACACAATCAGCCCAACCATGTGGATCTTTGTACTTTGTTGGAATCACCACCACATATTCTTGAGGTTGAGGATGTAATATCCATTGTTAAGTCTTCTTGCACCTCTGAGAGAAGGTCGATATCGATTTTCCAGCGGGCAGGCGCTCCTGAAATTGGAGGATCTGATTCAGTGGAGTCCAGCTGAAGTATAATACAGGAAAAGAAGGAACTCAGCCTTGGAAGATGTTAGCAAGGTCACTATCCATATATTGGACCCAGATGTTTGAGATTCAGACATGATCCCTTGGTTGGCATCTGTATATTCTACCTTGCAATCAAGTCCCAGACGCTCAACAGATGTAGGGCAGTGAAATGGTTGACAGTAGTACAACAGCTCATTCTGACGTTTAATCAATAAACTGCCTATGAGTACATTCTGATTAAATCTGAGCACAAGTCCACTAACTTCATGTCCCCAGTCGTCTTCAATTTGTAAATGGAATAGCTGTCCAAAGTTGGGAATTCCGAAATCTACTGATGTATCTCTGAGGCCAGGTTAATTTGATACTTCTGCACACACCGCAGACATGTCTCTCTCAAATGATGTACCTGTCGTGATACAGGGTGGAAAAATGGCTCTTTCTGACAATGGTGGAGGCGTAAAAGATGAGCTCGGCGAGTATTTCGCTGTTCATCAGCAGTTGATAGCAGGTGAAAACTTTGGCAGAGTCCATATCGTACCAGCCTTGAAGGGCGAGATATGATAGTGTCTTCTCCATATAGTCAAGACCGGTACACCGGTCATTGTATTTGAGCATCTGTTGAATGTGATTGACTTTGTTGGTAGATCGATATGCCTCTTTCACATTGCTGATATGTAGCCATTCAGAAACATCAGTGGTGAAATTGTCACCGAAATTCATTCGCCAAATTGACTCTGATATATGGCTCACAAGATGTATCTTTGGATATCCGAAAAGGATTACACAATGTTCAATCGTTATTCGGAGCTTCAGAACTCCGATTACCTGCCACCAAGCTTCAAATTCAACCAAGCCGATGGGGGATTCCTTCATGAACCGCATCTGGCCATTTGAAGTGATAGCATAAATCTCTCTCTTGAGCTGATTCACAATGTGGTCTGTATCAGCAATACTCCAGGTGGTGGCATTAATTCCAGCAATGGATAGACAGACCTGGAATTGCGCACCCTTGTCGGCGGTCATGTTTACCGCCCCATAAGCCTCAACTTCTGCAGCAGTCTTTGTTTGAGCAAGTTTTTTTGGCGAATATGCTTCTGGGATCAGTTGTATGAGTCCCGACTTGCTGCAATAGTTGTCACTCATGATGTGGAAATAATTTATCAAAAAGCTTGCGTTTAGCAGGTGTCACCAGATGGATTTTGCGCTCCAATCACTCAATTGCCCTCTGCCGATCAGCATCTGACCATATGGTTGCCGCTTGTTGGGCTCAATTGAGGCACACCTGAAATTGCCTTCGTTTTGATGTAGTAACCTTTTCAGCCCCGTACAGCTGAACCTCCATTGCAGCACAGATTTTATAAATTGTTTGTTCTCGTAAATAATAGGATTCTGTTGCCAATAGTTCATCCACATTGGCCTTCGCAGACTTCCACATTTTCTGATCTTGAATGGCACCGGTCATCTTGTAAAATTCCTGCAGTGCATCATCTAGTGCTGCGAGGGATAGACCAGAGTAATTCTGTTGGCTGATAAGTAGAGAGAATTCACATAATGCCCGCACTGCTTCCATCACCATTTCATCAGAGGCAGTTTCCACGGCAGTTTTCCTGGCATCCTGGGAGCAGTCAAAAATTGGAGCCCAATTCACTGCCAGTGTTCTGATTATGCCCCGGATTTCTTTTTCCTGCCAGGAGCCGCTTTTAATTGATTGGATAGTTTAGAGAAGCTCTGGAGGTCTGGATATCGTGGTACTGATGTGAATCAATTGTCAAATTGATCCTTGAGATTCCTAGCTTTCAGGTATTTGAGCAGCCAGTACAATAAGTCTTTCATCAGCAAAATGTAATTCGGTCCGGAAGCCACACCCAAACCTCCCAGACACTCCGGTAGCCCTCACCAGTGCTTCTAAGTACTGCCAGATGCTGCCAGCCCCCCCTGGAGATTTGCAATGTGCTCTCGGACTCCGCAAGAGCATTCTCAGGCGCTACTCAAAGCACCTGCAGATATGGAGGTGCATTCAGGATGTTACGAAATTGACTATAAGAATAGTCAAATTTTGGAGCTGCTGAGACCTATGTGCAGGTCTGCAGGGGACTTTGAGAGCAGCTCTGGGGGAGGCTTTCAGAGCAGCTGAGAGCTCTGCGCATGCTCTGCGGGAGACTTGGTGCCAAATTCTCACAGCAGTGATTCTTAGACAGCAGTGGTTCTTAAGGTTCCACATCCATGAAGTATTTTGTTTATCATATTGGTCTTTGTTACAGTCACAAGATTTGCTAGACAATAATATGGCATGTATTATCAAACTCTCTCTATATGTATATATACGAAGATACAGGCATAACGGATGGACTCAGTAACAGAGAGTATATATTTGGAAGACCCTAGGGTAGATAGACATTATCGCATTATACGAAATACACACTCTTTCTTTCCAAGCACTTGGTCTGACGCACCCTTGCCGAGCTTTCATATATCCATGCAATTTGTGTGGTTCCTCACACACTCTTGTCAAGCATTCATTGATCCACGCAATTTGTGTAGTTCATCATGGCTGGGTATCCCTTTCATTTCTCTCACTGTCTTCCTACGCTCCTCGAGCCAGAACAGATTTTTCTCAAGAACTCTCATTGGATGGTATGCGAGATGCGGCTGAGTGTTGATCATGGGCAGTCTGCCTTCGAGTTCCTCCAGTTTACCACACAGGGGACCAAGTGAACTTCGAGATTAACTCCAAGGCCGTGATCATGTGAACTTGGCGGCCATACTCGAGCAAGTTTGGAGATGCACTAGGAGGCTGTGATCGAGCGAGTTTGGAGATACACTTGGAGGCCGTAAGCGAGCAAGTTTGGAGATGCACTTGGAAGCTGTGATCGAGCGAGTTTGGAGATGCACTTGGAGGCCGTAATCGAGCAAGTTTGGAGATGCACTTGTAGGCCATGATCGAGCGAGATTGGAGGAGTACTTGGAGGTAGTCAATCAGGAGGGAGGTGAGACGGGAGCTGAGACTCTATTAATTGATTAACTCGGAATTGTGGGAATGTAGAGAATTGAGTACAACATGGTCTGCCGAGAGATGAGAGATAGGCTGGGAGCAGGAGACAGTCGATCTTGGGATGATGCAGTACGCGGTGTATACAGTATTTAGTGTATGCTGTACTCAGAGTATGCTGTACGTGGTGATAACTCTTGATCATTGCATGCAGAAATAGAGAAGGATGACTAAACTTCGTGTTCTTAGGTGATGGTAGAGTTGATGACGAGAAAGAGAGATGAGAGGAGATGGGGGAAATCATCATGAGAAACTGGGACTTAGAGAATTTCGTGTGCGAGTCAATTTACCATCCCCGATACGGCAGGTATGAGTCACGATCTGGTGTGTAATAACACCGATACAAGGTCTTCTTAAACAAATCAGGCAAGTTGTACCCCTAATTTCTCATATCCGCTCGTATCCACTTCATTCCCATTCTCATCCCCTATCTCTCTCTATGTCATCCACAACTCAAGCATCATCGCAGAACACAAAGTTAAGTCATCCCTCTGTATCTCTCGATGCCATGATCATAAGTTGACACCGAGTACAGCATACTCCTAGTACAGCATACTCCAAGTAAAACATACATCAGCAAAAAAATATTCCGTTCGGGCAGAATGGCTCCGTCAGAGTGGACACGCTCTGTCAGAGCCGTCAGAGACACCCCGGTGGCGGATTACTCTGCGCCCGGCATCAATACAACGCGTCGCGTTGTATATCGCCCTCCGATTGCTGTTTCACTGTCTCTTCGCATTCTGTCGGTCTCCTATTTTAAACGATCACTCTGGCGTTGTAGCCAACTGTGACAATACATTGGAATGGGTTCATTGGGTACGCGCTTGCATCGGGATTGCAATGTGATGGGTGATGCTGCGAATATCTCTCCTCGCGTTCCTTCTACCTGCGCGTAAAATGCAATTCTCTTTACTAATTATACACATCATTCCAAGTCGCCAAATCTATGTGGCTATTGACAATCCATCGCTCGTTCCGTCCGTCTCCTGTCTTACTACTAGTAGCTATCTCTGGAATTACGTGCGTGCAGCCAACAATATTTCCCACGCTGAAAACTTGCAAAGCAATGCCTGCCGGTGCTTTTCTCACTTGTACAAATTTCGAGACCGGATCCAAGTTACCCGAGTTTTCAGGTATTGTGGTGAGTGCCAGGGCTAACCAGTACTCAACGAAAGCTCCATCCTCGTTTTGGAGTTTGATTTTGAGTAGTCGTTGCAGTTGCCACGGGAGACGCCCATTCAGCGCGCCATAACACCTCCCCGGGCATTGCTTTACCCACACCCAGTCGTTCCGTTGATCCCCTCTGCGCCAGCTCTGGCTTGCTGTACATCGACACATCTGAGATATGCGTTCACCATCTAAACCCTCAACTTGAACCTTAATACCATGGTAAATACAGAGCTGCATTGTGTGCAGTTGTTCATCCGATATATACGTCTTGTTACGACTCTTATGCTTGATAAACTCCCGTGTGCCGCTGTATATTGCCACGCGGTGCGTTGAGTCTTGCATATTGTCGAGTAATGCTCTGAAGTCTTTCATCATAGCGTCAGGATGCTTTCCATCATGGCGGTTTTGGGGTCCCATGAATTCGGGCTTCGCATATGACTGGGGGCTCAGGGGGGCAGTGAGATCAGCACCGGAAGGGAGGACTTTGCATGCGGCAGCGCTGTTCTCCCGACGCTGAGCGAGGGCTTGGAGATTGAGCTCTCTGACTTCGAAGCAGAGGATGCGACGCTGAAAGGTGATTACTTGTGGCAGGTAGTTGAGATTGTGATTGGAGGCATTCCAACAATCCTTGAGGTTCGTTTTATGTGCTTGTTTATGTCTCTCGGCAGAATACTGTTGCAAGGTTCCGTATCGACGAATCTGTTCGAACCAATGAGACATCAAGTGGATCTTCGGAAAGTTGAAGTCGGCATCTAACTCCTTGGAAACATCTATCTCATGGCTGATATAATCCCGCCAGGTGTTCATTTCGCGCCGCGTCTTAGACGGCGTCCAAGTTTCAGCATTTGTTTCCTCGTCTACCTTTCGCTTCTTCACAAGTTCCATTCTCAGGGCATTGGCTTTGGCCTTCGCCTTTTTGCCGGCTCGCCCGGGTAGGAAAACATCTTTGAAGGTGTGAAAACGACGCAAGGCGTCCTCCATGTAGCTCAATGTTGGATCATCGTGCGATTTATATCGAGCATACATATAGAATTCTAACAATGCCCGTGTGCACTCAATTGTGTGATTGAATATGGGACGCTGAGCGGGGCTTCCGCCTCGTAGAGACTGGGTTACAACTCCAAGCAGGTACCGGCTCATTTCCTTCATCTCCTTCCCATTCCATTGAGAAACTTCTTCATATGACTTATTTTTTGGTGTGAGGTCGTGGTAAGCAGGCACGGATAACCAGATTGAATTGTACTTGTCGAGCCGTTCGTGCATCTTCATGAAGTGGAAAATCCACTTCTGGAGGTGATCAAGCATGCCGATCTGCATTGTATGGAGGAGGTCGGGCTTAGGGAGATCGCTCACAATACAGGGAATATGTTGAAACATGTTGAATCCTCGGTGAACATGGCGCGACGAGAGTTCGGCATTGGCTCCCTTGGTGTTGGCATTGCTGAGCTTTCGATATAGGTTGTGATCCTGCCGGGGGTGTTGCTTGTCAGGAGGGACATAATCTCCAAGTTTGTTCTTTGGACAGTCGCACCAAAAACAGACATGCCGCTCGAGATCATGTAGGTCGCTATACTCATGGCAATCTGCAAGCCATGCTGCTAAAACTGGTTTGTAATGCCTGAAGTTGCCATCTGCACAGAGAACGTTGTAATACCCGCTCTCGGCACTGGGATTGTGCTTAAAGGTGAGAGGCTGGAGTAACCGCCGGAGTACTTCGTTCAGCACCTCTCGGTTTGTTTGCCGCTGCTCATCCAGGCGCGTCTGAGGAATATTGTGGTTCTTGATTGGAATCGGCAGAAGAGCGACCATCACGACGCTGTGCGTTGAGGGCATCTGGCGGATCTTCGAAGATAGATTGCCAATTGTTATATATACAGGCCACTCTTTCTTGTCGCGAGCAAAATTCGAGAGATGTGTTCCCTCGGACATGAAGATCAAGGGAACCAGTGTATCCCCCACTCTGAGCGTTGCCTAAACGTCGATTAGCACGTTATTATTCTGGAGTATTATCCTGTAGTATCTCTCCCTACCTGTGTCTCCCACCACCAGTCCGCAGTGTGCATTTCGGTATAGAGGCGTTTCGGTGGCGTATCACTGTTAAAGCAGCGCTGAGGGGCGTAAATAAGATGCTCGGTGTACGCTGGCTGCCGCATCAACCATCTCATGCTTTTGATGCTGTCTCGACTCCAGTATCTGATAGGGCATTGGTGATTGTCATTCCTTCTCATATCCTCGAGAGTGTGTAGTTCCCACTCCCCGACAGCCAGATCATCTGGCATGCTAGCCACGAGCTTCTGGACGCCATCTTCGTTTTTGAAGCTTGGGAAATGCAGAGCGGTGTTTTCTTCCTTCAGCACGTTGTCATAGTACGTCTTCATGCCCTTCTTCTTGATCCCACACTGGATATATTTGTACTCTTCACGCGTCGCAAACAGGTAGTAGGGATTGTTCTGTAGGTTCGTCTGAAGGATACCCTGAGCGTCGCGTTCCCATGGCTCAGCAATGTAATCGCTCAGCGGAGCACCGGCACCAGGGTATGTTTCTGTCCGCGGCAGAAGAGGTGGCGGTGGTTGAGACTCCGAGTCTGCAATGTTTTCAATGTGTTTGAGGTAGGGAAACGTGTCCAAGTCTTCGACTGAATCTTTGTCAGCGTTGAATTCACCACGCTGAGCGGGTTCAACGCGTCGGGGCGCGCTGCGAACAGTTAGATTCTTTGCTATTTGAAGGTGTTCAGGATGGTGTAATTTGATATGTTTAAGTCGCCAGCTGTCTGAGGTGAACTTCTTTCGGCATGAAAATTCGGGGCAACGGAATAGGGTCTTCTCTGGCATTGTCGACGACACGGGAGGAGTGGAGCATTCATTGTAGAAAGGGACGAAAGTTGGTGCTGGGCCTGAGCAGTCTGGTGTGGGTATAAGCTCACGATACTTGAGAGATTTATTGAGCCTCAACACCATCACGCCAGGAGTTGCAAAAACACTGCATGCGCGATATCCCATAATAGTATGAATAAATAAAAAATACACCCTGAGCAATCCAAAAACCTTGCGACGCATGTAATAATCAATGCCTGAGATAAATAGATTAGAACAAAGGAAACGAACAAGCCCACAACCCTAACCCAAACGAACAAAACACCTCCACGTGTGCTTTAATCAGTGCCTGAGATGAATAGATTACAGCAAAGGAGACTCACAAGACAAGAACCGGACTCTAACCCAAACGCACGCCTCCTCTGCAACGCGAGGACTGGTTCACTCCTCGCCTAAGTACTCCAAGCACAGCATACTCCGCATACAGCATACTCCGGGTACAGCATTCACTGAATACGGCATACACCCATCATTGTTTGTCTTCCCTTCATTCTCATGATTATGAGTTGACCCGTGAATGTAGCTTCAGCTTGCGGTGTGTGCCTACCTACACGATCGAATGCCATCAGCCAGCTCTCCATGGGAGCTGCAAGGTAAAGTCACATTGTTATATTCCCATGGTTGCGAGTTAAGTAACAGATGAATAGAGTCTCAGCACCCAGCGTGCCGGCTATTGACCGCCTCCAGGTACTCATCCAATCTCGCTCGATCACAGCCGCCAAGTGCGTCTTCAAACTCACTTGATCATGGCCTCCAAGTGTATCTCAAAACTCGCTCGATTACGGCCTTCAAGTTCGCTTGATCATGACCTCCAAGTGCATCCCCAAACACGCTCGATTATGGCCTCCAAGTTCGCACGATCATGGCCTTCAAGTGCATATCTCCACACCTGCTCAATCATGGCCACCAAGTCCATGTCCAACATCGCTCGATTACGACTAGTGTTAGCAACAGGTCCAGGTAACCCACCAATGGTCCAGGTTTTGACTCGCGGTTCGGTTCGGTTCAGTTCCAGACCCGTACAAAAAACTGAACTGCGCTGTCTTGGCAGTGTGGTAACCCGGACCGGACATAAACCTGCGGTGTTTTGGCCGGGTTTATCATGCAGCAGAGCCTCATTTTCGCGAACTCAGAACTTTGGCTCCAATTAAGTATTTGAGTTGTGATCATATCACAATATGATATTTACGTAAAAGATCCAGTTTTAGATGCTCATTCACCTCCCTTTCCCCAATTTGCGATCCGATCACTATTCGTTGTATCGCTTCGAAAAACGCCTAATGTTCAGCGTTATTTCACAACAACTCAACGAATCATGATCAGATCGCACATTGGAGAATTCGAGGTGAAAGAGCTTCTAAAGCTGCATCGTTTAGTTATATATCATATTGTGATACGATCACAACTCAAATACTTAATTGGAACCAAAGTTCTCAGTTTGTGAAAATGTGGAACCGGTCAAAAAACCACGCGTTCGGTGCGGTTCGGTTTTTTGGTGGGGTAAAACCCGTCGCAACGGTTCCAGTTTGGTTCCAACCCGGACCTGGAACCGAACCGCCAATTTGGAACCGTTGCTAACACTAATTACGACCTTCAAATTTGCACAATCATGACCTCCAAGTGCATCTCCAAATATGCTCGATTACGGCCTCCAAGTGCATATCTCCAATCTTGCTCGATCACGACCTCCAAGTGCATCTTCAAACTCGCTCGATGATGGCCTCCAAGTGTATCTCCAAATACCCTCGATTAGCGCCTCCCAGTGTATATCTCCAAACTAGCTCGATTACGGCCCCGGAGTGTATCTCTGTGTTCACTCGATTATCATTGTCAGGCGCACCTCGAATTGCTTTCAAGCACCATCTGCAGTCTGTCAAGATATACCGTGTGTAGATGGGTAGCTGTATACATACATGGATATATTGACACATAGATACATATATGAGAATACAAACTGAATACATGAGTTTTAACAATCGTTGAATGATAAGAAGTAGCTATGATTTCCAGGTGCACCAGCAGCGTTTCCAAAGAAGATGTTGTTTTTCCCAGACTGCTCTACTGTGATTCAAGGTGCTCCCAGACTTGTCACTGGCACTCTGAGGCTTGTCATCAGTGCACTCAGTCTTGTCGCCGGCGCTCCCAGGTGCTCCCAGGTGCACCAAAAGTTCTCTCCGGTGCTCTGTGGTGTTCTCAAACCTATCACAATTACTCCCATGGTACTCCTGTACTAGTTTTCAGAGATCTCAGTTACTCCGAAGGCCGGCCAGAATACCCTCCTAGGGTCTCATACTCTCCTGAAATTGACGCATCTAAGTTTATACTCCACATCCTCTCAGACACTCCTGCAGTCTCCCAGTGACTAATGCATTTTGCTGATGTTTACTAAACCCAGGAGCAGCTGATGCAATTCATCAGGCTGCCAAAGGAGATAGACATTGCAGACTCAGAGGGTATTGCCAGAACTGGTTGCGGATTGGATAAACACCAAGAGTGTGCAGAACATCGATAGTAGTTTTGTCCAGAAGCTCCAAGTAATCATGCTGATCTCGTGGGTTATCAAGTTGTCGAAAAGTTGAATGCCACATCGGTGCACCATTAGTCAATTCACACATCGGGTATGAGTCATATGAGATATGAGCAACCATAACTGGTTCCGGATAATCCCCAACCCAGGCAGCCAAAAGAGGATAACATTGTCTCTAGAATCCATCAGCACAGTCCCATTTCAAGCCAGGGCCAGTGATGTCAAGATTCTGGAGTGGGGACAGCACTGTTCCAACCGCGGAATGCCATGCCTCATCAGTATTTTTGGCACCTTTTGGAGACCAGGGAATCAACTGACAAGAATCCCAGCGTGCATTGTAGGTGTACGCTGGACATATTTTCGAATATTACCGATCGTGGGATACAGCGGCTAGCCATGCTGGTCGTCCGAAAAATTGGTCAAGTGGGTCCTGTTGGATGCACAAATGACTGGCACAATTGTCACTCCAGCAGGAAGCTGATCTTGCATATTCCACCACCAATCACCTATGTTCATCTCACTGAATATTTGGCGACATTCCGTGTTTGGAAGGCGCACCGGTTCGAAATCGAGGTGCGCCTGAAATGGGAGATGTGCTAGAAGGAACTGTATACATTTGAAAATATCCCGGTAGTATAATGTTCCAAAGATGTGCGAATAATGTTCAATCCAACTATCATTGCCAAGCCCGAAATCGAGTCTAGAGAGGAGCTTTCATAGAGTGTCTGCTGATTGAAATTATTCGATGTTGGAGTTGTCCAGTCCACGCCTCAGATGTTGATCTATCCATGTTTTTGTTTGCTGACTAAATGATTGAACCTGTTGAAAGTCGTGTGCTGACTGAAAAGGATGCCATGGATTCCATTGTTCTGAGTACTTGCGATGATTGTTGTACAATTCAGTTGCTTTGCTATATGCTTTCCCCCCCACATTTTCCACTCCAACAATCTGCCTATGAGCCCTCGTCTTTGTTGGATCAGGGGTACAAGTCAGATCAGGTTTCTGGGGGTCTATCGTTTCTTCGTCGGGAGTATCTTCAGGTGGTGGTGCACCAGGTACATTGTCTATGGGTAGATGAATTAGTTGACTAAGCTCAATGATAGCCATTCAGGTGCACCAACTGAAGTCGAACCATAATGGCTTCGGTTGATCCCAGCCTGCAGGTGGTAAAATCGCATCAGGTAATAGCCCTTCATTCATCGATATTGGGTGATATTGTTGATAGTGAGCCTTGAGTCGGTTCTTGTCAAATAATTTCCTTTTGCAGATAAAGCACTTGATATGTTTCCGGCAAGTGTTGACCATATTTGAGAAATGGTCACTAAACCCGTATTCAGATGAATCTCGATGATGCTTCAGCGGGTGATATATAGCCTCAACGATATTGGTTTGAAAGCAAGCTAACTCAGATTAGGGTAACACCTTTACCGTCGCATCGCACCCTGCTAACTGCGGGGGGGGGGATGTTTCTTTTGTCATGACTGCAATCACCACAATGGTGCCTGATAGTACATTATTGTGAGTTATGCCCACGCTTGGGCCTCCGAGCAGCTGATAATGACTGTAGATTGTCATAATACAATAAAGAGGTGAGTTTCCTAGCTAGCTGGATGTCCGGGCATTGATTATCGAGAACTGATACGGCTGGTAGGATGTTTGCTTCAGTAACGATCCTTGACTGGAGCATGGATCATGAGGAGAACTAAGATGTATAGGCAAGGAGCTCAATAGGAAGCAATCACTGTTGCTGTTCAACTCACAGGCCTTCTATTGAATGAGGTTGCAAGGTCGTACATGTACAACTTATGTGTAATATCCCTAGTTGTGCTAATCTTCATACTGGATATAGTTCTTGTTGGGTTTCTGGAGATATCATATCATATCCTGTTAGGGGTTTTCCCTGAGCAGCGACAATGATACTTGTTTTATGATCACAAGGATGCATACATATCAAACGTTATGCATAACACCTATGCTAGTGATATCAAGTGATCAGTAATATGCTCTTTAGCGGGAGTTCATATTAGTCGCGCAAAGACTTAGATTTTGGTTCACGCCTGGATACTTGGCGGGACATGCATGGTTATCATGTACGGCAGTTGATAGTCAATATGCAATTACAAGGACTCTTCACTCCGAGCTTGGAACGGGCAAGGATTAAGTGAGGCACGTTCTGGTTGGAGAAAAGTCTTGAACTTAGCATGACGTAACTGAGGGAATTATGACGTAGGCATTAGCCTCGAGCGAGCACTATTCGTTGGCTTGAGTAGTCTGGATAGCAATGTATCCTGGTATCGGATACGAGCGTACGCATCAATATTTTACGTTGGCATAGTATTGGTTGGTCGCCGATTAAATCTATCACGCAATTCAATAACTCATCTGCATAATGGGATTTAAGAGGCGATAAGCATTATCAACTTGGTTGGTAGATGTTCCAACTACAGGCTAATTCGATTGCAATGTGTTTAAGTTCAAGTGAGGGGTAAGCTGATATGGTGTGATGGATGGCCTGATTGAGATCAGGAGCATAATGCTTTCAAAAAACATTGCAAGGGCGCGATATCCTGAGGGAGCCATGGCTAGTTATTCCGGGCGTCATGAGCGCGGCCGGGAAGACAAAACTATCACACCCAGAGCAGAGACCTGGATATAAAAGGGCAGTGATGTTCGAAGGAATAGAGGAGCATCATTCACAAGATTAGCTTTCAGAAACACCGAAGAAAATCTTACAATATTATTAAGAATTCTATCTGCTTTATCCAACCATTACCTCTCTCATACATTTACGAGATCAGGCAACATATGTCTGGTCAACGCTTGACACAATCCAAATATGCTCTGCAACAGGTTGTCATACTATTCGGAGAGTTACTCTCACAACTGGCCAAGGCACGTTTAACCCACACCTACCGAGAGGTTTTTTGTTTCTGCGAACTCGACAATATCCACTATCTGGTACTGTGGTACTTGAATGTTATGGGGGTGCTAAACCCTAAGTAAGTATACTCATAACCCACAAGTACTGGGCGCATGGCCATAGATCCTATTCCTAACTAATGTTCTGAATAACCTGAGTCCGTATTTCTTGAAGCCTTTGGTTTTGTGTTGCCTCCTTTGATTTCTTCGAATCCTGAAGTCGTCTAATCTTCCGAGCATTCTTAATCTGCTTCTTTGATTGAAGCAACATCAGCAAAATGTAAAATGGTTTGGAAGTCATAACTCAATGACTCAGCTATTCCGAACAGCTACACCGATCCTTTCAGAAGCTCCCAGACGCTCCTGAACAGGCTGAATGCAAAAGGATGTGCTTCTGAGGTACTCTGTGAGTAGTGTTAGCAACGGGTCCGGGTAACCTACCAGTGGTTCGGTTTTTGGCAGGCGGTATGGTTTGGTTCGGATCGTTACCCAGCCAAAAACCCGAACCACTATATCTTGGCGGGTTTGTTACCCGGACCGAACCGAAACCCTGTGTTTTTTGGCCGGGTAGGAACCGGACCGTGGGTCCATTGTGCGGTTTCTATATTTTTGGCTCCAATTAAGTATTTGAGTTCTGATCGTATCATGACATGATGTATACATAGATTGTGCAGTTTTACCCGATCTTTCACCTCCCGCTTTCAGAATTGAGATCCGACTGATATTCCTTGAGTGGCTGTGAAATAAGGGTAGATTTTAACCGAAATTCGCGGGTTTTCGACAGCGACTCAACGAATATTGATGTGAGCGCAAATCTGAAAGCGGGAGATGAACGAGCGGCTAAAACTGCACAATCTGCATATACATCATGTCATGATACAATCAGAACTCAAATACTTAATTGGAGCAAAACATCTGGGCTTCCAAAGGCCAGGTTTTGAGGTGGAAACCGGCCCAAATGCCAACGGTCCGGATTTTTCATGTGGTAAAACTGTTGCCACGGTTGGGTTCCGGTTCCAACACTAACCCGGAACCGTTCCAGCGGGTTGGAACCGTTGCTAACACTATCTGTAAGTACTTCAGGTGCTCCTCAACCCTTCTGAAGTAGCGGAACAGAATACAAGAATATTCGAAAGAGTATGAAGTCGTCTTCAGAATGCTATAAAATCATGCCTTTAAGTTGGTAAAATTTCGGAGCTGCTGGGACTACGACACAGACGATTCCAGTGTACCTGGAGCCAGACTCTCCGGGAGTGATAAATATATAATGTCTATATCAAATAGTAAAATTCGATAATCTATCTCACAGCTATACACCTGAATCAGGCATTCTAATCCAAATTAATATACAATCCAGTAGGTATCTAAATCAACATGATTATTTACAAGCCATATGCTATCCATGCCGCCCAATGCAGCATCTTCCCACACCAAATGCGCCGGCCCAACTATTGCTCCAATGGGTACAATATGCATCTTATTTGTTTGTTTGACAACCTGGATGAACCTGTCAACACAATCAGCCCAACCATGAAGATCTTTGTACTTTGTTGGAATCACCACCGTGTATTCTTGAGCTTGAGGACGTAATTCCCATTGCTGAGTGATCTTGCACCTATTAGAAAAGGTTGATAATGCTTTCCCGGCTGGCAGGCGCTCCTGAAATTGGAGGATCTGATTCGGTGGAGTCCAGCTGAAGTATAATTAGTGTTAGCAACGGTTCCGTTTTCGGACCGTTTCTAATATAGCGTTTCCTACAAAACCCGGCCCCAGCCGGCTCGGTCCGGGTTTGTACCAAACGGTTCCCTCAATCAAGTCCATAAATATTCATCACATAATTCAGTGTTTGGTATATGAAATACGCAGCTTTGGACAGCGCATCTTTTGGTTGTCTCCGATTTTTGATATCTTCTAAACTCAGCAAGCTGGTTTGAAATTATTGCCATTTTCGGCCCAAAAACGAGGTTTTTGGGCTACCGCTCGCTGAGATTCAAAGATATCGAAAATTGGAGACGGCCAAAGGATGCGCCGTACGTGTTACGGGGGTATTTTAAGTCCCAGTTTCAATACAACATTTATTAGACTAAATACAGCCGCCTATCTCTTTGTCCTTCTTTCCTCGTCTTCCCAGACTCAATCTCTTACTCTCTAAGAATAAGAGCTTACCACTCTTCCTCGTCTGTCCAAAGTCGATCTTCAGACCACTCTTCGTAAGGTAAGGCTCCGGTAGTAATGTACTGGTGTACCTCGTACCCGATATTGTTGATAATCGCAAAGAACAAAAGATGCGGGGAGATGTGGGTTAAACCCTGCTCGTTGCAATACAAAATGGTGTCGCCGATAGTTCCGACGAGTCGTTGATGAGCGTACTGAGAGGCAGTAGGTTTCCACGAACACATATAGAGCGTATTCACGGGTGTGATTTAAGGAGGTAATTGTGAAGTTTGTTAGATAGAATTCTTAATAATATTTTAAGGTGTTCTTCGCTGGTAATGTCTGACTGTGGATTGCTGCTAGAGCTTGGTTCTTCTCATCGTCGGGGCGATGTGAGCTTTTTATAATCGGTGCCTCAGGTCAAGCTTGCCTTCGGCTTTCCGTCATGACAATATTGTTTCTTGATAGCTTATCTTCGGGACCAACTGAAGTGTTCCGTCGATAGTGCCACGAGTTCCCCTACGTTATCGTGTTCATGCATGAGCTGTTTTATGACGTTACGTCCCCTCTCGGGCAGTCCTCATGATCATGATATCAATCACCAATTATGCCAGCTCATAACCTCGTGTTCGACATCTTGCTTTCCATTCGTTCAGTAGCTAGAACATCTGACGACCTTAGTCTTATCAGTGCTTATCGCAATATAATATTAATAGCTCTTCACTATTAATTGCCTCACCATTAATTTGGCTATTCGGCATTGCGTCAGAG
>Ga0307514_10000818_pt1 | contig 50553 bp, 64 predicted proteins | sample 16_EM_MG_FD_203088 | JGI IMG/M metagenome (GOLD analysis project Ga0307514, IMG submission 203088) | Populus trichocarpa ectomycorrhiza microbial communities from riparian zone in the Pacific Northwest, United States - 16_EM | ecosystem: Host-associated > Plants > Roots > Unclassified | place... | reverse complement strand
GGTTTATGGGGTTCGGGTTCGGACGCAGGGGGAGGTGGTGGATAAGGGGCGGTGGAAGGGGTTGTGGAAGGGGGTGGAGAGGAAGAAAGAAAGGTTGGGGGATAAGTGGATTGAGGGGAAGGGGTTGCCGGTGAAGGAGGCGCCAAAGGTTGAGGGGAGCGAAGCACCGCAGGTTGAGGCTACGGCTGCATAGGGTTTGCAGGGTGTGAAGAGAGGGGGTGAAGATAAATCCACCAAAGGTAGTAGAAGATGTACAATACGTAGAGCGTTATAACAAAAGTACCAGTAGATCCGCAACCCCAATCCAATCGCGTCTAGTGTGCCTCTTCTAATATCCAACCTACCATACTCCCCATATCCACAGACTGGAGCTTCTATTTCCCCACCATAACCCTAACCTCCTAGATCATACTCCACCACCTTCCTCACCTGTCCTCCGTCGCCTCTTCACCTACTACCCGTCTTCCCGCCGAAACCCACGACACTATGGCAGCACCCGGCATCACAGCCGCCGCGCTCGAGTCCGCAATCCGCGAGAAGCTACAGGCCACACACGTTGAGCTCGTAGACGTTTCCGGTACCCCACCTCCGTCCATCACCACGACCCCGCTAACTCCACCCAGGTGGCTGCGGCCAAATGTTCGAAACCGTCATCGTCTCCCCTCTATTTTCCAAAAAAGCGTCACTAGCGCGACACCGACTAGCCAACACTGCGCTGAAAGATGAGATCGCGCAGGTGCACGCGTGGTCGCAGAAGTTATATACGCCCGAGGAGTGGGAGGCGCGATCACAGTCCGCAGCTTAAGGGGGGAGAGGGGAATGGAAGAGGAAAGGGTTGGAGTGTTGAAATGCTCTATATTATTACTCCATACTGCATAAAAACATTACCACTGCGCTACTAAAACAAGCCCAAGATATCCTGATTCGACTTCTTCTCCTGCTGCTGTGACATTGGTGCACCCCCGCCGATATCTAGTCCTTCAAATCCTCCACTCAGCCCACTCCCACTCCCACTCCCTCCGTCGAGACCAAATAAATCTTCTAACCCACCTCCGGGTGGTGCTGTCGCGATTGGACTTTGCACGCTCATAAGCTCCTCCAGGCCAACTGGCGGGGTGTGCACCGCCGCACTAGCCGGTGCAGCGCCATCAAAGTCAATATCCAGTAGGTTCTCGATATTACTTTTATTCTGGCCCGCTACTGCTGCGGCAACTGGGTTCTCGGCCATATTCTCCCTCTGTTCTTCAATGGCGCGCCTCATCAGGCCGCCTAGACCCTTGCCTCTTCTGACTTCCATGAATGCAGCCGGTGGTTTGTGGTACACCGAGGCGAGGGTGCTGAGCTCAGCCAGGAGCTGGTCGAGCAGGCCCTGCGGGAGGTTCGGGATCGTGCTTGTAATTGGTGGTTTGTCGGCAAGGATCACCTGCGAGGCGATGGCGTTGTCGGGGTTGATGGAAAGGAGGCGCCAGTAGATGTATGCGCGGTCGCGGATATCAGGGTTGTCGCATTCGCTGGTTGCTTCCTTGAGGACGGTTTGGAGGAGCTTCTGGGACTCGTCGCGCTTTGCCGGGGATTGGAAGGTTTTGAGGAAGAGCTTTACGACGGCGGTGAGGATTTGTAGTTGCACCTATATGAGTATGTGTCAGTGACAGGGCGGATATGGGAGGGGGGAGAGGGAGGAAGGTACCTGGCTGTATTCATCTTGGAAACCCTCGACGAATGAACTTAGGATCTCGCCAGCGTCGTTGATCTTTTCTGCGTACTCCCCGACGATCCAGATTAATGCACCTCGGGCGTTGGGCTCGTCTACTTCGTCAATATTTTGGCATAGTTTAGGGATGATGCCTTCATAGCCGGGATATTTGCGGAAGATGTCCTGAGGGAACCATTAGAACAGCATCCAGAGAAGTACCACAATGAACAGACCTTGACCACCACAATCGCCTCCTGAACTACGTAGTTGACCTTGGTATTGATTAAATCCAATAGTACAGTCACGCATCGTTCTGCCGCTGTGTCAATCTTAATGGCACACTGTCCGATCGCTTTGACAGCCCGTTTGACAAAGTCCATGTCCACCTCCAACGCATACTCCTTCAACTCCATCAAAAGCTGGTCAATATTCTTCTCGTTTGCTATCCGTATCATGATGTCAAGCTTCTCTAACTTGACATAGGGTGGGTCGTTGTATTTGCAGAAGAAAACACGTATCTCCTTGCTCAGGATATCCGGCTGTGCTTGAAGAAGAAGGTTGATATTTCGCAGGGCGACATACTGCACTTCCGGTTGTGAGGAGACAAGCGTAACTGCTGCGTATGAGCTCCCCTGTTCCTGTTTGGTGGGTGACATACTCACCTAACGGGGGTGCCATCTTTCGTAGATATTGCTTTTCCATGTCTGGTGCTATGCCTTGCATGTGCAGAAAGACCACCTTGACAGCCGCCAAAACTACACTAGGATTCACATGCTGAAACTGAGGTACAACCCGTTCACAGATATGTTCCCTTTCCTTGATATCATTCGTACTATACTCGCTCAGTGTAGTTAAGATTGTCACTCGTCCCCACCTTCGCCTATCAGCATTTCCATCCGCATCGTAGACCAAGAACACCTACTCCGTACACTCATTTAGGGCCATGAGCAGCTTTTTCAGCGTTGCAGCCGTGATCCTCAAAGCCCTCGTTTCCGGATCCGACTCATTAATCTCCGCCAGCGCTTGTACTGAGTTTGCAACAACCATCGGATTTGAATCTCCAATCATCTCCTGCAGAATTTCCAGGAAGCCGCCTTCAATGCACACACTTGGGTTTAGATCAAAGAACTTGGCGACACATATCGCAGCCGTCTTTCGTACGTAGGGTGACTCGTCTCGGAGCGTCTTGCGCAATGGCGCCTCCATGTAATCCACGATCTTGTCTACCCGAATGCAGCCCATGGTTCGAATTGCCAGCGCGCGAATAAGGGGGTTAGGGTCTTCCGAGTCCTGTCGATCGCAGGGGGTAAGCATATCGCAAGCATTACACAACCAGGTCACAAACTTGCACAAAGGTATTGACGGCGAGGATACACAGGTCCGGATGTGTCTTTGCATAGTTCCTGCCGAGCCACATAAGCAGAAGCTCTCCGCCTTTGCAGCTCCAAGATTGCTCTCACATTAGGTAAAGATACACCAGCTTCTTCTGGTCCAGGTCGTTCGTGGCCTATTCCCGTCAGCTCCACGTTTCGTTATGCTCCCAGCGAGAGGTATACCATGTTCTTGATGATATCTGGAAACAATGCCGAAACGTCTTTCCCCAGCGTCATGGAGGCGATTGTGCTGCGGATAGCTTCCTTCCTGTCGGCTCGCTCGTATTAGCGGGCACATCCCCGAAATCAACCGTAGTAGCCCAACCTCTCATGCGAGTATTGCGAATTGAGACCGTTTCGTAGCTCGAACGTCTCGCCTTTTCTTGGAGCAGTGGGAAACATGCTGCGTATTCTGTTGGCGGCCATTGCGGTGGAGGTGTTGGTATGTATGTGGGTGAGATGACCCCTCTATCCACTGTAGTCTGTGGGAGCAATTCCCGTGGAGCTTAGAAATTGTACAGAAAGTGGCGAGGTGGAGGACAGAGTTGTTGTACGGGGTAGAAGGGCGCTGGTATTGAGAATGATAAGATTGATTGGAGCACTGGGGGTGGAAGTGAGTTGAGTGAGACATCGCTGTCCATTGAACAAGCATTTGAGATACGGCTTGGCATGCCTAATGCCGACCTCTCCGCCATTGCCAGCAGTTCTCGAGCTCAACTCTCACCACATCGTCTAAACATACACATACAAATGGTCGGTTCTACCGTTTCATTTCTTCACACAAACATTTTGTTTTAACCCTCTTTGCAGGCAAAGTTTGAGATCCCTAATTTACGAAACCTCTTCGCCGCCTCTAGGACAGAGGAAGAAGAGAGGACTTACAGTCGGACTGCTGTGAGCTCTCCCGTCATCCCCGCTACCCCCGGATTATTAACCACAGATTTCAGTTTTACAATCTATTGTTGTTCGTAACTTCAATTGCCGGTTTCAGTTTTATAGCACAACACGTTGGAAGGGCAAAACAGTTAAGATGATGCCATTATCGAGAGGTACATAAGCCAATGAATTCCTTCCAGCCTGGTAGTGAACGCCGCAAAACCCTGACAAACCGCCAATTAGACAAACAGTCGTGAAAAAAACAACCCATGTAAACCCGGTATCATACACAGCCATCATCAGCAGCTAGGAAACAATAATGGTGGGATCATTTTTAGGAGGATTCATCAGTCGGAATCGTCATCACTCTGGTCATCCAGAAAGTCAAGACCCTCGAAACCGCGCGATTTCTGGGTCTGACCCTGTCAGTCTTTGTACAATTATTCGACGGCATGTTAGGTAGAACTTACCAGTTTCCTTCCCGAAGTCGAAGCAGAAGTAGCCTTCCCAGCTCTAGTGGTGACTTGCTCGTCGCTTTCTTTCCCCCAATCCGTTGCGCCCTTTTGAACCCATGCAACCTCTGCTGCAAGTTCGCGGTCTTCTTTGATCTTCTTGGCTTTGGCCATCGAGTATTGGCCCGTCATCCCCACCTCCTCAAGAAGGCCCTTGAGATGATTGATCTTTTCCTTGGGGGAATCGTATTTGGCTAGCTCCCGAGACCAGAACTTGCGTACCTGATGGGTGGTCAGCTATATTCATACCGCAAAGGAGAGGCTGCATACGCCGCATTTTAGAAGCCAGCCTTGTAACGTCTTGATCTTTTCTTCGTCAGGAGAAAGATCCTTGCCCTATACTCATGTATCAGTGTGATGACTTGACCTCAGGAATATGTGGGATCATACTGGGGCTTTCTCCTTCTTGGGCTTTCCGGCCGCTTTGGGTTTCTTGGTTACGTCCCCAGTGGTGGTAGTACTGCGAGAACGACTCTTCTTCTTCGCCGGCGGAGGTTCATCGAGAACAATCGACATTTCACTTTCGTCGCCAGACAGTCCTCCCGCACCTGGTTCCCCATTCACAGGCTCATCTTTTTCGCCTTTGCCTTCGAGGAGGTCTACCTTTTTGGCCTTCGGACTGGCCTTCTTTGGGCTAGATTTGAGCTTTTTGTTGCTGCCGATCTGTTCCGCATCGCCCTTTCTGGCTCGCTTCTTCGGCGGGACTTCGTCAAAGTTATCTGGAATATCTGACAGCTCGCTCTCGTCGTCTACCGTAGCTGGGGCCTCGACCTTGGGCTTGGGAACGGCTTCGACATCTTCGACATCGTCTTCATCGTCGACCGCTGTCTTCGCTTTCGCCTTCGCCTTCACCTTCCCCTGTTTCACCGCTGGTTTCTTCTTCTCTACTGAGGGTTTCGCAGCTCCCCTCTTGCGGGCTTTGGGAGCTACATCTTCTTCCTCTTCGTCTTCCTCCACGTCGCCGTCTGCTGGTTCGGAGGTGACAGCCTTCTTTGCACGAGGTTTAACGGCGGGTTTTGCGGTGGGTTTACGTCCACGCTTCTTTTTCTCTGGAGGCGACGATTGGGGCTCGTCTTGCGTGGAAGGCTCTGGGTGGTTTGCAGATTGTATATCCTGGGCACCTGATTAACAAGTCCAAAGTGGCATCGCGCAGCTACGACAACATACCACTTCCTGCATAACAATCGCTTTCGATCGGTCCTTCCAATACGGATCCAGCTTAAAGTATTCCGATCCTAATCCTAGCTCCTTTTCGACTACTGTCCTGATGTACCGCAGAGTGACCGCGTCGCGGTCGTCGCGAAAGGCGGTCGCGACAGCTTTGCGAAGCGCGCCGGCAACGACAGCGTCCTGGCTTTCGTCGCGGTCGTCGTTGGACCTCATGGTGGATGAGCGATTGAGTTGAGACCGGAGTTGCGTGTGACTTAGCGCGTCTATGGTGAAACGCAAATGGAGATGCTGGTGTGGGTCGGGACGAGTGTCCGGGACACCGCAGATCAGCCTATGATTCGTAGCATGAGCCGCGCAAAGGTAAAGTACTCTACATAGCACTCTCGGGATTATCACCTAAAACAATGATCTCCAGCAATATATTCTCCGATCGTTTTGACGTGTTTTCGTGGTCACCGACTCGAATCAAACAGAACAGGTAAGCATGTTGCCATTTTGTCGTTGAGATTGAAATTCTCACCACCGAGTGATTCACTCTGCATCAGTCGCTCTGATGATCCGCAACTACGTCACTATCCCATGTCAACCCTCGAAACCACGTTACGAGGGATTAACCATTTCCGACACTTCTCCTCCTCAATCTCTCTTCTTCCATCCGAGTAACTTCCCTCTCCCCCTCGCTTAGCATCTCTCATACAACATCCCAACGTCATTTCATCTTCCATCCGCCATTAGTTTACTATATCCCGCCACCAAACACGTTTCCACCAAAATAGTGGACTCGACTCACAAGCTTTATTCCTTTAAAACGCAAACGCCTCGAAAATATTTTCAATCAGAGGGACTCCCAATTGCACACCGACTTTTTTCATTCAGTTTCAACCAAATACAAGACAAACCTGTGCACCAATACTGCAGAACGCCTAATCTAGAAGTTTCCACCCCAGCACCCTACCGCTATATATACTGACGACTCGACTAAACACCTCTACGGACTACAGCAGCAACCGCAGCAGCCGCAGCAGCCACAGCAACAGCCATGACGACAGACACAAAGCCAAAGCAAGAGCACAACCTCATTATGGTGAGCAACCGCTTGCCAATTACCATCAAAAAGAAGGACAGCGGAAACTACCAGTACAGCATGTCCTCGGGTGGTCTGGTCAGCGGCCTGTCCGGCATGACCAAAACAACGACTTTCAGTTGGTTTGGGTGGCCGGGTCTCGAGCTCCCCGAGGGCGATATTGAGAAGGTCGAGACAGAGTTGAAGGATCAGTATAACGCTGTGCCGATATGGCTGCCGGACGAGATGGCGGATAGACATTGTAGGCTATTCCCTCACCTATGAGACTGTTTGGAGAGAAGCTAACCAGTTTAATTTGGCAGACAATGGTTTTTCTAGTAACATTACCACACCAACATAACTTGAGAGTTGCGAATTAACTCACATTTATAGATTCTATCCTCTGGCCATTATTCCACTACCACCCTGGGGAAATCAGCTTCGATGAGAACGCATGGATAGCATACCGCGACGCAAATCGCATCTTTGCTAAGGAAGTGGCGAAGGCGGTGAAAGACAATGACATAATTTGGGTTCATGACTACCACTTGATGCTTATGCCGGGTATGCTGCGAGAAGAGCTCGGTGACAGGGTGAAGAACGTCAAAATTGGGTTCTTTTTGCACACACCATTCCCCAGCAGCGAGATATATAGGGTACTTCCGGTGCGACAAGAGGTACTGCAAGGCGTTTTGCATTGTGATTTGCTTGGTTTCCATACTTTCGACTATGCTAGACACTTTTTGAGCTGCTGTTCGAGAATATTGTGTGTTACTCCCCAATCGCATCCTCTCACGACGGCAACTAACCAGCTTGTACAGAGGTCTCACCACCACGCCTAATGGTGTGGAGTACAAAGGGAAACTAAGGACAGTTGGTGCTTTCCCCATTGGTATCGACCCGGAGAAGTTCGCAGAGGGCTTGCAGAAGCCTTCGGTACAAGAACGAATCGCCCAGTTGGAAAAGAAGTTCCAAGGCATCAAGCTTATTGTTGGTGTCGATCGTTTGGACTATATCAAGGGTGTACCCCAGAAGCTGCATGCTCTGGAAGTGTTCTTGAACGAACATCCCGAATGGATAGGCAAGGTGGTGCTTGTACAGGTAGCAGTGCCTAGCAGAGGAGATGTCGAGGAGTACCAGAACCTCAGACAAGTCGTGAACGAACTTGTTGGACGCATCAACGGGCGTTTTGGTGAGCAAACCCGCTAATATATCTGCTACATGCCATTCTAATTGATTTAGGGACGGTGGAATTCATGCCTATACACTTCATGCACAAGAGCGTCGCTTTCGACGAGCTTATTGCACTCTATGCCGTTTCGGACGTCTGCCTTGTCAGCTCGACGAGAGACGGCATGAACCTCGTCTCGTACGAGTATATCGCGACTCAGCAGAAACGTCACGGTGTGATGATCTTGTCCGAATTTACCGGAGCAGCACAAAGTCTCAACGGTAGTATTGTCGTCAACCCATGGAATACCGAAGAGCTCGCGAACGCAATTAACGAGGCCATCACGCTACCAGCAGATCTGAGAAAGGTCAACCACGAGAAGCTGTACGCTTATGTTACAAAATATACGAGGTATGCCATCGGCGTTGCGCGTCAATGTGAGTTTGTGCTGATTAATGGGTGGCAGTGCATTCTGGGGACAGTCGTTCGTAGGGCAATTGACGTCCATTGCAGATCAGGCAAGGAAGCAGGAGGCTATTGATGCGAGCCCGTAATAGACCGTCGGAGTTTTAAGGGTTGTCGGAGTAGGCGGGGGGGGATTGGATTGGGCGCCTAGGGATTTAGGGTTACGTATGTTTCTTTGTTGATGTCGTGTAAAGCGCCACAGGAAATTTAGAATGCAATTTTGCTCATTTATCACACTGACCGACCTGCATTGAATGTACTTGAATACGCACCTTTAGCATGAGCAAGCGAAGTGACTTTGAAGTGCAAATAAGTAAGTTCTTGGGGTTGGAGATGACCGAAATGCACCGACGTTGAGATCTGTGTGACATGGATGTGGAGATCCGCGCGCCAAGTTGATGGTAAATGGGTGGTTGAGCGGACGGATCAAAAATAGTTTGCCTCCGTCTCATGTGCACGTTTCTGAATTGACGATTTGCTCCGCCATCATTCCCATGCAACAGCTGTCCATGGCTTTGCTAAGCTCTTCTACCGCCTCCCACAGCTCCATTTGCTTTTCGTACCTTTTTCTTTCTTTGGTTTTGGTTGATCAACTCCTCGTCTGTTCCTGTCACTAACATAACCACCGTACCCCAAAAACGAATGCTGCTGGCAGTTTCCCCATCACCCTCGCCACAATCATCATCATAGCGATGATGAAACTAAAATCCTTCTCCCTTCAAAAAACCTATGATCAAGCCTACCTCACCTGTTCCACCGCCGTCTGTTCCGCCCCGAATCCCCCCCTCGCATTTACTGACACAACAAAGGTCTACTATGAATCCCTCACCAATACTACCGAAGCTCTCCGCAGCTGGCAGGAATGTCTCTCGCAACTCAACGCCGCCTCAATCCCCTCCTCATACCGCCCAAAAACACAGACCGAGCATGCACTACTAAAGAGTCTCCAGAGCCTACGGGAGCAGTGCGAAGACCGTATCGGGCTACTGAAAGCGATCATTGAGAGCCGGAAGGAAGCGGGCGGGGTAGACTATGGGCCGCCATTATTATCACCGGCGATACTACCGGAGCGACCACCGACTGCTGGTGCGACGCTACGCTCACAGGCTGCGCCTACGCTGCGGCCGACGATGGCGAATCAGGCAATACAGAGGAGTCCTAGTCCGGATAAGAAGACGGGGTTCTTGTCGACGCTACGGCCGCCGAAGAAGAGTAGGGAGAGCGGGTCGTTTGATTCTTTGCGGAAGAGTGGGGGTCCTAAGGCAGCGGCGCAGGCGGCGACATTGGCTTGGAGCTCGATTTCGAGGAGGGAGGGGGGGGCGATGAGGGAGAGTCTTGCTGTGCCCGGGATGGAGACGGTTACGAGGAGGCCGGAGATGGGAGGGAGGAGCAATACTGTTGAGTTGCCGGTTAGGGAGAGGAGGCCGAGTTTCTTTGCGGCGCCGCCGGGGGAGCAGAAACGTGAAGAGCAGAAACATGAGGAGCAGAGACGTGAGGAGCAACAGGAGAGACTACCAGGTGTTCGGCAGAGGCCACAGATGGGGCGGGTCAAGACTAGACCTAGGAGCTCGCTGTTCCCAATGGGAAGCCCTACGCATGATACATTTGACGACTCTCCACCGCCGCCACCTCCACCACACAAAGTACCGGTTGCGAGGCCGGGCTTTACACCACCACAGAGGAAACCGGTTCCGAGGAGTGATTTTTACCCTCCGGATCAGGATTATGACCATGAATCAGATGATATCCCTCCTCCCTTACCTCCCAAGCTCCCCCCGAGGCTGGATAGACTCAAGAAACTTCAGGACAACCGGCCTGGGAAGATGAGGGTGAGATCCGTGTCGGACAGTGGAACACGGGCTGAAGACCGACGTCCGGAAAACGTGTCACCGACCTCGCCATCCACAGACACCAGCCGTAGAGATTCGCCTCTTGATTCGCCAACGGGTGAACAAGAGGACGATACGCGTCCCAGCACCGCTACCTCCGAAGACCGAGAATGGGCCGACCGCGTTGCAAAAGCCATAAAGTCCATCGGCCGAGGCGTTGACCCCACAGCAGTAGAGCAAGTAGCAAACGAGATCGTCGTCAAAGGAGATGAGGTACACTGGGACGACGTAGCTGGTCTCGAAGGCGCAAAGCTTGCCCTAAAAGAGGCAGTCGTCTACCCTTTCCTCCGACCTGACCTCTTTTCAGGCCTGCGAGAACCCGCAAAAGGCATGTTGCTTTTTGGCCCCCCCGGCACCGGAAAAACCATGCTCGCTCGAGCAGTCGCGACTGAAAGTAAGAGCACCTTCTTCTCCATCTCCGCCAGCAGTCTTACAAGCAAATACGTTTGTCCCCCCCCCCCCCCTCCTCATTCTCTACTAACGCCCCTTCCTAGCTCGGCGAATCCGAAAAACTAGTCCGCGCGCTCTTCGCCCTCGCAAAAGCGCTCGCCCCATCAATAATCTTCGTCGACGAGATCGACTCGCTCCTTTCTGCACGAGGCGGGGGCGAACACGAAGCCACCCGCCGGATAAAAACCGAGTTTCTAATCCAATGGAGCGATCTTGCGCGTGCCGCTGCTGGCAAGGAACCCTCCCACGGTGACCCCGGCCGCGTCCTTGTTCTCGCAGCTACAAACCTCCCCTGGGCCATCGACGAGGCTGCGCGCCGACGTTTCTCGCGGCGTCAATACATCCCGCTGCCGGAAGCTGAGACAAGAAAGAAGCAGTTGGGGAATTTACTGGGGCACCAACGACATGCGCTGGGGGAGGAGGAGATGGAAAGGCTCGTAGAGCTGACGGGCGGGTTCTCGGGGAGCGATATCACTGCGCTTGCGAAAGATGCGGCGATGGGGCCGTTGCGGAGTCTTGGTGAGCGGTTGCTCGAGATAGGGGTGGAGGATGTGAGAGGGATTGGAATGGCAGATTTTGAAAAGAGTCTTGAGAGGATACGGCCCAGTGTTGGTGAGGAGGGATTGAAGAGGTTTGAGGAGTGGGCGGAGAAATTTGGGGAGAGGGTTTAGTGGGGGAGGTGTTTTTGGGATGTATTGTTTTCCTTTTGTACTACCTTTTTGCCTTTCGTTTTATAGGCGCTTTGGGGTGTTTGCTTGCTATGTATGTATGGTTTTTGAGGGGGCGGAGAGGATGTGTATTGATATGACATGAGGCGTTACAGGGGGGTTTGGAGGATGTCTATACTTGTTGTACTTGTACTCTACATAGAGGCTTTAGATACGGGTTGTACAATGCAGTACCTACGGTTGGCGAGTCTGCACTGGGATAGATATTTCACCGTGCTTCAGCAGAGAGGGAAAACATGACACTGACAAGATTAGAGGGACAGCGGGTTGAGTGATGGATGGGCCTGCGCGGAGAGAGCAGACCGAAAAAGCTAGCGCTCGATCCTTCAGAAGGAACACGCCACCCAATCTTGAGGAAAGAAGAGCCCCGAGGGATACCATGTTATCCTGAAACAAACAAAACAACGTGGTGATTCCAAATACACTACGGGGGGCTCAAATAAATACATAAGCCTCACATGGGTTTGAAGTGAGGCTATCATGTATTATTAAGTTGATGTGGTGCTGTTTCAATTTGCAGGCAGATATGTGGAAATCTAATCTGTTAACAACACCAAAATGTAAGTCTGTCTGATTTGACAGCAACACAAAGTCTGGGAAGGTTGGTAGAGTTGACAGGCTTGCAGTAGTGTGTAATGCTAGCACAGTGGTTAGGTTCATAGGTTTAACAACCTGACATCAACCTGTTGGTAGTAGAGGGTGTTGCTGTGATGAGAATTTTTTCATTTACAGTGTAGAGCTGCAGATTTCACCAGCTTCCCACCTTTACTGCAGCATATAGCAGCAAGTGTTGGAATTGGGAAGATGGATTTGTCACTTTTAAGATCTACTTTCATCTCCAGATTACATTCCCACTGCTCCCATAATTTTTATGTGTATACATAAGTGTGAGGCATGCAGTTGCTGTATATGGTGGTGATTATTGAGATGGTGATGGTGATGGTGATGAGAGTGGTAGTTGTCAATGGCAGTCTGCTACGGCGATGGCTGCCGCAGCGGCCATCTCTTGACAATCTGACAAACCTGACAGGCTAACATGAAGGCCATTAGGCTGTCACTCAATACACCTGTAAGGCTTGCAATGGACTGCAAGGTCAACAACTGTGATAGCCAAAAATACCTAACAGCCTAGGAGTGAGGAAAACATGTCAAACTAAGTTGTCAAAGATGATAACCCCATGTGAGATTCATGTCATGCTTCCTATTTAATCAACCCCCCCATAAAGTACCCAAGCTGTATCGTACTTTATTTGCGTATCCATGGGTGTTCTACCTCCACAAAACACCTTGTGATCCCAAGCACAGGGAAGTACATACACAGAAGCATGTATTGCTATCCATGGCGCGCGCCGCAGAGTAGGAGTGCGACAGGTCCCGAAATCTTCTATGCAGAGTACAAGTTTTCCCCTGACGTATTACTTTCCATTCCCTGTGTTTCACCATTCTTTCTAATCTAAAATGCAATCACGCAAACCCAACGACCTCGAGAGCCTGAAAATACTGGAATAATAATAGGCGCAACGAAACACCTCGATACCAGTACAGTACATACAAAAAAGGAGCCTACGTACAAGTGTGCATGTGTATAGCAAAGCAAAACCCGCGCAAAAGTACAGAAACTAAGACTACAGTCGTCCCCCCCAAAATCCCCACCAGTAAAGCAACGCAAAGCCAAGTGTATACTCATAGCAGTAGTAGTAAAGTGATCCGACAAACCAACCGAAAAGGAAAATAAACAACCGTAGATAAAAGTACAGCCAGCACAACCCCTAACTTCTATCCTTCTCTATCATCTATTTTCTTACAATCTCCATAAACGTCGCTACCTTCTTTAGCTTCTCAACGAGCGGCATAAACTCGTCTCTAGACAACACCCTCTCATCCCTCTTCTTGATTGTCGCTGGCACTCTAACCGCCTCCAAGAGTCTGCGACTGGGACTCATCGGGCTCCCGGGCACACTCGACACGGGTGTCATGGGACGTTGCTTTGCGATCTCCTGCCAATAGATTGCCGTCTCGCCCTTGAACTTGATCCACTCAGCAAGCTGGCGAATATCCTCGGGCTGGTCGACGCAGTACCAGACGCGCTCCCTGATGGTGTCCTCGTCGTCTGGCTGGGGGAGTTCCGGGGCGTCGGGGTCCAGGCCGCTATCAGAGGGCATGCTGGGGGGCGGTGGGATGACACCGGTTGGGTGTGGGAGGTCGCTGCACTTTTCTACCACGATCCATTGGCCCCAGTCTTCCTCGCGTCTGTCGCGCTGGTGAAAGAGGTAGTATGTGTTACCGAGCGTGTCGACACCGAGCGGGGCCGTGCGCGGGGTGAGCTTGCGGTTCTGGGACCACTCGCGCTGCTCAGCTGCAAGGATCAGCTCCTTGTTTGTGTTTTGGGCAGCAGCGTAGCGGGTGTCGAAGTCGGCTTTTCCGGCGGCGACAAGGCAAAGACGTTCCTTTTGGAAGGTCTGACGCTGTTCTTCCCATTCTATTATTAAGTTAGCAGGGTTAATAATGTAGACTGTGTGGAGGGAACTAACCAGCTCGGAGTCGCTTGATCTCTTCGACCGCGTTTTGGTGGTTCTTTTTCTCTTGCGCTACTCCGTCGTCGATCAGCCTGCGGATCGTGGTGGTTGTGACGACGAGCTCGATGAGCCAGCACACTATGTCGAGCTTGTAGGCCTCGTTGTTGCTGATATCTTCCATCTCGGAAAGCTGCAATTCTGTTTCGAGGAGTTCTTTAGTGGTGGTCCATATCTCAGGAAGGTCTGCAGAGGTTGATTGGATGGTCTTAACGGCCTCGTATGTGAGATCAGCACCCAGCGGTGGGGTTTCATCGGACTGGATGATAACGAGCAACCTGGTGATAAGGTTCTTATAGGTCAGATCTGTCCACTCGCTGTTGGGATCGTTGATTATGCGCATGTATTTGGGGATGAGATTGAACTTCTTTTCAAAACGCAGCACAAACTCGCGGATGCGTCTAAGAATCATGTCAGACTAGTCACCCACATGAGGAGCACTGGACTTACAGTCTTGCATTAATGATATTCAAAGGGTGGGATATCGCGAGAAACTCGAAATTCGGATCATCGACGTGCTTCGGCTTTCTGATCAGCGGCTTGGGAGGTCCAGTAATAAGCGGAAGCCTGATGGTTGTCATCATTGTGGGATCGATCGCAGGCTTCTTTTCCTTAGGTTTCAGCTCCTTAGGGGCCTTCTCCTTCTTTTCGGCTGCGGGATTCTTCTCCTTCGGTTTCTTTTCCTTGAGTTCCTTTTCCTTGGGTTCCTTGGGTTCCTTGGGTTTCGTCTCCTTTTCCTTCTTCTCCTTGGGCTTTGACTCCTTCTCCTTCTTCTCCTTGGGCTTTGCATCTTTCTCCTTATTTTCCTTAGGCTTCACCTCCTTCTCCTTCTTGGGCGGCCCTTTCACCTTGCCCTGGTCTCCCGTAGCGGGACCATTCATGATCCCCGTAACTTCAGCAACTGGCACACCAGCCTCCTTTGCAAATGCCTGCAGGTCTACCTCTCCATCCTGCACCTTCTTGCGGTGCTGATAGCACGAGCACTTTTGTTCGCATACGGGACACTTGAAGTAGTACGACTCGCTTGCGTCGTGACCGAGAACCTTGGTGAAGTCCTTAACCTTTCCCTCGGTCTGGATCGCGGCTGTGCTCGTGTTGTAGTGGCGCTTGAGACAATTATCGCTATAAAACCTATCAACAAGGGGGATAGAAAGAGGGGGGGAGAGAGGGGAAGTAGGGAGGTGGAGGGAAGTGGGGAAGTGACATACCAAAACACCTTTCCACACCGTTCCGTCTTCTTTCCTTTTGTACGTTTCAATGTGCAAAAAACAAACTCGGCGCGCGCCTGGTGACAGTGGTGACAATTCCTCGCCGCGTCGGTTGTCGCGGTCGTAGTTGTTTTGCTCTTTTTGACCGTCTTCTTAGTCGGTTCTGTCGTAGGGCTCTTCCGCTTTATGGCATTCATTGTATTCGTGGTTGTGGGAGATAGTATGGTGGTGGTAGTGGTGGTGGTGGCCATTTTACTGCTGCATCGAATGTGTTGTGGACGTGTATGATGAGAGAGATGAGAAAAGGAAGGATGGTTGTCGGGCGCGTAAGGGATTTGTAACTGAGGTACGCGTCTGGAGTTTGGCTCGTGCACGAGCCCATTTTAGGCCTTGGCACACGCACGCCGTCAGGATGAACAAATACAAATTGAATTAGAAACATGACAGCCAATAACACTGATTGTTGGTAGCGGTTGAATTTTGAGGATCTACACCAGAAATCAGAACCATATCATAACAGAGTGCCTCGGCTGAGGATCAGAGGGAGAACATTAATCCGTGTTAACGACAGCTGAGTTCCAATAATACCCGAGATATTTATGTGTGGGGTGCCCGGGCCGCCTCGTACAGCCAGATTGCCCAGGTGGTCGGGATAGTAAGAGATGGAGTAAAGTCGATTCAGTTGTGAGCATAACTACTTCGCAGTTGTTCTGAGTCCTCCTCCTCTATCCTCCCATATAGGTGATTCACGGGCGCAATAAGTCCACCTCCAGTCTACCTCTTGTTGACGTACCAAGTAGTTAATCTAGATCTTTGTCCAGCTTAATCTAGCGAAGCTACTAACAAACATTACCAGGGTTGATCCAGAGCTTGTACATACGTTGCCGGCAGTGTATAATCCGAACATCGGAAGCTATTTCGCTAGAAACGGTAGGGACGCATTAGTCGTGTTCTGCTTTATCCATCTGAAGCATTAATATTGTAGTATGCGTGAAGTTCTATTATCCTGTCCTAGAGTGTTGATCTTCATCTGTTGTTGCACGCCACACAGACGAGCTACTGCCCTTGGAGGATACGATGGCATACTAGATACTGATTGGTCAGGGAGACATCATATTTTCTCGCCCCCACCCGCCCAAAACATACACGAAGATTACCACTCCAGGAGATAGATGCCCCAAGATTTCCCATGAAGGACGTAGAGATGTTCATAATTGCTGTAGTTCGAAAAGGGTTTCACGGAAGATTCAGGAGTCATGATTTGATGTACTGTACATACTCCACATATATCGAGCATCACTAAAGCGTCCTCAATATATCAGCAGCGCACTAACTGCCTAGTAGTGTTGTGCGGAAACAAAGATATAAAGCTGACAGTCTATACTTTAATATTTAAAGAAGTTGAAGCAATAAAACGCCAACTTCAAGGTTATATGTTGCACACTGGCACCATAGTCTTTTATCACTAAGAAGATCTCAAGCCACCGATTTTAGATCAGCGTGGACGGCTTTGGAGGCGTGGCTGGGGGTGGTGGGATGAGATGAACTGCAGATAGTTACGTGCAGGTCAAGGCTGGATTGGTCGAGATAGTTCAGCTTCCTCGTTATAATCGACTGTATCCTCCAGCCCGCAAGCTTCATATCGCAAGTTGGTTGTGCTTCTCAGATATAAAAGTTGAATTGGGTCCTCTTCAGTTCTATATCATCACTCGCGAGTACCCGAAGAATCAAAGCCTCTACTTATCTACCTACCCAGAATTACTATAATCCAATGCATGTCTAGGCTCATTTACTTTCAGGCACGTCCCAGAACCTTGCTTTGCGAGCGGTTGCGCGCCATCGCTCGGGATTTCAACGAATCAGCTGAGCGGAGTTTCGACAAACCTGCGATATTAGGCGCAAAAAGCATTACACGGGGTTTCTTATGGCATTTTCTTGATGCATCCCCCTTCGTAATTGTCGCCTGCTCTCTCTCTCAGCTCTCAGCCCCCAGCCCTTAACCGATAAGTAGGCTTCTATCCGATACGTCTATCTATGGGGAGAAATGCACCTGCAGTTGATTGCCAAGTCAGTAGTGGTGGGGATCATATTCGGTAGCGGGGAAATGCAGGCGCCCGTATCTTTTGGTAGTTCATACAGCAGAGAGATACCTCAACAGTGCAATTCTGTATTGTGGTACCCTAGGCCCTGTACCGCCGAGTACATATGTGTGCATTGTACCCATCCACATTTGTATCGCGCCCACCGTTTTGCATCGCGCAAATCCATTTGCACCGCGCAAATCCAGCTACAATGTCGAATTCCCAGCAGATGCGGTTCGCATCCTTATCACACGAACCTCCACAAAGCTTCCATCTCGCCAAAAGTTCCCAACTTATACCTTCCTCTTGGTTTCACAGTCCAACGTTACTCTCATCCTTCCAAAATTTGATTATTTTGCCGTTCGGTTATACCGCCTAATACTCACATTTCTAATTAAGGCTCCATATACTAAATGGCGAACGCTCAGGTAATATAGCCTGGCTTTGGCCATATCCATCTGCTTGGATTGAGTGTCGGGTTTTGGTGTCCGAAGTTCCTGATCTGATACTTTCCTAGAAGCCCGCTGGCCCAACGAAGTCCCTCATTTCCGAACCTTACAGTTCTGTTGCCGACTCCCAGCTCCCGACAGCAGTAGCCATCGATGATGCCTTCCTCGCCAGTTTGCTGGGGGACCTGTGCGTGTCTCCAAAGATAAATTGGTTGGTGCACTCCTACAAGGAGTCTTGCAGTCAACAACTACTCGATATATCCATAACGCCAGTCACCTTCCTGGGACTAAAGAGTATACATGTATTGGATGGGGCTGGCGTAGACCCATGGGATAGTTTTCACCAAAGCGTACGTGGAAATACGGTATAACTGTAAGAAAGTTTGTACAGGCTTGACACTAACGCTTGAATTGCTGTTTTGTAGGTCAGTGCTTGGGGATCAGCCAAGAACTATAGCTCCCAGAGCAATTCGAATCGCACGAATCGCACCCTGAGACAGATGGTGGCTAAAGAACTCAACATGATATCTTCTGAGGACCAGGCCGAAAGAATTCGTATGTGGGTGGATTACGGTACTTACGGTGTAAGTATGGACGATTTGCGTTGTACGTTGTTGTATCTGGCTAAACATGGTCGATAGCTTGCAAGACAAGATTTACTCGGAGATGTCAGCCCATGGGTACTCATCAAGTACTCTGTGGGGAACAATTGTACTAAACGAGACGAAGGTATTACTCAACTATTGGAGTCCATTGATTTGCTGTTTATCACGGAACCACTCATGGGCATACGAACTCGTGCGTGTACACGTGGGGCTGGTTCACGGGGTGGCGCCCGCGGGGGCAGAGCTACAACCACTGGCCAGGACCGCAAAAGAGCTTCTAGTGCAAATGGGGGTGAGGCAAAGAGGCACAAAGGGCCCAATAAAAACCAGCAACGACCTGGGGACGAGGATAAAACTTCAAATAAGCCCGATCCATCTCGTCGAAAACATGTGTGCCATGTACCTGATAACTTATGCAAGGACCGATGGTTCAATACCTTGGATGAATTGTTGTAAGTTCTAACTATTTATTATACTGGACTATCTATCTGAGAACCATTTTAGGCAGCATCTTGCTGGGAGCCATATGGACCAGTGCTGTCCCGTGTGCGAAGGAAAGATATCATTCAGAGGAGGGCGATGGGTACTGAATGGTGGCTATAATATTCGTGTGGAATCAGATATTAGTATTTTCTTTGCGAACAACGCGAACATGAAGTATGTCCCTATGTATAAAGTATCAACGACTGGACTGATGTCAATTCTCCAGACACCATATTATTAGGGTCCACCTGAAGCCGTTTCGATGTCCAGAGTGCCCGTATGGATCTAATAGAAACGGCCTAGCGAAACACCTTAAGTCTCAGCATCGGACGCTCGAGCACCCAGAAGCCTACATTCAAGGACTTACTAATATGAATCATGCTGAGCTCGTCAGTGTTCTTCATAAATTTGAAGGATCCCATCCGAAGGATGAGATGAAAACAATCCTGAAGGATAGTGATATTATTGAAAGTAAGTGGTATTCCTTGCAAGCTTGTCGAGTATGTACACATATTGTTTTAGGAGCTAAGACTGAACTCTAGAATTAAAGTCGATTACAAGTTCCCGACCTCAGCCAGTTATCCAGGACCAGCAATTAGGGAGTCAGGGAGACGTTCCTATTCTTCCCTTCAACCAAGCCGATCCTCATCAGGAAAGTTCATTAACCGACCAGGGAAATGTTATGTCGACACCAATACATTCAAACCCCACGGATATGGATCAGTTCATAAACTGGGGCACTGAATTTGCTCGGTATGACTTGACCAGAAACGGAGATATTACAGAAAATCTCAGCACAGCCGCACCAAACTCCTCATCCATTCATACAAAAGGCACGTCGAACTTCCCCCATCCCGAACCGGCAAATCTCGGTCCCGTCCAGCCCATCTCTCAGGCAGACAACTTAATCTCACCAGCTGTTTGGCACGGTTTGAACTCATATAATGTCCAAGGACCTATAGACTCAATCACTTCCCCGAGAAATCGGGCCAAGTTCCACCACAGCACCGTGGCGCAAGATTGTTCACCTGCAACAGAGAGATTGACATCCCGGCCATGTACCGACGCCGGTGGAACGAATGCTGCTATATCTCGCGACCAAGCCTGTATTCCATTGATTGCAGTGATGCCACCAGAAATTGGGGACCTCATGCAGCCAACGAATACCCCATCACCCCTTCCACAGACAAAAACCATTGAGACTATCTTTCACGACAGTGGGCTCACTGACGATGAAGTCGATGAACTAGGCTGGACAGTCACGAAAGGATTGGCAGAGTTTGTACGGATGTGGGAGAAATATTCTGTGTCTATGGAAAGGATGGGCAGTAGGGCGAAAAGGAACATGGCTAGGGTCCTGGATTCCAAGGAATTGTGTCCACTAAGCAGGGCAATTTTTAACTACCAAAGTTTGAACGGGATCGGCTTAGCCCGGAACTTTGCTGCTGGAGTTGTTGCATTACCTCCTGGTCAAGTCGTTCCCGCGCCGATCACGCAAGAGACGCAGAAGAGCGTACAGCCAACGAATAACCCACCATCCCTACCCGAGCCAAAATCTCTCGAGACGATCATCCTCCTCAGTGGGCTTACCAACGAGGAAGTTGATGAGTTGGGCTGGGCGGTCGTGGGGGAGCTGGCGGGCTTTGTGCGTTTGTGCGAAAAGATGTCTGCAGCGGTCGAAAGAATGAGTGATAGGGCGAAGGAGAACATGGCCAAAATCCTAGATTTTAGGGAGTCGCGTGCTCTCAGCATTGCTATCTGCCATTATCAAACTTCAAACGGCGTTGGCCTCACCCCGAACTTTGGTGATATCGCTCCTCCTCCGAAAAACGGCCAACTGAACGTCCCTGGTATATCTTTTGATGCTTACTGTGAAGAGATGCAAACTGACGGAAACATGTAGGTTCTATCCCCGCTTCCGACACAGAGGACGACAGTGGATATGTACAAGGATGGTAAGAGTTTTTGCGTTTCGACTTTTGGTTTGCGGCGGTTGTATTGTATTTTACTTGGAAGAGGTTGGAATCAGGCGTGAGAGCGGCATGCGGAGGTTGGGGACATTATTTTGGTGCGCTGTCGTAGGATTAATTGCTTTGGGGTGTTTATGGAATTGATACCATTTCTTGATTGCATATTGCGGTGGTGGGTTCCGGTTTATTCTATACTGTTTGAATGTATTATATGCTTGCAACGATTTCATGGACTTCCCATGTCAAAATAATAGTAGATTAGTAGATGTATACAAGTCTGCAATAGATAGCTGGATCAGGCAGAACCTAGCGTCTTCCCCCATAGCTATGAACTATTTACTCCCAGCTAATAGAACATAGGAGTGTCTATTTTAGAACTCTGCATCAGGTAGTCCTGCGCTATCCACATTAACGGCAGATATCTGACGTCTTCTTGTCAGTTTTCAGCCGTATATCTCTTCATAATAAGCATTAATTTAGCTAAAGGACAACCGAACAATCATCTCGTAGGTACGCTGCATAGAGACATACATATTTGCAAAATACCCTTCTACTTCAATGAAAACCAAAAATTGGTGGTAGTGGTGAAGTGTGCTAAATTGTTGACAATCCCCGAAGCCACCGTAATTTTACTAACAATCCTTGAGGCCGTTTACAATCTCTCAAACCTTTTTGACAATCACTGAAGCTACTGAAAATCTGCCAAGTCACCATAAATTGTGAATACTTATGCGATGATGTACACCGCTAGTACCTTCTCAGTTAGGTTTCGTCATCATATATCACTCACAAAACTCGAGACATCTCGAGACTACTCAAAAAAGCGCTCGGGACGTTTTGTCTCGTGGCACTTTCTAGGCTCGGCAAGCTCGAGACTTTGGCTCGAGATGAGATCTCGAGCCGGCTCTTGTGTGCAACACTAGAACCGTGTGCGTGTATAGACTTAAGGTACAGAGAGGAGAAAGACTCGAGATATAAAGGAGAAGAAGGGTAGAAGGAGGGGAGCTCCCCCATCTAGCCGGCAGCCCGGAGGGAGAGAGGAAATTGGGGCACTGCCATACTCTAGGTAGAGTGAACGCAGAATGATTAAACAAAAACAAAGACTCGAGATATATACAAGCGAGTGTGCGCCTTATGCCTTACCATCAGCCCTAGTCTACAGACTACATCAGCCCCACTTATAGTCAGTCCGTATCAAGTCCCTGTACATATGTAATAAGCTACATTAGCTAATTTTCGAGTGAAAAATTGTGATACAATATCTATGTGCTGAGGTGCAGACGTAATTTGTTGTTAAGCCATACCGTGAGTAGTCACCTAGCGTTTGTACAGATAACAAACCAACTCTTGAATTCATTTGAAAGGATTAATCAAGGATGCAGCATTATCATATTAATCTTATGCTATGCAAGAATGTTGCCATCAACTTCCTGTCTCACGTTCCGCTGCCCAATTGCCAATCGAAACTACATACCTGAACTTGATTTTTCACCCTCCCTTATACTAGGGCTACACCACACCTCTATCTTTTTCACACAATCTGTCATCTCCTGTGGTTTCCAATCTACTATCTGTTGCTTAAACAACTTCGGTGATCTACAAACTCTACTTGCCTTGGGTGTTCAAGTTTTGGTTGGGTTTTCATTTTTTGCTCATTAAATTTAGAAAATCTGGTCGAGATCTTGACCCCTTGGAAGGACCCTCCTTACTGATTCCTGCGGCAGCTGTTCTAGCGTTGTCCATAGTTGGGAGATTTTACTCTCCAGGCTTCTTCAAAGACCAGCAAGATCGGGTTTCATTCGCAACTGGAATAATGGTACTCTCAACTTGTTGAAGTCACGCGTGTCGGTAATAGATTCCGGCATGTCATCATGAACTACATCCGAACAGTTAGCTAGTCCTCAATTATACATCTAGGAGTGTTACTTAATAGTGTCTCCTGCATAGATCCAGCGTGGCGAGTTGTGCTCTTTGAGCATTCTCGAAGATCCATTTCTCCAACGCAACTCACACTAATCCGCCGACAAAAGAGCGCCTCGCTGACTTGTCTTTAAGAATAACTTTCAAACTCGATTCGCTGCAGCGTACTAATGTCCCTCCAATCTGAAGGTTCTCGATCGTGGATACCAGTTGTTGACCGTATTTCTGATATAAACAGAAAGGCTCGGAAAATCCGCGGACACGGTTGCACAATCTGATGATTTTGTCCTCAATTTCCCGATTATCCTGAGGGGGCATGCTCGAAGTAGTCAATGAGCTGCTGCGATGCCTGTTATTGCTAACGTGGAGGTTAGGGATAATATTTCGGTTAGAGGAAGTAGCTCCAGTTTGTGGCCTCCCTGGTGACCCAGCTCGTCTGAGAGTCTCCCCTCTCCTTCAGCTTCTTAGGGATATGCCGTGTGATGATCCCTGGTGGCTTTATGGTGCGCGTCCAACCGGCGGCCCATCAAATCCTAAAACCCATATCGTTCGTTTGGTTTTAGATATTTTACATTTCTGAGTTTTCGAAACTTGTTCCGTTTTTTTTCTTTCGTGGACTCGGGCCCCGGGGAGTCCTGGACAAAAGGTTAGTTGTTTGCACTCTTGAGGCATACAACATGACAGCGGACCACTTTTCAACGGGGAATTACTGTAACTATGGGAGGTGGTGGCGGCAAATTCTTCTTCATTAAACAGAAGAATAGAGTCGTTGTCTCTGGTAGAATTGACTGGGGTTCTGATAGTTAGAGAATAATAAATAGTAGGATTCAATTATGTGGAATAGTGCACCTAGTGACATTACAGCCCAACGCATCTCGGATAAATTCTCGGTGCATATATGAAATCATACAAAGAAGTCGCTAAATGGAAGCCGAGATTAGTATAAGCCTGTTAGAGCATTTGCTTCAACTTTGCCTTTCTGAGTTTGCAATTTATCTGCCGTTCTGAGCATTCTTCGAAACGTTGGCTAGCGCGAAGTGACTGCGAATTGACAGTCCCGAGCCTGGCAACGAACGGTTCTTTCGAGTGATATATCATGATGTACATTTAGACTAAATTTTAGCTAGTCCAAGAACTGTCGACATTTTCCGTCAAACCAGTCTTTCGGAAAAGATGAGCAAGAAGTTCACAGAAGACGTGCTTCTCAGACGGCTACTGCGGCTATTTATCGTGGTGTAACTCAATAGGCTGAAGCGTGTGGCTTGCATACTCCGCCACAAAGTCGAGTATCGAGACATCTTTAATTCAGGCGGGCTGTACAGTAGCACTGCCGCACTCAGTTGATCTTTGCAAGACTATATGACGGCCCTTTCCCCACAGAGATGGAACCGAGCTCTCTAGCTCTTCAACTAACTTCGCAACAACTCTATTCAACATGTCTCAAGCATTGGCGACAGTTAACGCTCTCACAACACCCACTCGTTTCCTGACAGCTCCACCACCACGCTTTTCTCCCGTGGATGGCCCCGCAAAGCTAGCCTCACCTCGTAAGCGCATCCGCACCTTCCGCCTAAAGACGCGAACATCCCGCAGCAAGAAACGCAAACCCGTGGTTCCAACCACAAAAGCTCGGCGAAGCCTTCACCGCCTAACCTCGCACGGCATCCTACTGGGCCTTGCCGGTATCGTCATCGGGTCCATTTTCACGTACTATGGCAACACTCTCTCACTGAAGGAGAATTTTATGAGTCGGGAATCGCCTGAGTTTGTAAAGTGGACGGTAGAGAAGGATTTCTGCGAGGTGTGCGAGGCTGTGAAGGTATAATCTCCGCTTGTCCCAAACCGTGTTCGGTGGGCTGATAATGTCAGTGCGAACCTTCATACATCCCCGCGTGCAACGATATATTCCGAGCGCCATTGAGTCCCTCTCCACACGTCTCGAGCAACCGCCGAACAGCCCAGAATACGCCAATGCTTGGACACCATAACCGCCGCGCAGTACTGTCGATCTCGAACTCCGTCCATACTGACGACATTGGGGCCCAATCACTGCTCAAACTGGTGTCTCTCGTAAAAGCAGCAAGTATCGCTATTGCCTTTGGTATGCTTCGTATCTGTTGGAGAAGGTGGCATGTAATCTCCCGCAAGGCCGCACAGAGAGGACGAAAGCTTCACCGACGCGCCCAGCTTGCCTTGGAGCTTTCCCTCCTTGGATCGCTACACATAACCGTAGCTCTGTTCCGCGTGGTTGCTGTGCTTTTCCATACCATTCCATTTTTGTTCGTGGGGATGCTGAAGCGTTGTGTCACCATATCGCTCCTCGCCATACTTGCTATCCCCTTACTCTTTCTCTGTGGCTCTGTGTATTTTTCCTTTCTTGTACTGGAGGTTATTGCAGAGTGTTTTGTTGTGCGACCTATGATGTCCAAGGCGCAGGAGAAGGATGCAGTGGCGACAGCAAGGTTGACAATGTTATTCCGCGGGATTGTTATTGCCCTCAGAATGTGCTTTGCGCTCCCCTGGGCTTTGATGCAAGCACTGTTAGAGAAGGTGGAAGACAGGCTAATGAAAGACAGGGAGGTGAAAGATAGGAGGGTGGAAGACAGGATGGTGGAGAGACAGAGTGCAGTTTTTGCGAGGGAGTTTGTGGCTAAGGAACTGGCGGCATTGGTGAAGGCGTCAGGGAATACTTTTCGATACGGGGAGCCATTCTGCTGGGGTTTTTAGCGTTTAGGCGGGATGAACCACATGCGTTCAAGCGGCCTATTGCGTTAGAGGAGGTAGTATCTTTTATTGAAAGAAGCGAATAGGAGAACTCTGATAATCTGTGAGAGCTACTTATGCAAACGGGCGTCTGTGACCGCTCTCTATGTGCCCTTGAAATCAAGTCCTAGCCAAGCCCTAACAGATGAGAGAGGGACTACCACCAACATCCATGGAAATGTACGCCACCGCAAACTTCTTAAAATTCTAGTGTTCAACCGGCCGAGCCGGCAGCGGCACCGGTATGGAACTGATGTGTAGGTTAGGGTTGATTGTTCGAAAATGTCAGGTTCTGTACTGTCTCTAGTCCTTTACACCCGGCTTGTTCTCCAAAGTTGTCATTTGGCGCTTTTTTGAATATAAACCCGTCACTTTTAGATAGGATGGTTCAATAGGCCGTTGCATTCATGCAAATCTGGCCCGCAAGAGGGGCGAATGGTTCCCTCGAGTGATGTATCACGGCACCCAGACACCTCACCAATCGCACCTCTAGTCGTGTAAGTTCTAGAGCCCACACACCCACTCTGGCCACAGCCACCGAGGGGGGATTCATATAGACTGATATTGTACAGCAACCAGCACAAGAACCAAAATGAAAACCAAAGAAACTCCAAACCCACTCGCCAGTAAACATACATTTGAATTCATCCCATCCCACTAAACCAACTTCCAAACAAAACCCTTCGTGCGACAAGCGAACTCTTAGCCCCTAAATTAGCGCCCCTCCACCTCAGACATAAAGTACAATCTTCCCACTCCCCGTCCCCCCCGCAATCCAGCTCCTACTCGGATGTGCTCTCGCCACTGCGGGCACAGCACTAACCTTATCCGGATCTGCCAACTGCGCCAACTGCTCTCCTCCATCTCCAAACACGTCGATTGCACGGTTCATATTGGCAATGACCAACTTCTGCACACCATCCTCCGGGTTTTCCTGCCACACCGCCCGCAGAATCGTAACCCACCTACCAGTCTGGTTGTTATGTTTGATAATATGTTCTGGCTCCAGCTTCCCCGCGCCCTTCCCCAGGAGCACGGTAGGATTATAGATCTTAACTGTATCGTCGTAGCTAGTTGTCGCCAGCTTCCCGGTGGAACTCCACATCGCTGCTGATACTGAGAGCCGGGAATCATGCGATCCCACTGGCTCCGCCATCTTCCGGAGATCCCAGATCTTGACTGTTCTGTCGAGCGAGGCAGTGGCGATGAAATTGCGGTTGGAGGGGAGCACATGGCACCCTCCAATTTTCTTCTCCGAGCACGTCCATGTGACAGCCGCCTTTTTATCGCGGGTGTCGTAGCGGCCAATCTCGCCGTCGAGCGTTGAGTACAACAGCACACGGCTCTCGTCGTCAAGCGCGTTGACGCTCGAGAACGCGTCTTCTTCGGGGTGTACGAGCAGCTCCACGCTTTTCCCCGAGTTTAGGTCGAAGCGACGGATTGTGGAGTCGTAGGAAGCGGAGATGAGACTCTCTGGTGCTGCCGGGGGGATAAAAAACGAGCTGATTGTACGCGCGTGGAGCTTGTAGCTGGAGATATCTGGCGACTCGCTATCGTCCGAGGCGTTGAGGATGCCGAGGTTACCGACCTTGTCGGAGGCAAAGATGAGTTTCTTTTCGGTGGTGGGGTGGAACTCGAGGTGATAGATTCTCTCCGGGGTGACTTTGAGAACTATTTTATGTTAGCTGGGACTCCCCAGGGGGGAAGAGGGGTATACCGTTTGGCTCAAACCGTTCCCATAGCTTCAAACCCATCATCCGCTCCCGGACCTCGCGCAAGCTCTTGTCACCGGTGTTTTTTACATCCTCGTTGGTAAACGTGCGTTCGTACTTTCCCACACCATCCAGCAGGCCTTGTTTGATCTCAAAACTCAGATCCCCTGCAACCCTCGACCGCTTCGCTCGCTCTGCTTCCTCGAGCGCTCTGGATTCATCTTCGGCCTTCCGTTTTGCGATCGTTGAGTCTGCAGGGATACCGGCGAGACGAGAGGAGGTGCGGCGCGGAACGGGGGACTCGGCTTTGTGTTCCCTTTTAACGCGGGGAGTGGAGGATCTGCTGGAGGGTTTCGGGGAGGACTTTTTGACGCTGGCGGTGAGAGAGGCGCTGAGAGAGTCAAGCTGTAGCTGCTTTAGGAGCGCTTTATTTCGTGCAATGTTTTCTTGCCTTTGGCGTTCGTAATCACTTGAGTCTTCCATGTGAGTGCAGAGATGATTGTGATGGCGGTGAAGGAGGTATGTAGAAACAACGTAGTAGAGTAGCGTGAGACAAGGAACGCGATGGCGTTTCATTATTTCACTTTACGCGTTCGGAGTTGCCACCACCGCGAAAACCCTAACCGCTTGCCGACCACGAGCATCAACTTGAATTGAATCTGGCGATACATGTACATTCAGGCAAAGAAAATAGTACTACACAGCAAACTTTTGTACCCCAACGCCAACAAAAAAGCACTAAATATATGTACATAAAATACAGTCACTACCATTCTACGCCGCCTCAATCTGCATTCCTTCTACGCCATCCACTCCCTCTAGCTCTGCAACCCCACCCACAACCTGCTCCATCTCCCTCAACGTGTACTCAACCATAAAACTCTCCTCCACCAGCTCCTCCATCCTCTTGTAATGCCTCTCAGTATAGCTTCCCAACGCATCCCACACATCCCTCCCAACACCCCTCAGACCTACAAGCCTCTGCGCGCCATAACTCCTGAGTATCACAAACAACACCCTTTGCGCCACGACCGCAGTGCGCGCATTGGTATTCCAGTCACGAATCCTGCACAGCAACACGGCAAGCTGTGAATCTGACAACGAGGCGAGGACTTCATCCACCGCCAGGATTCCCGAGAGCGAGCCGGCCTCGGCAGGGGAGGAGGAAGTGACGGACTGCAGGAGGGAAAGAAGACGGTGGGGATGGTTTAGCGATAACGCAAGCGAGATGGCGGAACGATAGTCGTTGACTGCGATGTAGTTCTGCAGCTTCTGCTCTTCTTCGACGAGTGCTTGTTCTTTTGATGCCTCCTCGGCGATGGTGGCGCTGGTTACGTCCGCCCAGAAGGTTACTACACCTTCTGCATCAGCGGAGACGATGGTGCTGCCGGTGTCGGCTTCATCAGGACGGGTGGCAAGGGCCCATATCTAAGATGGTTAGCTATGCAACAATTGACGGTGTTAGAGAGTGGCTACCTTTTGGTCGTGGTTATCCAGAGTGGCAGAACATTCTCCACTCTTGACATCCCAAACTTTTACAAGGCCGTCGTTTCCACCACTGACTACCTGCAGTCCTCCAGAGATCCACAAAGCCCGCTGTATGGAATTCGTGTGGCCTTCAAACGTCTTGAGGCAGCTGAAATCCACTAAGCTCCAGAGTTTAACAGTTTTATCCGTCGAACCCGTAACCACCATCTTTCCACCCTTCATCCCCGCCTCTCCACCTACTGCAGACGCAGTGACCGTGGAGGGCGCAAACTTGACAGACCAAACAGCACGACGATGGCCACGGAGCACACCAACCGTCTCGCCTTCTTCCAGCGACCAGATCTTAACTGTTCTATCCTGCGAAGCAGATGCAAATAGAGTATCATCTGGAGAAACGTCGATGAAGTTAATATCTTTCTCATGTGCACGCTTCGTCCAGATTGCTCGCGGTTTCTTCCCTTGTGCTACCGACACATCCCACTTCTTAATCGTGCGGTCAGCACCGCCGGTAAGCATGAACTTCGGCGGCAACTTCTCCACTGCTGCCCTAGAACCCTCTTGGGGTTTCTGACGCGGCAGCGAGAGCGCAGCTACACTCTCTGCGTGACCAGTGAAGACCGCCGTGCATGTGAAGGAGTTATTTTCTGCGTCTATCTTCCATAGTCGCGCATCGTTGTCTTTACCGGCAGTGGCAAGCCAGTGACCGGACCAATCGCTGTCGAGGGTGAGCACAGTCTCTGTGTGACCACGGAGGATTGCAATATCATGGAAAGTGGAGGAGGAGACAAGGATGACGTTTTCCGAGTTTGTGGCGATGGCGATCAGTGAGGAGTCAGGAGGGAGGATTTGAAGATCCAGGATCTGGTCGTAATTGGTGGTAATATGTTTCGTTGTCGGGAGAGATGTAGATGTGGGCGAGGGTAGACGAAGGTTGTGTATCTGAATGGTATAATCGTGGTGGATTGACAGCAATGTCGGCAAATTCTTGTGGTATCTATAAGATTGTCAGTAAGTACTCTAGACCTAAGTATGGCCGCAACACAAACATTATCTGGGTAACACCCTTCTCCTCATCTTCCTCAGCCTTCATCTCCTTGGTGATCTCCTCACCCGCAACCAAATCCCATATCCGTACTCTATCCTGTCTACCCGCCGCAAACACCAACCTATCTACCTGCCCACCATCCTCCCTCTCAAACGTCTCCGGCGCAATAAATCCCACTGCCTCCACCTCTTCCCCAGTATTCGTAATAACTGCATTCCACGTCTTCGTATCAATAAGACACATGACCCCATCTCTCCCACCACTCAACAACCTCTTCCCATCCGGACTCCAATCCAACCCGCGGACAATACTCCCATGCTTTTGCAGCGTCACAACATTTGTAGTCGTCTCCAGATCCCAAACAAGGATATTTGTGTCCTCTCCACCAGTAGCCAACATAAACCTTCCCATAACATCCCTCTTCTTCCCCTTCTTCGCCTTTACCTCCATCTCCACCCTGGCCTCACCCTCTGCCATAAAAAACGAAAGCGCCGACACTAACCCGCTGTGTCCACGGAGGTTGTGCGTCACAAACCCCTTGCGGATATCCCACACCTTCACTATTCCATCTGCGCCACCAGTTGCAACTAATGTCCCTGTCGGGTCCACCGCGGTAACAATCACTGGTGCTGTCTGCTTCACCTGTCGCTCGTGGACGGGGGTTACAGTGATCGGAGATGTGGAAAAGTCGGGTGACAGTGAGTATATGTGCATCTGGTACGACTTCGAGATACAGACGATGAGGTGGGAGGCATCGGGGGTGAGGGCCAGCGTAGCGATCTCATCTTCGAGCTACAATCTATTAGCACACCCGGCTAGATAGAGCGCAAAGTTGGACATACGTTGTTGATACGAGCAATCTCGGACCCGCTCTCAATGTCCGTAATCACAGCTTCATTGTCGTTGGCTGTAACGAGAAGACGTCCAGTGCGGTCGAGAGCGACACAGCCGATACCGCCGCTGTAGTAGGGTTGGATAACTTTTGAAGGCTTAAATGTAGTCTTTAGTGCTTGAGGAGGCGCCATTTTCGATTATTGCGACAGGGTAGTGCCGCCGGATGGGTGCACAATTGCTGGAGTTGAAAGTTGAGGTTGGACCCACGAGTCTGGAAATTTTTGGCTGCGAAGCACGGACCAATGCGCTAGCGAATGCGGCTCTGCAGAGCCGAGTGACCACAAATGATAACATCTACACACAGCCCCCACTTGACTTTTGAGATTACATCTACACAATGACATACGGGTCTCTGTCGTTCTTGCTCACAACCACCTCAAAGCCTTGTTTTCCTTCACTTTCGCTCCCAGCCACCTTCTTCCACTCCTCAGCAAGAACATCGCTAAGTTTTGGCTTCATAACTGCACTCAAGAACCCTCTCTCAGAGTTAGTATGGAAACCTATATCATCATTAGCAAAACATTCCACAAAGTTCAACCAGGAAACCTACAGCTAATAACACTTATCCCCTTCTCTTTCGCCGCTAACGCCGCATGATGGCTCAACTCCCCTGTAAAAAACAAATCCACATCCAGATCCTTAAACATACTCCCCCCACTCCCCGCACACAACGCAATCCTCCCAACCTCCCTCCCCGCACTCCCATCCACAACCATCACCTTCTCCATCCCGAGATACTTCTTCACCCTCTCCACCAGCACCCGTAGCTCTACTGGCTCCTTAAGCACTACCACCCGTCCCATCCCACTATCTTCAAACCCCTCTGGCCCCTCCACCTTCTCAATAACCTGCCTACTCTCCTCATTCTCTTTCCCCCCCGAGATACCGTTTGCAAGCCAATCATTCATGCCGCCGATCGTGGCATCCACCGCCGTGTGCGGAGAATACACGCTGATCCCCTCCTGCGCGAGTCTCAGCAGCGACTCCTGCTGTGTATCCGCGAGGGAGAGGGATTTTATCGGACGGAAGATGATGGGGTGGTAAGTCACGATCATTGAGGAGCGCAGGGCAATCGCTTCGTCGACGACGGAGCGCGTGAGGTCAATGGTGAGGAGGACTACATGATTTTTTGGGCGGGAGGCGGCGAGGTCAGAGCGGTGCGGGGATTCGAGGAGGAGCCCCGTGTTGTCCCAGGATTTGTCGGCGAGGGCGTACGGGTAGCTGCATTGTTAGAAACTGTGGTGCGGGAAAGCGGGGGGCTTACAGTCGTTGGACAGCATTGACAACTGTGCGGACGATGGGAGAGCGGAGGGTCGTGGACATGGTAGACTAGAGTAGCTGGGTTATGATTGAGGTTGAAGAACTTCTTAAACAAAATCTTAAACAAAATAATTTATTGAGCTTTGGTGTTGAATGTGCATGTGTAACTATCGGTAGTCATGACGTACGCCAAAGGGAGGTGTTTTATCGACTCCAGCCCTAACCTCTCAAGAGCTCACCACTTCAATATCACCTTAAAACACTACCACCAATCAATCCACATACCGAAGAATTACATCTTTCTACAATGTTAACCTGAACTCTTTTATTGGGCAGGATCCAGTTCCCCAACGCGTGGCAGACCGAACTCCCCGAACTCCCCGAACTCCCTACCAAACAATCCGCTCCGTTTTCAAAGCTCCGTTCAAACGTACCAAGTATACATACCTAAGGTAACTAGAGCTTGTAAGCATAACACCTGATATGCCACGAGCCTCCAGATGCATCGGTCCCTTTACAATGCGAGACATAACTCCGCGGGACATGCATTTGACCTATCAAATGTGTTTGTGTGGCGGATGAAATAAACCAACCAACCTAGAGTACCAGTCGGGTATTTATCCATCGTTGCCAGCCAGCCATAATTTCCGGATGCAGGGGATTGTGTTTCTGTCCATTGTCAGGTTTTTATTGAAGTGAATGGCTCACACGAAAAGTGATACTTTTCAAGATTTACGCTAACGAAAACGATATGTTTACGCAAATTGTTTGTGGCCGGCTAGAAAAGACCCTTTGACACTGACAGAGACGAAGACAGAAGACGGAGCCGGATAAAGATCAAAATAATACTCTGGAAATCTCAAGATATAGAGTAGCCAACCTAGTATTATCCCTTCCATTGGATCTCTAAGTTCACACTGGTTCATTTCCGCATACACTATGTATAAAGATTGTGCAAATGCTAGTACAGTGTTCGAAGGTGTAATGAATGTTTGATCGATGATGCATAAAGGAGGCGGTGGACGGAGGTGCTAGCAGATAGGAGAAGGTGGTTTATTTGTTTGATATGTGCAAACTATCCTCAAAGCCTAGGGACAAGATCTCCTTTCATCTTGCCTCATGCCCAGTACTACCTAGGACTTTTGTGGAGAGGCAGAAGGACGTCAACAATGATGGGATCGTAGATACGGCGGCTTACTGAAGGGGCTATATATGCAACGCGAGCAGCCCGTGTTTCGTCGCCGGAACTTCTGTGAAAACCCATAAACCTCGCTTCCTACCACCGACTAGTGAACGGTGAAGCCAGCAGAGGAGTTTCCTTCAGAAACACTAATGACGTCACGTGCTCTGACTAACCAGGATCGCCGCCAAACACTGCAAAATCTCCAACCGAAAAATAATTCCCCACGACTGGCAGCGGCGCCATGAGCTCACTACCGACTGCAGCACCACCACACAACCACCCATGAGCCACTCCCGCCTGACCCGCCGGTGTACCACCATCCTCCTTTCCGCACGACTCTCTAACAACTCCTTACTCCCATTTCTCTACCAAACACGATCAATCTCTCACTCACTCATCCTCCGCGGCGGCGCAGCACCACATTCCTCGAGTGACGACATCCCATTCGACTTCAACCCTCCCGAGTCCGCCTCTACCGATGAATCCGACCCCTTCGCCTACCTCTACAAAGCCCCACAAAAGGAGCAATTCCGGCCATCACAATTCCGGCCACCACTCGCGAGTGGTTCCAAAAAACGACACGCCCCGGACCGGCAAATTGGTGGGAGCGAGTACCGCAGCTCATCGATAACATTGCGAGAGCGAGAAATCTTTACAAAAATCTTCGAGAGTATCCTTTCGACTCCCAATGCCTCCACCAAAACCCAGCCCACTGCCACTTCTGCCGATGCATCCCCGCGAGCCCGCGGCCTCCCCCCACCCCCAGCATTGACAGAGCTCTTCACCTCCACCATCGGCCCGCAGAGTAGCGGCTCCGACCTCTCCTTCGCGCCGAAGCAGAAGGCGAGTGATCGCGAGGGCGGCACAGCTGCCATGGCCTACGCCTCTAAGATCGCACAGTACCCGCCATCGCTGCGGGCTGCGGCTGCTCGGGCCGCTGGGCTACAGAACTGGGGGGCGGTATCGGAGACGACTATAGGGTCGCCAGAGCTGGAGGCGTTGAAGAAAGACCTAAGGACATGTAACTCCGATGTGGCTATTCTTAAGTGGTTGGAAAAGAATGTGTATACACTCCCGCTGGATCATTCCTCGCCGCAAGCGATTCTGTACTCCGAGCTGCTGTGCGAGGCTATGGATTTGTTCCGTAATGTTTACAACGACCTTGGCAGTGTCGTCGCCATCTTTGAGCGCGCTAAAAAACTCGGTGCAGAGTCGTACGTGCTTGGCTGTACCTCTGCCGTTTACAACCGTGCTCTTGCCGCTGTGTGGGATGGGTTCGCGGATCTGCAGAGGGTCAGGGATTTGGTCGAGGAGATGCGTGTCAATGCCGTCGGTGGAGATATGGATACAGTTGATATTCTTCGCCGTGTATGTGCCGATGTGGAAGCAGCTTTCGATGGGAACCGTGGAGAACTTGCGGCAATGATGGTTGGCCACCAGGAACTGAAGGGTGTCGATGTCTTGTATGCCAGAGCGTCGAGGCTGGAGAGGTTTGGAACGCTGGAGAAGATCGAGCAGCCACAGGAGGAGAGGAAAAAATCGAAGGTAAACAAGGACGATAGAGGGTGGTATAAGAATACGAAAAAGTGGGGTAAGAGAGATAGTGATAGCGCATGGAATGGTGACAGACAGGGTGGGAGTGGGAGTGGGAACAGATGGAATGACGGAGGGAGAGGAGATGATAGGAGGAACGAGAGAGGGCGGGGAAGAGCTAGAGAAAGGGATTATTGAATATGATATTTTAGTTTCGCTTTTGGGTTACGTATAGACGTGTAAAGTCATGTATATATATAAAATAGGGATTGGGATGGTCAACGGAGCGGATGGATGGATTGGTTTATGAGCGGGGTATGTAAGATACTGTACGGCGTTCACGAATGTTATGTACTTGGACTCACTTCTCACCTCTCACTCGGTGAACAGATGAGTGAGTGCACTTCTATCCAAATAATCCAATGAAAGATGACTGCCATGTAAAAATACATGCCGCAATTGCATCCAATCCACTACCAACAAAACGCTCCACAAACCCAAGTCCGAATGAATGAAAACAAAACGAAAAAACACAAACGAAAAAACAACAAAAGTATGGAATTTTCTGTACAACCATCCAAAACCACAATTGATATCATCATAACCGCCGCCATCTCATTTCCCCTCCTGGCTCTCCACACAAAAACCCAGCCAGTAAGGCAAGTCCCTGTATGTATGTAATGTTATGTATGTATGAAGTATGTCCGTCTAGGTAGTAGAAGTACAGATTTCTCCCAGCCGTGGTTCTCTATTTTATCTGTACGGAGCATCTGCCTGGATACAAGCTGCCAGCTCCGGCTCCCACTTATCGCCGTTCGCGAGCAACTTCTCCTTATTGTACAGCAGCTCCTCGCGTGTCTCGGTGGCATACTCCTGGTTTGGCGCTGGAAACCCAAATAAGCGGGGTTGCAGGTGGTGGGGGAAGGGGAACGTACACTCAACAATGGCATCGACGGGGCACGACTCCTGGCAGAAGCCGCAGTAGATGCACTTGGTCATATCAATATCGTATCTCGTAGTCCTTCTAGAACCATCATCACGCTCCTCTGCCTCGATTGTGATAGCCAAAGCAGGGCACACCTATTCACCATCAGCACCCACTCCAACCGTTTTATTGGGATACATACCGCCTCACAGAGCTTACAAGCAATGCATCGTTCCTCTCCGGTGGGATAGCGGCGGAGCGCATGCTCACCGCGGAATCGTGGAGAAATTGGGCCCTTCTCGAACGGATACATGATAGTGTATGGCGCGCGAAAGAACTGCTCCAAAACCACGTACATCCCCCGAAGCATCTCCGTCATCAGGAAGAACTTGCCGGCCTTGTCGAGCGAGGACTCTCCTTCGTCCCAGCGCTCTGGTCGGTTCAGGCGAGGAATGCGCGGGGAAGCGACATGGGCTGCACGGACGAGGGTGGTGGGGAGGACGGCCCGGGTGTAGGAGAGTCGGACGAGCGTGGGCCGGGCACTGTAGAGGCCTAATGTACGGAGGGAGGCCATCGTAGGTGTTGTGAATTGGCGGTGTTGAAGGTGAGGTTGGATAGTGGAGGCGTTGATTGCAGGGCAAGCAGGTTGTTGAGGTTCGTGCGCTATTAGGGTGCCAGGGTCGGGTCTGCTTATAATGTTGCCACCTGATTGGCCGGTGGCCGGTTCCCGTCAAACTCTCGTCTCTCACCGGAACCGACGGTGCGTAGAGCAGATGAAAATATTCAAGTTCGAGTAAGCAGGATGTAAATAAGCAGAAAGCAACACATTGAAGCGTTCTGTATATTTTTTTCTCCTTTATGTCGTTGCGGCTCGCGTAGCCAGCTGTTGCCAAAACTTTCCACTCTCCGATGCTTCAAGCGTCACGGACAATCCCATCAACCACCACCTATCGTCGTCACCCTACCCTCCACACCCCTCACACACACCCACCATCATGTTCAGAACTGCCGTCCTCCGTGCTTCCCGCACAGTCCGCCCCGCCTCATTCCGTCCCCTCGCAGCCCGGCCTGCTGCTGCGGTTTTCATCGCCCCGACAAAGCCCGCCGCTTCCTACCCTCTCGGCATCCGCTACTACTCCGCCCCCGCATCGCTGTCGAAGGAAGAGGTTGAGGGCAGGATAAAGGATCTGCTTAAGGGTTTCGACAAGGTTTGTCCCGCGTGCCTTATTGGAGGGGAAGGGGTTACTAACAGCGGGTAGGTTACCGACCAAACCATGGTTCGTTGGTTTCGGATTCGATAACGAGGGATGTATATTGATACGTCGTTAGGTCACCGGCACTTCCCACTTCACCAATGATCTGGGCTTGGACTCTCTAGACACCGTTGAAGTTGTGATGGCAGTTGAGGAGGTGCGTAATCCGTCCCAATCCTATAACATCCATGAACTGACACCCCGCAGGAATTCAGTATTGAGATCCCCGATAAGGACGCCGATAACATTCACAGCGTCGAGCAGGCAGTCCAGTACATCCTGTCACAACCTGATGGTGAGTTCACGGTCTGATATGTGCATTGATTGCTGGTGTTGACTGGTGTGGTAGCTCATTGATTGGTCCGGGTATAAGGAGGACTGGTTAAATAGAGAGATGGATGGATCTGTAGGAAAATAAACGTGTATTACAGCAAAACTACTTGTATATGATATGGGCCGGCGTCAATGGAGGAGGAGACGAGGCTTTGTTCCACTGAGTTTTTTTATCTACTCTACACGCTGCTGATTTAGACAAAATGTGAAACGCTATAAATTATATTCTTATAACCGTAGGCGGTAAAGAAAGTCCTCGTTGAGCGGGATCAAGTAGGTGAGGGAATGAACTGTTCTATTAGATAAGGATAAAACAGCCGCAGCCGCCCTCATCCGAAAGCGTAGAGAGAACACCATGGCGATTGGCTTCGCCTCGCCTTCACCGTCATCTTCTAATTTGTCTTTAAGCTACACTCTACTCTATTTACGACCAACAGTTTCTTTCTAGAATTCCTTTCGTACTTTTTTCATCCCAAAGTCTTTCGCCACAGCAATCAACAAGATACCACTTTTCGCTCCGACGTTCAAGGATCCGCGTCGTGCAATTTCGCAATCGCGTTCCTGCGCAAATATATCTAGGACTCTACTACCTTACCCCTAGCTCACCGACCAACAACACTTTCACCTCCACCTTTACAACACACACACCACCACAACACCCCCTCCACGAGTTTACGAAGCGCTAGATGGCATCGACCGGCGGATTGACACGGCGGCGCGGTGGAGCCGGAGGTGGTGGAGCCGGCAGCGCAGGATCAGACGAAGGGGAAAGAAGCAGTAGTCCAGCTGCATCCCGGCCGCGCGACAGCGTTGTAGGTAGTGGAGAAACAGCATACACGACAGAGAATGGGCACAAGATTGGTCTGTCATCCCTCTATCTTTCTCGGTGTGCATGCATGTGGGGGAGGGGTGTAGGTGTGATGCTAACGGCGCGAAGCGTTCGATCCCAGGGATATCAGCGAGAACCAGGAGAGGAACAAGTTGCCGAAGTTGACGCTTATGGAGGAGATATTGCTGCTGGGTTTGAAGGATAAACAGGTGCATTCCCCTCCGCTCCCCTTCGCCCCGAGAATGCCGCGGCTGATGATGGGTGGTCAGGGCTACCTCTCTTTCTGGAACGAAAACATCTCGTATGCCCTCCGTGGCTGTATCGTCCTCGAACTCGCCTTCCGTGGCCGTATAAGCATGCAAAAGGACTCATCGCGGCGCCGCTACCCGCTCGCAGACCGGATCATAGAAGTGGTGGACGACACGCTGACCGGCGAGGTGCTACTCGACGAGGCATTGAAGATGATGAAGACCAGCGACAAGATGAGCGTCAGCGAATGGATCGATCTTATGAGCGGCACGTCCCCCCACCCCCTCCCCACACTTCCCCACACTAACCTCTTCCAGGTGAAACATGGAACCTGATGAAGATCGGCTACCAGCTGAAACAAGTACGCGAGCGCCTCGCAAAGGGTTTGGTCGACAAGGGGATCCTTCGCACCGAGAAGCGCAACTTCCTGCTTTTCGACATGGCAACACATCCCGTTGTCGACGGCGGCGCAAAAGACGAGATCCGTCGTCGAGTACGCAATGTGCTGACCTCGCGTACCGTCGTGCTCCCCGCGAACCCGTTCCTGCCAGAGGATATGGAGTACAGGTACATCCGGACGATAGCCATGGTGTGTGCAGCGTACGCCGCAAATGTGCTCGAGAACGCGTTGAGCACTCTCGGCCATGAGGCTAGGGAAAGAGCCTTCGCAAATGTCGACGAGCTGCTGAGCGAGTTCTCGCAGTGGCCGTTCGGGAGAAGGAACATGACGAGTGGTGTTGGGCAGAATTTGGGGCAAGTTGCGGCGGAAGAGGTTGGAGATCATAAAGATAAGGAGCTGCAGTTGGAGGTAAGTTTGAATTCCGGGCTGGCGGGAAGTGGGTGATATATTGACGATGGGTAGGTTGTCGCTGCAGTACTGAGCGTGTTTACGAGGTTGGACTCACTACTCTAGTTTCTAGCGGGCTAATTTGTGGCGTGAACATACATATTCATGTTTGTTTGTCTTTTATCCTTTTTTTGTTTTACCACTGCGTTGGGAATAAAAACGTGGAGCGTGGGGAGGGGTAGGATTGGTGAATGGATGGATGGAGAAGGGTTGTATTTCCCTTGTTCCTTTTTTGTGGGGTATACGATGGTGTTTGTGAATGATAGCATCTGCCTAGGGAAATGAGGACTTTTTAATGGGGGGTTTTTATGCTGCGTGAGTGAGTGATGTGATATATGAGATTCATGATATTGCACTCGGAAACGAAGCTGGATCGATTGTGAGGAACTATACACTAGCACGACGGAAATGGGAGAGGGGAGGCTAGAAGGAGGAGGACAGGTACAAGTATGCCTCCCCCCCCCCATTTTTTGATCTGACCGCTTGGAAACACGCCTCTTCCGCGTACATTCAGTAGATCTTTTACTTTGACTTCCTCGTAAGTAATGCGGTGGGCAAGCTATTGTGGGGTAATTAGAGTCTCACTCCCAAAACTACTGGTACTCCTAATAGTTTTAATATATGTGCTCTTAAGAATTTGGAGGGTCTTCACGAAATGGTGGCTAAATTATCGAGAAAAGGTGAGCGTCGGCGAAACTAGATGCAGGAACTGTGGTTATTTAAACCCACCTCCAACACCAGTATTGAGGCCAATTCGTCACTGCTGTGTTTCAACCGGGGGATTTTCCTAACCGCTATATACTACTTGCACACCGCAACACATCCGTTTAACGCCATGTCCTACCTCATCAGCAGATGTTTGCCCTAGCTACACAACACGTTTCCTCAAAGCTGCTATCACCAGTGTTTCTAAGCGGCCAGGCCTGATGGCTCGGATACTCTATACTTCTGTGTCCTGGGCTTTACGATCGAGTTGTTCGAGCACTCCGGAGCCTTATTCTCGATATTGGGCCCTGCTGCTCCGGAGAGTGACCATGGATACTAATAGGGAGTAGGAGATCGCAAAATCTGCAGCTATATTACAGCGAGGAGTAGCAAATACGACTACGATATAGGGAGAAGACGGACGGTCTGAACGTTGACGCGCTGTGGAGAAATCTTGTCAATTTCCACCGTAGCACCTACATTATAGAATTCTAGACCCCATTTCAATTCTAGGATACAGAAGAAGCAATTGCGGGCTGTCAATTTCCTACACGAGGACGATGATTTCCAGTAATCCTATACTTGCTTCACATCGCGGATTAGTGGCCAAATAGACTTCAAAGGACTTCCTCAAAGGCACTGGAAAGGGATTTGACAATCAAAGTCGGTGCGGAGCGACGGCAAGCGCTTCTTGCGCAGATGGAAAGCAACTCGACGCATAAGCTGAACAAATCATCTAGAAGCTGATATTCAGGCCAAAGTGCTAACGCTCGCGGAGCATTGGACTCCTGTGTATGGTCGACGGGCTGGGGCGGTCATGGAGCAGATAATCTCTAGAGACTACGAGGTCGACAGAACCCGAGTGTCGCTAGAAGCCCTAAGGTTCACGGTCGTGACTGTCCCTTTAGGCTTCACGGTCGTGACTATCCTTTTAGACTTCACACTTTGCTCTCCCTTCTTTATGCATCTTAGACCTTCACATTTTGCTCTCCCTTCTTTACGCATCTTAGACCTTCAGACTTGTACCTACAGTCAACGCACACCATTCACATCAACACCGAGACGGGAGGTCGTCGGCGGGGGAGACTCCATTTCTCAATGTTAGTAACTCTGAGATCAACCTGATTTGTGCTAATCACTGTGTCAGCTGCCATAAATTCCTACATTTGCACCTGACAGCTAGGAACTTCCTAAGGAATTCGATCCTGCTCTAGTCTGCACCACATGGAGGTGGGCGGTGTTATTGTGAGATCAAAGACGGTAACATCCATAAAACATTTTAAGGGTGATCACCGCGTGCTCGTGTCAATGGTCATCAAACTCGCACAGAGCAAGATATATCTTGAGAATCCCCTTGCAAGTTCCATCCTGGTTCCGGATAGAGACTCATGGGAGCTGGGCATGAAGCGCACGCGGTTGACTGAGGTTGCCCTTGAGTTGGCTGGTGGAGGGGGGGATATTCACCTACAGACCGAACCATGCAAACTAATAGGCTGCCCATCCCTTTGTATGAGAAACCATACTCACCGATCATCACTCAGATTCGCCAGGCCATTTCCAATGCCGTGGGAAATTACCGAAAGACGGTGAACTTAATCTGCCTACTGAGCACTACTTCGGCTTTGGATAATTGGATAAGAACGCGATCAAGCGGAGGGTCTCCAAGTTGCTGAATGATCATACGTATATCTTCGAATACAGCGACGACGTGAAGATAATTTCCTCGCGCACTCCTCTGCGCGCTTCGTTGATCTTGATTCATAAGCGCGAATACCCATATATTACGAAGGTCATCGCACAACCCATGCTTGACCACTTTTTCTCGAAGGATGGCTAGAGCAGACCTGAGATCCTAACCTAGATCTCCTTGCCCAGATGAACCCGACTTTAATATATCTCACTGCGTTTCTCCTGCAGTGGAACCTTGAGGCCTGTAAATCGGGGAAATCCCAAAAGATGCAGCAACTTGACAGTAATGCACGCCGTGAGTTTTCCCCACAGACTCCGCGATTATCCACACCCATCCTTTTGACTGATCCTTTTGACTGGCAGCTGGTTTCGAGTACCGCCTACAGGTGTGGCATAGTAACTATGAGTCTCCCGAACATTCCGCCACAGCGGTGGAACTCATGAGGTGTTTAGTTCGTTACATTATGATCGACCCGAGGTACAGATCTGTCGATAGCGATAGGGCACTCAAGACTAAGCCTGTGGTCTTTGGAGACCGCACTGCAAGTACCGCTGCATTGAAGGTACGTCTCGCTGAGGGGAAGGAGCGCCTGGAGATGGAAATCGAGGAGAGTGAGGAAGACTCAAGCGACCTGACCGCCGCGGGCTATTCAGCGTTGAATGTATTAGCTGTCTCGCACCTGTATGACAAGTTCCTGGGTGCTACCTGAATGGATGCCTGAATGGATGCCTGAGGTTCCTTTGCTTGAAATAGTACGCCCTGGTTTGCATTCGTCAAACTCCTGCTTTAGTATGATAACGTTTCCAGCTAGAGATTGAAAATATGGCTGCTTTAAGACAATACTCCCCAGAGTTTGGGTACAATTCACAGCTTTACAAGGAATGGATGAAATGTGCCTCCATTGTGGACGAACTTTGTAGTGACGATTCTGCTCCGAGTGGGCACATGGTGTCATCAGTGTCACGTTGGCGAGTAAGACTGAATGGATGCGGCAGATATCCAAAACCGGGGCAGTAGAGGTGGTCGATACGGGTTGTGCCATGGATCCTTTCTTCGTGGGTTATAGATTCCACATCAAGCTTTGTCATAGGCAGGCCTCCCAACAGTTTAGTGGTATACCGGTTCCCAGTGGTAAACTAGTGCAGAAGGTAATTAGTTGTAGGCAGTGCAGTGCAGTTTAGAGGCTTCGTAGTTCAGTAGAGTACAGTTTGGCGTTTGAAAATAAACCAGTTTACCAATAGTCATACAGTGTATTGAGATGTGAAAAATACGCTGAGAAGAAACTCTGTATGTGCATAATCTACTAGGTCGACTGAGAGACGATGTGCACGTGACGGTCAATAAATAGGCATGGAGTAGTTTGCACCGGTTTAATCCAGTTTGTACTAGTTCAATCCAGCTTGCACTGTGTTTTAATCCAGTTAAACAGTCTACTGGTCCCCAACTGGTTTAATAAACTGGTTTAACATGCAGTGCAGTTACAATCCTAAAAAGTTGGTATATACAGCATAGTGTAGTTAGGTGCAGATTTCCCAACTAGTTTCCACCGTTGGGAGGTCTGCCATAGGCCGGGGATACTACTCGCAATGATGGCTCTCCACCAGCGGACTTGTATTCGGTGGAAAACACCTACACCTGTGGTTAGTACGTTCTCCGGCCGGTGGATCTCGTGGGGTTCACTACCACAAAGTTCCGTGCAGTTGCATATTGAGGGCATGGGGGGAGGAGGAGGGAGGCGGATAACTTGAAGGCTCCACTCTTGATTTCACCGCCATTGAAGTTTAATACGTGAAGAATCCCCCCCCCCCCGGCAGGAGAAAAGCTTCAAAGTTACACACCCAGTAATCTTATCCCCTGAATACCCTTTTGCTTTCAAGCGCCATAGGTTCTTGCACACAATATCCACCGTACACGTAGGCTAGTGGGCGCTACGTAGATAGCCCGCTGAATCCGTGTGGAAGTTTCAGTAGTTTATTTGTGTACTTACCACATCTAAAGCGGATGCTCATCATCCAACCTCTGGCTCGGGGGTATTTAGCATTCCTGTATGGCAGAACAGAAACGCGACATTGACGTAGTCTAAATTTACAGCCTCGTCAGCATAAAACATAAACTTATGACGCCACCAACCGCTGTCTCCGTCAAGCCCAATCATCCTCCGAGACACTAGTACTACTAGTACTATTATAGATTACCTCGGGCTTAGTGATGGGTTTGAGCTGAGTCGACTAGGGCTATCTGTTTCAGAAGCTTGAGTTTTGACTCAAGCTTTTGCAGTGCACTTATCACGAGTTTTGATCCAGTTATTCTGAGCTCTGGGTTTGGGACAAATTTAGAGGTCCGGGTACATTGGCCGTGAGTTCGCTGAAGTCTGGATATTTCTGTGATTTTTATAATCAGAACCCAAAGCTCGAGCTTAGGTAGGCTCAACCTTACTGATTTGGCTTAAGCTCATTTTACAGGCTCGACTCGAGCTAGCAGACGAGTGATATTGTGGCTTTGATGAGGAGAATTGAGCTACGTAATAGGAGCTTACTTGAAACTCATTCTATTGAATATGCGTGCTGGGACTCAGATTCCACCTACAGCTGCGCCTGCACCGCGACATCCGTTTCACTCGCAATAGTAGCAAACCCCACTTTCTTCTCCGCGTAATCAAATACCGTCACGACATTATCCAAAAAGATACCACCAATGATCCACAGCTGCTCCAACCCCGCAAACGCCTCCCCTTCACCGGGCAAGCTCACAATACTAGATACCATCCTAGTAGTCTTCGGATCTACTATGCCTCCCAACCCAAAATCTTGTTTCCTCAGCTCCAAACTCCGGCCGGCAAATACAAACTCCATGCTCCGCAAACTCGTCTCGGGGAAGCTAAACATCCCCCGCTTCCCCTGTACATCCTCCGACCCAGGAATCGCAGCCTTGACTTTTTGGAACACATTATCACTGGTAACAATATACGCCGTCCCCGTATCAATCAACGCTAGCTGCTTCCGAAACACCACCACCCCATTAACCCGCACCTCATCAAGCCCCACAATCCACCTCTCCGCCCCGCCCATCATTACCCTCGGACACCACGCAATCTCACCGGTATACCACTCCCTGCCCACAGTACCAACCACCAACTGTCCCCGAGGCTGCATCGTCTGTTCCCTATCAATCTTATCCGCAAGCTTCGGATCGTTCCTGGGCCCCACCAACGTGAGCATCGCATTCTTCACCTTCCCCTGCACCCTCAGCGTCTGCACGATATTCCGTCCCCCGCCGAAGCCGAGGCCAAGGAGGCCATTACTTTTGCTCCCGCGGAACGCAGAGCGGATGGAGTGTGTGGGGGCAGCACCAAAGAGCTGGGCGGTTGCTACCAGCCCGCCGAGGGAGATTGTGTCGGTGAAGAGTGAGGCAATCAGGGTGCTGCTGTCGCCGTATGTGATGCTGGTTCTGGAGTGGAGGTTGGTGGAGGTGCTGGAGTTGGCTGGGATGTACATGTTCTGGTCTAAGATCTGGGTGTCGAGGGCGGTGAGGAAGGATTGGACCCAGAGGAGGGTGGAGCCGGTGTCGAGGTCGATGTAGAAGGTGTTGGGTGGGGTGCCGAGGTGGATTTGCGCGTGCTGGAGGCGTCAGGTGGAAGTGTAATTCGTCTCGGGGTGTGGGGTTTGGAGTATAAATAGTATGTACACTTTTGAGTAACTCTCATCAGAATTACCAGCCAAAGATACATGGCGGTGGCTTGTGCTGTTTATACTCCCAACCCCAGCACCGAGTACGAGCATTCCGAGATCAATGGGTGTACAGGAATGGGGGGACGTACATAGTTTAATGGTTCCGAACCGTTCCAGACATCTGAGATCAGCTCGATGACGGCGGATTGGGTGGCAGCGGGTATTTTTGGCTCTTCTACTAGAGGTGTTGCTGCTCCTGTTGCGTCTACGTCTACTTCGGCTTTGATTGGGCCATGCTGGACGTCGGGGAATATCCCCGCGAGGGAGGCTAGGGCTTCATGACAGCGCGGGGTTGTGTGTTCGGTTATTGTCCTGGATACCAGGTCGACATCGCAGATGCCGTTTTTGCGGATGAAGTCGGGTTTGCAGAAGTTTTTGTTGAGGTAGGATGTGGGAGCAGCCATGGTTGCGGTTGATTTTGGGGTTACATACTCCGACCTGGGAGGTTTGGGGGTTTTGGGGGTTTTAGGCGCGCGAGCTGCGTACCTACTTCATAAGTATGTACAAGCATTCTCAAAGACCCGTGGAAAAGCTTTGATGATGCGCATATGCGTTGCGCATTTGTATGATGTATGTTCCGTAAGGCGTGCATAACGAACGTTAACTGGTCTCACATCAGCCCTGTCAGCTATTTATAGCTGCTGCATAGTTAGACTCCATCTCGTGTAATTTGTATGCGAATCATATGTGCGCAGAAACGCCTTAGCTCATATCCCAATACCGCCCTGTCAGCGTGCGGGGGTCCCATCCCACACAACGTCCAAAACATGCGCGTAGCGTACAGATATAGATGGGATGAGGGGACATAAATATGCGCTACAAGCCAGTAATTTTGAACACCAACCATCATGTTCGTACCACCAACCGTACCATTTTCCGGGGTCCCCGAAGGCCCCATCAAATTCGAGAGTGCCTACCCCACCCTCCCCTCCACCGCACTGCTAACTATCGCAGCATTCGAGCACACCGCAATCGGCGACAACCTCATACTTTCCACGGCCTCTGGCTCCTCCGAGCTCGCGGGGAAATACGTGCTAAAAACCGTTGCGGGAATTGAGTTAACGGTAGGAAAAGTCGTTGGGTTCGCGGGGGATTACTATACAGTCCCCGGAAATAACGCAATCACGGGGAACTATGAGAAACCCACGCCGTCGTTCGAGAAGATGAAAGAGAATGCCAAAGCTGCCGCAGATACGTTAGCACAGAATGCGAAGGGGTATTTGAAGGCGATTGATGCGCTTTTTCAGAAAGAGGAGACGGCGCTGGAGACGGCGTTTAGACAGGGCATCGCGGAGGCTGTGGCGGTAAGACTTCTGTAGAATGAGAAGGAGATAGGCTGATGGATGTAGTATCATACACGTGTGAATGGTATGCGGTGCGCTGTTGTTGTTGGGATTGTGGAAATCTAATGGGGAATAGGAATGCCGACTGATACGGACTACACAATCGCTACACTGGGTTATTATGCACGGATAGGTTGGTACAATTTTGACCACTTCGGTAAGTCACAGACTCCCGTTGGCACAGCTGTATCTTAACGCACCAACAGGCTCGGACGCCCACGCAGCATATACCGCCTGTCACGCCGTTGCGTTAGACCTAGCTGCAGCTGGCAGGGGAAATGAAGCAGCTCTCAAAGATGCATATTTTATGGATGCTTGGGGTCTTCACTTCCTCACCGACGCATTCAGCAGCGGGCATCTACGGGTTCCACGGAGAGCATTGCATGATGATAACTTCGCGAGGGCAGGAGCCGGTATGTGCTCGAACGGATGGACCGTTGTATTGCAGCTAATCTTTTGCAGGAGGGGTTGCTGAGGTGCCAGTTTGGGACATACAGTGTCGATACTCCCATGATGAGGACAGCGCTTGCGGGTTGTTGGTCCGGAATGAAGAAGGGAGTGAGTGGATTGCGTATGGGGATAAGGAGTACTTTAGTGGTCAGGGCCGTATAAATCGCCTGCGGTGGTTCGTTGCCCCATCTCTAGCTCCAGGACCCGCTAACACCAGGCAGTGAACGTGCTGCACAAGCCAGTGTCGACGAAGTCTACGCGGCCTTTGAGTCGGGAAACATTCCACCAGTCTCATCCTATGCTACATTAAGGCTGGCCCCGAAGATCCAAGAAGCTATAGTTTCCGGCTCAAATCAAGGGTGGAGCAATGGTACCTTTGATAGCTTTCCGCCTCTCTGGATTTACAACTCTTCGTCAAAAACATTTGTCTGTCGAAGGAATGTAGATGACCACTCAGATTTCTCCTGGGAAACCGCTTATCCCGGGTACGAATGTTGGCCACCGGGTCCATCCAAAAAGGCAGCATCAGTCAAAAGCTCCGCTTATAGAAAGTCCGGAGAGTATCCACCCTCAAAACCCATAGAACTCCAATCCGGCGGCTTCGTACAGATCCAGCGATTCCCCGACGACGAGAGCCCGGGATCATGGTCCACATCCGCCAATGTTTTCGGCCCCATTGCCGTCGAGCTCCCAAACGCTTCCATCACCTTCTCCCTCCGCAACCGAACCCGGAAATTCACAACCGACGCCGCAAACATCCGCACACTGCATTGGAGCAAATACTTCCACACCCCCACCGGGAAAACCTCCTTCGTGCGGTTCACACATGAAGGCGATTCCACCCACGACCTCAAAATCGATGGCTGGAGCTTCGAATTGAACCAACCCGACAAAACCTCGCAAGTGGTAAATTTCGCCGACCTCGATAAATTCCCCCTCATTCTCGCCCAGGATTTCTCGCAGCACCCACTAGTCCCTCGCTTCCCGGGCCCCGGGCTTTCCAGCGCCCGGTACTTCGTCGCACCGTGGACCGACCCCGACCAAACCCGCCCAGACATCATCGCGGTGACCTTCACCGACGAGAAATCGCAGCCGCGAATCACCGTCCTTGGCTCGTCGGCGGGCCTTCTCCCCCCGTTCACGCCAAAACTCGACTTCTTCGACACCGCGGCCCCAAAGACCGTTTGGTCGCACGTCAAGCTTCTTCACCTCCCCAGCAACACCACCCGCCTCCTCGTTGCCAACGCCGTGCCCACAAATACAATCCATATCTCCCTTCTCCTCCGCGACTACACATACTCCACCACCTCCACCGTGCCGGAACTCATAGTTCGCCAGAGCACCGTGACCCTCGACGGCGCGGCAGGGCAACAAACACAGCTCCTCGTCGGCGACGTCCTCGGGACTGGCACAGACCAGCTAGTGGTCATAACCGGCGGCAGAGTCCAGATCTTCCAGATCTCCATCCTCCCCTCGGGGGACCTATCCTACACCCGCGCCGACACCCCCTCCGCCACCGGCGCCCTGGACGAGGGGAATAACCAGATCCTTACCGCCCTACTAGGGAGCAACATCCTCACCATCTCGTCCACCAATAAAAACGGCAAGAAAACAATCTCGTTTGTAGTTTCGGCAATGGGAGGACCTGGGGTGACGAGTGAGATTGAGGATGTGTTGGCGGGGGAGGGGTATGTGTCGGTTTCGTGGCATCGGGGCGGGGAGAAGGAGGTGGTTGAGGTGTTTGGGTGGTATGGAATGCTTGGGGCGAGGGTATTTGCTATGGGTGACGGGGGGGAGTTTGCAGCTACAGGTGTGTGTGCAACGCTGGGGCAGGTTAATACAGTGGGGGAGATATTGGGGTGGGGACCGGGGGTGGAGTGGGGGGATATCGAGGGGTATAATCCCAGGCCGGAGATGTAGAGGGGGCAGGGGAGGGGCTGGTGTTTAGGATATATAATAGTAATTCAAACTTAATTTCTCTTCTTTTACACTTTTGGCAGCAACCAGATAAACCACAAAAACATCCACACTCCGACGGTGCACCCACACGGCAGGACGCGATCTGTAGACTCACTCGCCACCCGGGCAGTGTTCCACCACTCGGCACATCTGCGATGTATCCTGTGCCCGCAGGAGTTCACTACTACGAAATTCCGCGGTAAGTCGGTGGAAGGGCTGGAGAAACATACGGGGGCAGTGCAGTCGCAGGGCATGGTTTGAGGGATAGGAGGGAGGAAAAGAGGAAGGGTTATAAAGAGGGTTGAAAGATGAAGGGTGTGCAAATTGAAGAATGGAAGGAGGGGGGCAACGTGATTAGAAGGTATGCTATGCAACTTGAAGGAAAAGGAGGGTTCAAGTGCATCGGATTTCCGATTGCGTAGACTTTTCCACGGAAATAAAGAAGTTGACGCTGCAAACCCATGGCAGTTAGGTTTGTCCCTGAATCTCCTAGACCGAAATCCTCTATATAAACCCTCCCTTAACCTCCCTCCCCTCACCCTCATCAACATCTATATAGCCGACACCGGCACTCTTCTACCTCAGCGAATATTCTACCAGCAACCGCAAGGCGGCAGCATCCACCGTTAAGAATAGTGTAAGTTTTCTTCTAAGTTTGTGAATATGGGAACAGGGGCAGATATGCGCACCAAGAGGGGAGGAGCCACCCGACCTGAGCAGCATGGATGACATTAGCACTGGCGAATACACCTTCCAAACTTCGGCTACACTACAACCTCAGCCTCTTGCCGATGGCTAGATACACTATCATGGCCCTCTCGAGCTGCATAGTTGGATCTTGCGGGTTCTCGGTCGGAAGATGTGGCCACAGCGCCGGTCTACCCTGCGTCACTAGGAGATTGAGGAACTTGACCTAAAGGAGGAATTGGAGCTCGAACGCACATCTTCCGACATAATCGCGAAACTTAACCCCGGATTTGCAAAAGGAATAGAGCGCCTCCGTCGAAAATATTCAATGGTTCCATCGAGATGGGAAGTATCGAGGTGAAGGAATCCAAATTGTGTTCCGTTGTGTCAGACAGTAATGTGCTGGAGCTGTTGATTACAAGGAATACAAAGTTACAGGCAGCAGTTCCGAGCCTTTAAGAAGCTTAGAATGCAACAAGAAGAGAAAGGTGAAGGAACAGCCTGTGATAGATAACACTAATATTGCGTACTACACTACCTAGGGAAGATTTGTATTGCTGGACACTCACCTGGATCCCCAAACAAGTAACAGATCTTCCAAGCAAAGATTCTCGCACAACATCCAACCCCCATTATATCAAAAGCTAACTTTCAAGTCATAACAGCAACATTTTTGCCAGGTTCATAAGGTTAAGCACAATGCGGAGGTTGTGGAATTTTCATACGTTGGGGTTGGGGTGGTGTTGGTGGTTCGTAGTGTGCGCATCTGCTGGCCGGGGGAAGAATGAGTGGGTTGTGCGCCTGCGCTAGTCGGTTTTTGAAGTTCGGTCTGAGATTTGGGGTGGCGTACACAAGGTGCCCCGTAGAGAAGGTAGAGTGCCGGACACTTTAACGAGGTAGCGCGGCAGGGGGTGTCCGCCCACAACAACCACCCGCTCTCAACTATTACTACCCACCACAACAAAAGAAAGAGTGGGACTGAGCACCGTAGGATTAAG
>Ga0307514_10000817_pt1 | contig 50628 bp, 47 predicted proteins | sample 16_EM_MG_FD_203088 | JGI IMG/M metagenome (GOLD analysis project Ga0307514, IMG submission 203088) | Populus trichocarpa ectomycorrhiza microbial communities from riparian zone in the Pacific Northwest, United States - 16_EM | ecosystem: Host-associated > Plants > Roots > Unclassified | place... | reverse complement strand
TAAACTAAAACCAATAAAAATAAAACCAGTACAAAACCCATAAATAAAATAAACCTTGAGCGATCCAAAAACCTCGCGACGCGTGTAATAATCAATGCCTGAGATAAATAGATTAGAACAAAGGAAACGAACAAGACAAGAACCCGACCCTAACCCGAACGCAACAAGCATTGCCTCCTCTGCAACGCGAGGACTTGTTCACTCCTCGCCTACCGAGCCATCCGGGGGTACCTCAGGAGGAGGGACATCGGGGAGAGGGACATCGGGGAGAGGGACATCAGGGAGAGGGACATCGGGGAGAGGGACATCAGGGAGAGGGACATCGAGGACAGGGACATCCCGGAGAGGGCCATCGGGGAGATGGACATCGGAGAGACTGTCGCCACCTGCCGATTCGATCAGCAGCTGCTGATTCACCTCCACATCCGAGGTGTTTCCGGCTGCCTCAGCTTCTCGCAAAGTTGGCACCGCCGGGCGAGGTTTTTGCGGCGTCACAAGCCCCAAATGCTCCAGCCCACTGACAGGATGAGTCTCCGGAGTTCGTGGTCGTGGGCGAAGCTCCGGGGTTTGTGGCCATGGGGCAGGCGCCGGAGGTTGTGGCCGTGGCTCGCGCATCTCCTGGCCTTGCTCAGGTAGCACGATTGGCTGATCGTCTACAATGGTATCTACATCGTCAGCCGATGTATTTACCATCTCTCCCTGGCCAATCGTCTGAGGTTCTTTGCCATCATCCTCCTCCTCCTCCTCCTCCTCATCTTCCTCCTGTTCATCTTCCTCCACTTGATCGTCACCGTCCCTTTCCATATCCACATCGCCGTCTAAATCAACGCCGTCCGGCGCGTCCACATCATCCTCCATGCGCATATCCACATCAGGATCAAGTTCTGAGTCAAATTCGCTGTCTGACTCCTCGGTAGAGTCGGTATCATCATCTGAGGAAATTGACACGGCCGGCGATGCTGCCGGCTCTAAATATACCCGCTCTGGTTAGCCCTCCATGTCCGAGTCTGCCTCATACATTTCCTTCTGCAACTGCAAAGCAACGGCACGAGAGATATCATCTCCTCCTGGGGTTTGTTTAACAATACCTTTCACATTACCGTTTCCCTTCCCCTTCCCTTCCTCCGTTGCCTTCCCCTTCCCTTTCCCCTTCCCTTTCCCCTTCCCATCCTTTGTACCCTTCCCTTTCCCGGTTTCTTCCTCACCGCCCTGCGTGTCCTCCTCACCCTCGCTGTCGTCATTGTCATTGCCATCGCCAGGATGGCTCCTTCCACAGCTTGGCCCTCCGGGATCCACCCAGTTCTCATCATCATCATCCTCGTCGATTATTTCATCCCAATTCAGTGGTCTAACGGCCAGGAAGTCGCCTGGCTTTTACTGCCGACAGCTTGGTGGCTCAATCTTTGCCCTGAGATCATCGCTACCGTACCAAGAGAAACGCTCGCCGGTGCGTTTCACCTTCCCCGAGCTGGTTGTCTGCGGATTGGAGCGATCGACATGATCCCCGAAGGCACGGGGGTTGTCCCACCTCCAATTGTTCATTTGGTCGCGGGTTTTGTCAAACATTTGCCCCATATATGAGCGGAAGGCTGCCCACCACTCCCGGAAAGGCGAACTCCTACTCCTGCGGTGCGGCCACATCAGCTGAAATTGTGAAAAGTGGCGAGTCGTGACTGGATCAAGAAAGATTATATCATAAAAGAGGTCCCATGCCCTCTCATCCTTGACGCCGCAAACATTGTATATCCGTATGAGTCCACGGATGTGTTCCAAGATGAATCCCTTGATACGGTCCCGATCCAACGACCGGCGTCAATTTATAAGCGATGTCAGCATTTTTGCCCTAGCAGTTGCCTTCCCCTTTCCTTTGCGGCTGCCCTTTGGTGCCATCGCTGCGAGTTGAAAATGAATCTACACCGGACGCGTTAGCATTATGATACAGTTGAATATAGCGGAGGGAAGCCCAGATGGAACGTACAAAGTTGTGAAGGTTATCGGGTGTGTTTTGGAACGAGAGGCGTTGTTTTGTGCAAGTCACGTGTTGTCCAGAGAGTTCAGGATCCTGGCGGTGTGTTTGATACTGGAGGAAAACAGAATGGAGGTGAAGGCGGGAAGATGGGATATATATACTCGAGTTCCTGCGATTTCTTGGTTCAACTTGTTTTGTTGGTTAACGAATACAAAACGGCCCAGCCTTCATCTTGCAGAACCACCAGGCACCTCATGAATGAGGAGCCTCGAAACAAGATTTAGTACTCGCGGAGATGGCAGTATACGACGCCGAGCGTTGCTTTGGCATCTCGTACCACTTTTACCGCTCGGACCTCGTGCATCTCGGAGCAAACTGAGTAGTTCTCTGGTTGTCCCAACTGTGCAACCATCCAACACGGCTACCAACACCTAGCAGTGGAAAAAGCACACGCAACTGATGTCATAGGATAGAGAATACGTCATTGTTCCATTTGCAATGCTTTTAGCTCTGCCAAAGGGGGATTTCCACCGGGAAGCTGAAGATATACACAATCGATGGTTCGATGTATTGTGCCAAGAACGAGTGCAATACGATGATAATTGCGCCAAGAAGGCATCAACACCCTTCAAGCGGGGCAAATAGACCTTCAGACGTTGCTGTAACAGTGAATTTCAATGCTGAGTTTAATCTGATGCCAGTTAACCCCATAATTGAATGCTTTTCACGGGATCTCGTTCCTGAGTATTGTCAGGTTTAGAGGCTAGCGCGGTCACCACTGCGCCTCCCTTTTTTGTCGAATCCCTCCATGGTCGCTCAAATAGGAGTCTACCTCGCCTGCCGTTGCATATGCATGCAGAGGACATTATTCCTACCTTCTTAACATCGAACATCTATATTGGACTATGACTTCCCAGAGCCCGCACCTTGACACGACTCCGGTCGTACGAAATGTTCGAAGTCTTGCTAATCGTCAGAATCAACACAAGCGTGGGCCTTCGGGGAATTATCAACATCCACCTGCTAAGAGACGCGTTTCCGTGCCGGCTGGCGAGAGGGATACCTCTCAAGGAGGGAGTTCCGTACCCTCTACAATCCAAGGTCAGAACTCCACTCCCTTATCTTCGCTGAACAATTCTCGCATTGGAGATATCACTCAGCGTGTGGCTTCCACCCCGTCCGCTACACTCCGACGGTCAATAAATACGCCAACCGCCACGCTGGTTACAAGCAGTCGTAGCACACCAGCACCCGGAGGAACCTTACAGACAGACTCAACCCGTCGCGTTGTATCCAGCCCTGCATCCGGCGTTGCTAGCACTCCCACTCCTCTCAGCGGTCTTGAAAACCTGCCTACCCCCATCCCTAATCCAGAAGCCCGCGCGATCATTACAAATCCACTGAGAACGCGAGCTACAGAACGGAATCAGAGACAGAGGCAGTGGCAATTGCAACCGCAGGCGGTGTCTACACCTCGATCAATGGTCTCCGGCAGTCGCAGCATCCATGGATTTGGTCACTCAGACATGACGCGTCTTGTATTTGCAACGGGAAGACTCCTGGAGCTCTAAATGTGGAACAGACGGCCGTTTATGAGTGCAAGTGACTTGGAGACGGTAAGTTATGCAACGCGACGCGTTGCGAAAGCATTAGCTGAAGCCCCACACTGGCAGATAATAGAGACGTACTGGAACACCGCAATGCAGCGAAACAACATTTGGTCCATAGCATTCGAGGCACGCACAAAGGAGATCTTGGATGAGGTATGCTCAATCAACGGCCCACGTTGGATATTACACGCTCAAACCGGTACCAGGTTCGAGCACAAGTCGATAAGGTTAAATCCCATTTTATTCAATCAGCAAGGGACAACATAGCAGAGCTTTATGATCTCCACCGGTTTGAATCCGCCGCAGAGCGTTTGGAATTCATTGATTCCCTTCTGGCAGACAATAAGTATCTTTTTCCTATCGCAGAGCGTGTGGAAGGTGGTGTACGCGGTCCAAATGCAACGCAGAGAGAGTCGAAAGCTGCTAACGAATGGCCAGCGTCCACTTTACTTCCTGGCAGAAGCAATCCCGCGGTTTATCTACATCAAATTTTATCATCGGGCGAATAACCACGGTAAGTATGCTGATGGATTTTACAATTCCATGATTGACGACAAGGACGGTCATATACCCTCGCCACTGATCATGTTTACATGCACCGCGTTGCGCCATGCTCTCCTGGTGTGGCAAAAGAACCAAGGTGTTCATCCGAAAGCTTCGAAGTCAAAGCTGAAAGCGGATAGACCTGATCGCTCGAACTACTTCAACTGCAAGAATGACGGTGGTAAGATCGTATCCTGCTGCGCTGTAACGGGTCGTAAATTGTTAACCTCGCCTGGCGTTGCAGACACATATACATTCTTGATGAATACCTGGAACACACTACTGGAGAGCTACCAGCAGAGGGTGTATAACAACACTCTTGCCACAGTCAAGCGTCAGATCCAACAGGCGGAGAACCCAACACCTGCCGTGGTGATCAGCGTGGAAGCAGCGCGTGTTGACAATGCTATTCTTCCTGACTATTTGACCTCTGAAGTGGCGATTGAGGAACCTGAGATCGGAAGCACTGACCCAAACATCCCGATGGACAACAATTGCATGGATGACGAACTGCATTTCGGGATGCCAGGGGGCAGCGGGGATTTCGAAGATGAAGGTGACGAAAGCGATGCCATCCCCACCGCCAGCCGGCGACGACGGGCCGCCACTGAACTCGAGAGGTTTGACCAGGGAACCAGTGATGTCGACAGGTATGAGGGTGAGGATGGCGACGATGCGGATGAGGAGGAAGAAGCATCGGAAGCCGATGATGGATGAACGCAGAATGTGGAGGACTGAGGGCATAGTACTAGAGAGTGTGAAGATTGGACAGTATATTTCAGACATGTAAAATACGATAATGGCGAAGCAAATGCAACTGCAAGCGATGTATCCGAAGCGAAAACTGTATTGCAATAAGTGACAAAATCTCAAAGCTAAAAATAAATGAGAGTGCGGAATGTGGCTATCGGTCGAAGAAAGGCATAAACATAGTCAGGCGTTGTGTAAACGGCTACTGCATAACTACAACCCTTGCGAAGAGTGTAACATACGTGTCGTTCTGGTGGTGCGTATACGTCACCACATTCCGGACGCAAAGTAAAGGAAGCCTATAAGAGGCATGGGATAATAGCCACCGCAAGGGAGGTATGCAACAGGACCCGTCGCTTGGGTGACGGGTCGCGTCTGATTCTCCGTCAGAGGGTACGAGGTTCCGCCAGAGCCGTCAGAGCCGTCCGGAACACCCGGGTGTTTCAGACGGAAACTAGGGTTGTTGCTGATGGGGTATGCTTCTCATTTGAGTACATATCCTTGATCTATTCCAGAAGTTACAATCTTTTTGTAAGTGGGCCAAGCGAATGGATATTAATCCTCAGGACGAGACATCCTATACTACCCAATACCAAGAGCCGTGTCTGAAGTAATTGCAGAATGAATACTGTGCGAAACATCGATAGGTGCCAGTCATGAAACCCGAAAGCAATCCGAGTAGCGATCCCATCCCCTCTGCAACAGCTTCAGGATTCAATGAATCATCCTTTGATCCATATGCTATGTCCAGCGATGATGAAGAATACCTGTCGCCTAACAATGTGGGGGAGATGACAGGCGGATGAAGTGATCGCACAGCACCTTTATGGACCACCTCCAGGGTCTATTTGAATTAACCATCTGAAGCACCAAAGTACTAGGGGCAAATTAATCAAAATCCCAATGATTACTGCTCCGACCCAATGGAGATCAGCAGTACATTTTGGATTCCAGATATAACCGACTAGTGGCAGCAACAGGAGGAAACATATAGAAAGTTTGCTGATATCTCCGAAGTGGCATGCGACATATTCTCTATTATTCTACATGGTGTCAGAGTGGAGGGCAGATTTTCCCTAGGGTGAGATGTTATCGGCTGGAGGCAGTCACAAACAACAGGCGAGACCCTTCGAGAAAAAGTCAATGTAAGGTCTTGTTCTCAAGCCAATAATGGGATTTTGGTGAGTTCTGACCCAGAATTGGATAACCCAAACACATAAAACGACTCGCAAATGAAACAAAATGAAGAGCAAAGGAAATTGCACAAACTGGCGAAGGTTCACAACGTGTTGGATATGTGGCAGGGCAGCCAAAACCAACATGCTACCCAGAAGGAATCTTGCGCTCACAACACGCAGATAACAGCAGTTGGATACATTTCGGACCCGGAACAGATCAAGAAAGAATTCTGGTTGCTCTTTCAACATGAATGTGGGGCTGTATTGCAATTGTCAGGATGATCTCCTTTGCCACCAGCTTGGTGTGCAAACGACCTCCCAGGAGGACAAACTCAAATATTAAATGTTCACCGAATCCGAAGAATCAACCATCATCCAGTTGGAAGTCATGAGGATAGGGCCCCTGAAAGCATTTCGGATACTGGAGATTCGCTTAGCAGGAATTGCGACTTGGATCATTGAAATGATGCTGAAGATGATTACGTGGTAAACATTGAATCATATATTGAGCAACGCAATTGCATCGAGGATTCACAATTCAAATTGGAGCGCAATGTGAATGCTGCATGAAGTATCCCCAGATTGATTCGGCCACACGGAAATCAAAGAGACAGGCTGAACTGGTGCTGGTGATGGTCAATACAATCGAAACAAGGATGAATATGGGAATGAAGAAAAAGTAGGACAGAATGGGTGAATGTTTCACCAGCTTCATTACATATCTTGACCGAGAGTTATAGTTAGAGATGTCTTATGGGGAACTGGTAAGCAGTTGTTTGTGAATATCGGTTGATAATCAGATGTATAGCAGGTACAATGAAGCTTTTGGCAAGATACATAGATTTTGTCGTGTCAGAGCGAAGAGTGCAAGAATGTTACTGCGCTCAGCTTGGCCACAGGGCCAAATCTCAATTGCCCAGAAAGACAACCAATACTTTCAAATCATAATGAAAACTATTATCGATGGCAGTTGATGTTGAATGGACTACACATTCAAATGAGTGTCAATGGAGCATCAACAATTTGGGGTTTTGTAAGTACGGCAATTAAACAGTGATTTGGTCACTGTTATACATAATCCAAGTATTGGCTGCCTTTATAGGCAAAATTGTCACGTGACTCTCCCTACCTCATCTTGAAAATTAACTTGAACCGAATGTCAACGATTTTTGGTCATGCATGCCGGGAAATCACCCCGCTGATAGGTTGCAGTGAGTCATACTGCTATTTTTGGCTGCCTTAATAGTCAAAACAGTTTCCAATACCCTCCCTGCCCCATCTTGAAAATAAGCGTCAACAGAGTGTGAATGATTTTTGGTCATGCGTCTGGGGGAATCACACAGCCGAAAGGTTGTAGTCAGTCATAAAGGAATTTTTGGCAGCTTTTATAAGCAACACAGATTGCAATACCCTCCCTATCCAATCGTGAAAATGACCGTTAACCGAGTGTCAACGATTGTTGGTTGTATCTCATGGGTAATCTTGGGGGCGACAGGTTGCACATTGTCATCAACTGATTATTGGCTTCCTTCATAGGCAACAGTGAAAGTGCAACGATCCCTGCCTCTTCTTCAAAATGTACGTCAACAGAGTGTCAATGAATGTTGCCTTTGCATCATGGTTAATCACAGTGCGCTGTGGCCGATATTGTCTATATACATCATTTTGACTATTAATATACTCTAAATGGCTCAATAATACTTAGTGGTAGCTCTGTAAATGAAATAAGTTGTTACTGTCCCGGAGGATGTGGTGGGAATATCCCTTATATATCTGCCTCTAAAGGCTGCCATATCCTTCTTTATAGATGCTTGTGATCAAGCGCCACTCATATTACCGAAGATGCAGCACCAAATATCATTCATGCCAAGTTGATGCTCATTTTCAGGATGTGGTAGGGCATGTGAGTATGCTTGTTTGGCACATCAAGTCAATTAATACCTCGAAAATAAACTGTGACTTACAAATGTCAACATTTTCCAATCAACAGTAGAATTTCTGAATGCGACAATGAAGGGGAAACCCGAAATGTTGAATGGGAGATTGGACCCGACGGGTCTAGCCAAACCTGGTGAATCCGCGGGCTGAAGGGAACGGGTCTGGGTTTGGCCGGCCCAGAGTCAGCAGGTTGGGATATGGACGGGTCTGGATCCGAACCGACCAATTTTTGCAGTCCAAACTTATACAGCTGGTAGGTTACCCAGACCCATTGCTAGCACTATCCACGTTCCATTGGGCAAAGATCAATCACTTGGTCCTCTACCTCGGTGGCACTACTAAGTAGAAACTTACGATCTATAATCCAAGACTCCAGCATGCTTCCAACTCCATTGTGTGCTACGCTGATGCCGACTTGGTGGGAGAAGAAGACTGTAGTAGGTTAACCTCAGAAAGTATCATTTTCGGGCTGGGAATTCTTGTGCGCTGGGGATTGAACAAACAGACCTTAGTAACCCAGTCAACGATGCAAGTGGAGATGATTGCCACAGCATATGGCAAAGTCCCACTCGACTAGCTTTGAGAGGTCATCTCTGAGATTGAGGTTGGAGCCGACATGACTCGATGTATCTTCAACTATGGGCTTAATTGCGTAACTAAGCTAAATTCATGCAACTGCTAATCTGAATGTCAACCTCTACGACTGAAGTACCACACAATTCACGAAGCCATTCCCATGGGTACGATCGAGATCAAGCATGTGGATGTTCCGGAGATGCTGCCGGATATTCTCACCCACGCCCTTCAGGCCATAAAACTCGGCGAATGTGCAAAGGAAATTGGTTTAAGATACCGGAATTGGATTTGACCTGGGGAGGATTTTGGGCAGATATAGGATATGGGATCTGGAGGACGAGGAGGATATATGATTTACTATTGCTTTCTCTTCGTTCTATTGGCTGTCTTTGAATTTGGTTCCGTTTCACTTCACACTCTTTGTATTTTGAATGCCTTGGGCTACAGGGGGAGTGTTGACTAGGGGATATAGCCCGCAGGCCATTGGGACTAAGATGTGCATGAGACTTAGCGGGTTTCGTACGAAGCGTAGTTCCCCGCCCACCTCGGGCTTGGTACCAAGTTTATTTCCCTACCAGACTCGGGCTTGGTACACAAGCAAGATCCCTGCCAACTGCGGGCTTGGTATGGAGACTATTTCTCCGCCAGCCTCGAGCTTGGTGCGGAAGCTACTTCCCCATGAGCCGCAGGCCTCATTAGTACTTTCTCTCAGTGTTTACTCTTGTTGATTTGCTCTTAGTGATTGAGATGATTTCTTTCTCTATATATATGTCTATCTTCTTCTCTCTCTATACGATAGACAGATCAATCAATCATCATCTCTCTCACCCTCATTTGATTGACTCATCATTATGGTTCAGTACCATCATGCCAACTTTGGTAAGGTTAGTAATATCTCCTGATTCAATGGATCTTCCATCGATAATCTCCACTTGTCTTTTTTATTTCAACTCCTGAACTGGAATTATGTGATGGCAAGCAAAATCTTGATCCATAAACTCAATGCCTGTAGCTCCACAGTCGAGCAGCGCATGCGTACATATCTCTGGATTATTCACAGTCAGTCTACTGGTTATAACTAAATGTTTCCCCTCCATTGATTCTTATAATACCTCCACCTTGTTAACCGACAGATGCGAAATTCCAATATATTTCAAAGCCTTTGAAACAAAACTTGTTTCCATCAACCAAAGCGCCATCCTGCTGAGTTTGACCTAATCTTTTCCCGATTCCTCAGAACCCTCCTTCGTTAGTATATCCTTTATCTCAGCTCCAGCCGCCTCAAACATCTGAGCTTTCCTTCTTGCTGCACAATCTGCTGCCCTATGGTTAAACCCACCACAGTACAAACCTCTCCCATCTGCAAACTTCCTTCCCCTTTCCTCCGCCAAAATCTTCCTCCTGCCTGTGCCGAGATCTATAGGCGCAGGTCATATATATCCAGCTACGGTTTCAGCAGGAGCTGTTTTGGGGGCTTTTGCGGATGCAGGGTCTGGGGGAAGAAGCAAAACCTTTCCCTCCCCCATTATTCTGTGCAGCTTTCTCTGCTCGTTGTTGTCCAATCTGGTAATCACATTTCCGGCACACTGTTACGAATCCAGGGAGCTCTTCTGCCATATTACTATAGGTAACAGGATCTTTCATCGCCTCATATAGCCCCATTTGCAGAGCATTCCACAGGGCCGATGGATTCCAATCAAGATCTGCAGCCATGACATGAAACTCAGCATGTTACTGACAGAACACTCGGTTCTTATGTTTCAGATCTCGCATCTTTCCGCCCGCAGTTGCCACCCAATCAGGTTCCCCAACCGCTGCTTCCAGGAGTTGTATAAACGATGGTAGGTCTTCCAGCCCAATTGCTCGGCACTCCTGGACATGTGGCAAAATCTATCCCAACACTACGCCCCAGGGTGGTTTGAATGGGTACCGCATCTTTCACGGTTCGTTAGGAAAGCTGGCGGGATTGTGTTTTATTAACATCCTGAGTTGAGCAATCCAGCCGCACATGTGAGTTCAATATTATTCTGAAAAGTCTGAGGACTCAGGAAATTTCTGGCCTCGGTCTTCTGGAGCCTGCGGAGCAGCTGGAGCCATGCTGCCTGCAAGGGTGAGGGCATTGGCTAACTGCATCCTCAAACCCTGGACTTCCTCTCTGGATTGCTGTGCGTCCCAGGTCATCACTCCCAGCTCTTCCCATTGGTCCTCGTCAATTCCTTGTGCCGCAGGTCACAGCTTGAATTTGTCACACTCAGCTGTCAGTATCCATATGTGGTTCTTGATTTCGGTCTGGTCGCACTGGGCAGGGAGAAATTGTTGGGATTTCAGGTTGGCAATTTCTTTCTGTAGCAGGAATATCTGGGGCGGATGATCACACACCATCTGTATTGTGCTCACTGGTTCCGTATCGTGGGCCACCCGCCTCAACACTTCTTGTCCTTTTTGCAACACTGTCTGTCTCACTGTGAAGTCGATATCTATTAGGTTCCTGTTGACGATTCCTCCTATGTGAGCCTGGTCGTCAACACACACCAGGGACACCCGATCGTGCTGATCAGATCCTGACATTACACTGAACCAAGCACATCAACTAGAGCCAATTGTATATATCAATCTGGGAGGGAATCAGGGTCGGGGGTACTACAACAATCAGCGGAATCCCAAGAGACTAAGCTGTTGTTGCTGCAGCTGCTGCTTGTTCAATACTAGATTATGCTTCTACACAATAATGTTCTTCGCAATAGCAAGCTTCATAGGTGTCGCAATTGGTAAACAAACCAAAATCCACTCCTCTATACTTAGTCCAATGCTGTCCTAATCCTGGATCAATGATGTCCAAACCACCATCTTCTTGAGCTGTGTCACTCCAATAGGTGTTCCATGGAGAGGGAACATCTGACTGATCCCAAAAATAGGCTTCGAGGGGTTTTTCCTCAAATGTTGCTGCAAGTATTGCTTCGATACTGTCACAGGTGTTCAAATGTTTGGATTCGAACATAATGCATGAGGGTCCAGCAAGATCAAACCAATTCGTTCGTAAGGTGCGGTTACTGGCGTATTTTCGTATTCTAATCTGGTGATCTATGTGGTTTTGGCAGATATCAAATCCGGTACATCGTAGTAGTTTGTCAACCCAATCATTGCAAATGTGTATCCAGCAATGGTTCGATTCTAGGTAAACCCAACAAGACACAGAGCATGGTTCGGAACAATACTTGAACAGAGTAGAGGAATGTAGGCACATTTAATACAAGGAACGATGTGAGGGAACTCATTCTATTGTAACAGGTGGGGTCGAGCGTAGGTTATCTTGGTAACCAACATTTGATACTAGGAAACAAGACGGAAGACTTGATATTGGTCTCGAGGGAATCAGGAGAAGACAAGAGTTGAAGCTGTTTCAAAGTTGTTACTTGCTTTGCTATAGAAGAGCGCAAGTAAAGAGAGAAGTAAAGGAAATTCTTCAACACCATCACAACCTCTCTGTAAATTCAATTCGTCTACCACTTTCGAACCAGTCGTCATGCTCTGATATACCATCGGAATATCTTCCCCAGATCTTACATACCACAATCACCACTCTTATCAATATAACCACGCCACATCATCCGATGCCGCAACACCTCAGACAACATTCATCTCATGACAAAATACACCACTATCCTCTCGCCGTATTTCGACACCATTCCCTGATCTCTCCACGTCTCTGGCATTCCATAACCTCACTTCCATCCTCTGGGTTCGGAACCACTCCAGTCTATATCGCTTCTCCATCGCCAGCTACGCAGTGACAGAAATGCTGCATTGATATCGATCAGAAGGATGACTGCGATGTTGTCTTCTTTCCATGTGGAGTGCGCTGTGTCGACCATGCCAGGTGCTGTGTTGATGGCCGATCGTTTCTTTCTACTGCCATACTGGCCGTCTCAGATTATTTGTTTGCACTCGACCTACTCGGACAGTTCCTGTGCGACAATTTTGTTTTTGACGGACCCTATGCAGCTGTGGAAAGAAATTGTTCGGTACAATTTTAGCATTGTGTAGTTTTCCATTCCTGGTATCAGTATCACCACCCCACTCACACGCTTCCAGACAGTTGGGTGGAGTATTTTTATGACAGCAACTTTCGTTATTCCTATGATTCTGATTTTGTTGCACATCCAGTGTAGGCAGATTGCTCCGAAGGACAACTTCTCTAGAACTGAGGGTGTCTTGACCAAGTGCAGGAACAGGGCTCGTTTGACTGATTGCTCAGTTAAACCCTCATGGGAATAGCTAGCTGATGGTAGCTCGTAGTATTGGTCACTATTGTTTATTGGGAAGGACTCACCGGTCACCATTTTCTTGTATTCTGCCATGGTGTGTGTTTGTGTGCCCTCACTTTTGGACAACACTTCGATGGTGCCTACTACTCAATGGTTGGTGAACTTTGGTTCCCGCCAGACCACGCCAGACAGAGCAATGGATCCTGGTTATCGGCCAGTGGTCCTGGATTGGACAGCAAATACAGATTGGTTCAGTTCCAGACCCGTCCAAAAAACTGACCCACTGCCTCTTGGCGGGCCAAACCCGGACCCGTACCTGTCAACCCACAGGGTTTTCCTCACCTGGTTAAACCCATTGTTTCCAATTGCTGGTTCTCATTTTCGCGTTTGGCTATTGATGGTTGCTTTCAGACATGCCACTGTTAATCGCAAAAGATTGACTTCGGTATGTCACAGGCTTTGTTAGATGTATTGGCCGCCTTAATAAACAAAACAAACAGAGAAATGCTCCCAACCCGATCTGGAAAATGAGTGTTAATGGAGCGTCAATGATTGTTGGTTTTGTATCCTGGGCAATCTGAGGGGCGATAGGTTGCAGACAGCCATTAATGAATTACTGGATACTTTCATAGCAACAAGAGAAAGTAAAACCTTCCCTGCCCCATCTTGAAAGTGAGCCTAAATGGAGTGACAACAATTGGTGGCCTTGCATCATGGTTAATCACAGCGGGATGTGACTGTTATAGTTTATATATATTGTTTTGACAGCTTCTGTATGCGACAAGGCTCATGATCATTTAGTGGTAGCTTTCTGAGTGAGATAAGTTGTTACTGTCCCAGAGGCTGTCATGGTAATATCCCTTGTCCATCTGCATATATAGGCTGCCAACTCATTGTTTATGGATGTTTGTGACCAAGCGTCATGTATGTTAACGAAGATGCAAGACCACACAGTATTGATGCTCCGTTGCCTCTGATATTCAATATTGAATAGGGAGGGTATTGCAATCTCTTTTGGCAATAAAGATGGCCAACAAATTCCTTTATGACTGACTGCAATCTATCGTCCGCCAGATTACCCAGGATGCAAGACCAAAAATCAATGATGCTCTGTTGACGCTCATTATCAGAATAGGGTAGGGAGTGTATTGCAATAATTTTTGTCTCTAAAGATGGCCAATACGTTGATTATTTATAACCCCAACCATATCAATTCTTAATTATGTGACATACAAGACCTAAAATCATTGAAGAACAATTGACAATCATTTTCAGGATGGGGTAGGGAGGGTGTCACAATACTTGTTGCCTATAGAGGCGGCCAATACGTTGATTATATATTTCCACGACCATACCAACCTATAATTACCTGATTTACAAGAGGGATTATCGTTAATGCACTGTTGATGCTCATTATGAGAATGGGGTAAGGTTAGTGTTAGAAACGGATCCAGGTAACGCACCAGCAGTCCAGTTTTTGGCCCGGAGTTTGGTTGTATTTAGTTCCAGACCAGGCCAAAAACCCCACCAGCTCTCTGGTGGCGGTATTGTTACCCGGACCGCACATTGACCCGCTGTTTTTTGGGCAGGTTGTACCCCGACGATGGTTCCATTGTATGGTTCATGCAATTTTTGCTCTGATGAAGCATTTGATTTCTAATCGTATCATGCCATGATCTGTATTTAGATTGTTCAGTTCTTGCCGATCTTTCACCTCCTGATTTCAGATTTGCGATCAGACTGATATTGGTGGAGTGGTGGTGAAATGAGGGCAAATTTTAACTGAAAATAGCAGGTTTTGGATGGCAACTCAACAAATATTGGTCTGATCACAAATCTGAAACCAGGAGGGGAAAGATCGGCTAGACCTGAACAATCTACTTAATGATCATGTCACGATATGATCAGAACTGAAATACTTAATTGCTGCCCAAGTTGTGATGTTGCAATGCCGGGTTGTTGGGGGTAAAACTGTTCCATATGCAATGTTCCGGATTTTCGTATGGTAAAGCCCATTGCAACAGTTCGGTTCCGGTTCCAACCCTAACCCAGATTAGTTCTAGCTGGTTGGAACTGTTGCTAACACTAGGTAGGGTGTGTGCCTCAATATTTGTTTGCCTATAATAGTCGCTGATACTTCAATTATGTATAACCACCACCACAGCAATTCGTAATTACATGAGTTACAAGAACTAAAATTAATAACACTCCGTTGACGCTCATTGTGCCATGTGTGAATCCGCAATCTGCAATCAGCTCATTTGGCATAGTATATTATTCACATCATTTTGGCAGCCTTTCTATCATTTCCATTTACGTTCTCCTTCATCACTACATTGTTCTTTAATAATACGTATAAATATATCCTTTAAAATATACATTACACTGTCCGCTAATTGTAGATAATAATAGACTCAAAAATCATGTTCAGTTCAATCAATGATCGTCCTCACTTGCAGGTTCGCTCAATAGGCTGCTGTCCTCAGCAAAATCAAAACTCGCTGCATTATCACACAGCAGATATTGTACTAACCAGTGGAAGTTCCTTCATCAGTCAGTATATCTGGATTATAATCCGTATTGGCCTGGCTAGCCTGGGTATAAGCATCATGATTTAAAAATTGAGTGCTGGGAAGAGGAATGTGTGAATACACATCTTCAGGTGGCAAAATGTCTATTTGGGACCTTTAGGTTCCCTATTTCGCACCAGGCGGCGCAGCCAGCATTCCGGACAGAGATGGCTTTGGGTCTGGTGTCGACTGTCTGTGTCGGTTGTGCTGAGGTGTACCTGATTCTTTTCCCCTCCAGCTTGTCTGCGGATTCTTAGCGGTTTCATTGTAACAAGGAAGGAATCTCTGCATGTGGTTTTTACGAAGCATAGCCTGGTGTTGTCCTATCGCAGCCTTTACCTATTTGTGCCCATCATACTCAACTCCCTGCTTCTACTCTTCTCAGACTTTGGTGTGAGGTTTCTTGATCAGGTATTGCGTTTCCTCTATTGCAGCGCCCATTTCCCCTCCTTTATCCATTTTGGCTATATTCAAGGCCGGGAATATGTCAGACTGTTCCAGCTGGACACATCAGCAAAAAAATATTCTGTTCGGGTGGAATGGCTCCGTCAGAGACACCCTGGTGGCAGATTGCTCCGAGCCCGGCGTCAATATACCGTATCGCATTGTCGATCGCCCTCCGATCACTGTTTCAGTGTCTCTTCGTGTTCTGTCGGTCTGCAATTTTCAACGATCACTCTGGCGTAGTGTTAGCAACGGGCCCGGGTAACCCTCCAGCAGTCCAGTTTTTGGCAGGCGGTTCAGTTAGGTTTGGTTCATTACCTGGCCAAAAACCCGACCGGCTTTGTCTTCGTGTGTTAGTTGGCTGGACTGGACATAAATCGGCAGTGTTTCGGCCCAGTTGGAACCTGACCGCGGTTCAAACTTTACGGTTACTACACATTTCCTAGTGTTAGCAACGGGTGTGGGTAACCCGCCAACGGTCCGGGTTTGGACCACAAAAACGGGTCGGTTCGGTTCCAGACCCGTTCAAAAACCCGACCCGCTGACTCTTGGCAGGTCAAAACCGGACCCGGACCCGTCAACCTGCGGGTTTCGACGGGTTTGGCTTGACCCGGCGGTTCCAATCTCCGGTTCTGCGTTTCGGGTTTCACATTTATGGTCGTATTCAGACATGCTACTGTTGATTGTAAAATAGCGCCATAGGTACGTTACAGTCCATTTAGAATGTATTGGCTGTCTTAATAATCAAAACGTGTAGACATACGCGCCCTACCACATCCTGAAAATGAGCGTCAACGGAGTGTCAACGATTGTTGGTTGTGTATCTTGGGTAATCTGGGGGTCCGAAGGGTCAAATATAGTCATAAACACAGTATTGGCCGCCTTTATTGGCAAAACAGACAGTGAAACGCTCCATGCCCCATCAGGGAAATGAGCGTCAACAGAGCGTCAACGATTTTGGGTCTTGCATCATCGGTAATATGAGTGGCGCTTGATCAAAAGTATCCATAAACAAGGATATGGCAGCCTTTATGGGCAGATCTATGCGGAATATTCCCGCCACATCTTCCAAGACAGTAACAACTCATATTATTTCCACCGCTACTACTAAGTATTTGTGAGCCTTTTAGCGTCCCAAAACAGTCAATACCTTGTATATAGACAATAATTGCCGCAGCGTGTGGTAATTGACCATAATGGAAGGCCAACAATTGTTGACACTCCATTGACGCTCATTTTCAAGATGGGGCAGGGAGCATTTCATATTCTCTTTTGCCTATAAAGGAAGCCAATACTTTGTTTATGACTATATGCAACTTCCTGCACCGCAGATTACTGAAGATACATGACCAAGAATCGTTGACGCTCCATTGACGCTCATTTTCATGATGGGGCAGGGAGCTTTTCACTGTCTGTTTTGCCTATAAAGGAAGCCAATACATCATTTATGACTATTTGCAACCTCTCACCCCGCAGATTACCTAAGATACATGACCAAGAATCGTTGACGCTCCGTTGACTTTCATTTTCATGATGGGGCAGGGAGCGTTTTACTGTCTGTTTTGCCTATAAAGGAAGCCAATACTTCATTTATGACTATTTGCAACCTATCGCTTCACAGAAAACCTAACATACATGACCAAAAGCCGTTGACGCTCCGTTGACGTTCATTTTCATGATGGGGCAGGGAGCGTTTCACTGTCTCTTTTGCCTATAAAGGCAGCGAAAACTGCGTTTATGACTATTTGCAACCAATCGCCCCTAAGATTACCCCAGACACATGACCAAGAATCGTTGACGCTCCGTTGACGCTCATTTTGCCACGGGTGTATCCACAATATGCAATCATTTGATTTGGCGGAGTACATCATTCACGTTGAGTTGGCAGCCTTTTAGGCATTTTCAGTTACTTTCATGTTAATCACTGCATTGTTGTTTAATAATACATATAAATAAATCCTTTAAAATATACTTTACAGTATCCGCGAATTCAGGATAATAATAATCACCAAAATGCCGTGCCATTCGATTAATGCTAATCATCACTGTCAGATTCGCTCAATAGGCTGCTTTGGTCTTTAAAATGAATGTTAGCTGCATTACCAAACAGCAGATAGTGTACTAACCAGTGGATGTTCCTTCATCAGGCAGGATATCTGGATCAAAATCTGTATCGTGCTCGCTTTCCTGATCAGATGCATCGAGAGTTAAAGATTCAGCACATGGAAGAGAAGTATGCGAATAAATATAACCGGCCGGCAAATTGATGATTTCGAAACTTTGATCACCGGAAGTGTTACCGGTTGAGGCGAGTGGTGTTCCGGGCAGAGGTGGCGTCGGCTCTGGAGTCGGTTCTGGAGTCGGCTCTGGATTCTGCTGTCTGTGTCGGTTGGGCGGAGGTGCACCTGTTCCTTTGCGTCTCCAGCGTGTCTGCGGATTCTTTGCGGTGCCATTTTGACAAGGAAGGCAGCCGGGCGTCTGGTTTTGACGAAGCATAGACAGGTGTCTTGCTATCGCAGCCCTCACCTTGTTATGCCCAGGAAACTCAACACCCTGCTTCTTCTCTTCTCGGACCTCGGCACGTGGTTTCTTGATCAGATATTGCGTTTCCTCCACTGCGGCGCGCTAAAACCCGCCTTTGGCCATTTTGGCCATGTTCAAGGCCAGGCGCATGTTGGACTGTTCGAGCTGTACACGACCTCCTTGCCTAGCCGTAGTTGCGGACATGTTGAATACCTACAAGAAATTAGTTGCTGCTTCAAACACTGAGATGCGGCTATGACCTCGACCATATACGCTTCCGTAGCCTCCTCTACGGTGATAAAGCTTGTTTCGTCCACTCTCGGGGATGTTTCTCTGGAAATGCGTCCGCGAAAATGCCAGAGCTTACAACATCATGATGTTCGATTTTGCGGACTGTGTGGACAAATGCTTTGGTCAACCATGGATGTTTCCCATTACGGGCAGCGATAAATTGGTCACGTAGCTCTCGGCCTACACCAGCTATTTGATATATGGTCAATTGATGGCTATTGACCGCGGTATGGAGATACTTACATCCAACTGCATGCTGCTTCTTATTCGTGCTGCTTCCAGTCTTACGGAGGATTTTTAAATGTGCATCCTCGGTCATGTGTTTGGTGGCTGCATCGGCAGCCTTGCGGTGGACTAACTGGTGCCTGCGTTCTTGCTGTGTGCCGATAAGTGACATATTCGACGAGGCGTCTGCCAATTGGCCGGATTTAGATCCGCTTGGACCTGGCTGAGGTGGTTGTGTATCCATGATTTGCTGGTGTGGAATAGAAGAGGAAGATGATAACGAAAAGATGTGGGAAGCCCTGAGGATTATATAGTTAGCTGCGGAACAGAATGGAATATTAGGCTACCAACATGATCGTTATACTCAAGATGAATCCTGCTGCGTATTGCGGCAAGTTGCAGGGGTTTCCCACAGCCCCGAGATGTGCAATATGTCGGTCCGATGTTGTTAGTTTGTTAACTGGGATAAATTACGCTGTACGGCCGCCAAATCGCATGAGTGTTACCTATAAATAGGACATTGTTCGAGAGAAAGGACGTCTGCTGATGTTTGTCTCAAATGATCCCCGGGATGATACATGAAACTGACACTAACAATCAAGTCATGTCGTACGATTAGCCTAACCATTCCCGATTGATTGACGGTCAAAAGAGTGGTTTTGCTTTGTGCAAGATGAGTAAACGTACTAACCTTGACATAAAAGACGCAGCTTGCCTCCATATTGTCCATATCTTGCAACATCCAACATCTCGCACAACAAAGTCAACGCAAACTACAATGGTCAATGCTCTGAAAGAGAACTTTTCGCCACTTCCGGCGGGCAGATACGGGAAATCGACAAAGTGTTCAACCCAACGACGTCAACAAGCGAATGAAGGCAAGAGCTGCTTGGAGGCAGAAAGAATCCGAGCCCCGGGGGCATTGCGCAGCTTGAGATCCAAACAGAAGCTTACGGTAGAGGAACGACGCGAAACACACTTCATAAGCAATGAAGAAAAAGATAAATGGATTGAGGATTTTGTTGAGAGAGAGACCGCTGGGGCAAGAAAGCGAGTTGAACACTTAGAGGCAGCGGTTCAGCAAGAGCAGGACGATATGGTGCGTACTGAAGTCTCGGGGTTGACGTCCAGAGAGCCCGAAAAGACTTTTGAGGAGATGATGGCTGCTATCGGATACAGTCTGAGTGATCTTGCAAGTTCCGACGATGGGGAGGATGGGGAAGATGAGGATGAAGAGACACAGCAGGGCAAGCTGAGCGAAGATGATGAACCCGGCTGGGTGATGGGCACAATCACCAAAACGGTCCAGCAGCGCAAGGAGAACTTTCGGCAGAAGCAAATGGAGCTTGATGAATTGACACAACCGGGATGCGAGGATGCAGCCGACAACTTCCGTGAACGAGATAAGAAGTACGGCACAGCCGAATTGTGGGTTCCGGTCGTCGTTCAAGCTCAAACAGATGATGACGCTTCGGCACCTCCACCAACAACATTTGGAGAGCTTATGGAGAGGCTTGACATTGTCCCTGGAATATCGCAAATGCCGCAAGAGACTTCTCGACCAGGAAGTAGTCATATTCGGCTAGGCTCGGTGAAACTGCAGTCAAACACAAACATATCCGGGCTTGAGCCCGCCATAGAGCCTGATACGTCACCATTGCTGAAAGCGAAGCCTGTTGAGCCAGTAAGCTTTTTCCCCTGCAAATAGCCTCCAGCTAATCACCATATAGATTTCGGATTCGGACGAAGACATGGTGATGGCTCCTGTCTCAGCGGAGGAATAGATAGGCAAAGTGTGATTTTTGATGTCATCTGTTTGTGAAAAGCAATTTGTTTACCAATTTTATAACGTGTCCGCTTTTTCTTGATTTCAGTGACCAAATTGTGAGACGTGATAATTAGTCTGTGCTTGTGCAAGGGTCGAACGCACCATGTGAATGTTCTAGAATCCAAATCAGGCGAAAAATCTGCTGAAACGTTCGATTTGCATTAGCAAGTGACTGTTAAGCGAGAAAGTAACAGCTATATTAGTGACGAAATATACTAACAAAATTTAAGTGAGTAATGTCATACGTGTCATAGAAAGAGCGGTCAGTGCTCAATACGAATCAGTCTGAATGACGACCGTCATGCAACATTCATTCACGTATCCCACTGCATAACTCTCCGCACAGACCTCGTGCACATGGTTGAGATATTTGAAATTGTGTATGGTACATCATGGAAATCGAGGAAAAGGAGCTAGATAAGGAATGGTGAGAAAGTCGAGCTATATTTACCAAAAACTAGTGAGTTGTTCTACATGCCGTCAATTGCCGGCCGAAAGCGCAGGAATTTGGTAGGGCCACGTCATCTCTCAATCAGATAGCGTGGATAGCCACTGATCAGAAATTGAGAGGTAATAAAACTCCTGGATGCAAACGATAATACATACAAACGCATTATTGGATGTCAATAAGGTGTATATGAATGGTTGCATACAATTATTGGGTGCACAAAGGCTGTTTCGATGTGATTAAAGTGAGCGTCAATAGAGTGTCAACGATTTACAGTCTTACACATTCGGCAATCAATTGGCGGCATTGTCAGATCCTTCCAAAGTAAACGTATTGGTTGGCGTAAAAGCAAAATAGGCAAATGATATGCTCGTTGCCACATCCTGAAAATGAACGTCAATGCAACGTCAATGGAGCGTCAACGATTTTTGGCATTGCATCATGGAAACTCCAGAGGGCTGCGCAATGACATAAAGCCATAATCGCACTGTCGGCCGCCTTTCTAGGCAAAACTCGTGGCGACAAAATTGCTGCTAAGTCCTAAAAATGAGCGTCAACGGAGTGTCAACGACTTTTGGCCTTGCATCATAGACAATGCAAGGGCTGTGCGGCAACGTGAATCATTAATCACACTATCGGCCGCCTGTCTAGGCAAAACGTGTTGCGACAACATTGCTTCTATGACCTAAAAATGAGCGTCAATGGAGCATCAACGACTTTTGGGCATGCATCTTGGAAAATCGATTGGCTGAGCGGCGACATTAAGCCATTACCACACTATCGGCCGTCTTTCTTGGTGAATATTGTTGCGACAACATCACTACTATGTCCGAAAAATGAGCGTCAACTGAGTGTCAACGATTTTTGGCTTTGCATCATAGCAAATGCAAGGAATGCGCTGCGACATTAACCCATAATCAAACTATCGGCCGCTTTTCTAGGCGAAAATGGTTGAGACAACATCACTACAATGTCCTAAAAATGAGCGTCAACGGAGCGTCAACAATTTTTGGCTTTACATCATAGCAAATGCAAGGGCTGCGCTGCGACATCAAGCCATAATCAAACTATCGGCCGCCTTTCTAGGCGAAAATGGTTGAGACAACATCAGTACTACGTTCTAACAATGAGCGTCAACGGAGCGTCAACGACTTTTGGCCTTGCATCTTGGAAAATTCAAAGCCTGTGCGGCAAGTTTGAGCCATAATCGAACTAGCGACCGCCTTTCTAGGCAAAAATGATTTCAACATCTTCACAATGCTCTCCAAATGAGCGTCAACAGAGTGTCAACAATTTTAGGCCTTGCATCTTGGAAAATCAACGTGCCATGCGACATAATTGATCAATAATTGAACTATCGGCCGCCTTCATAGTCAAAACAGCTTGCGACAAGATCGTAACCATGTACCAAAATGACCGTCAACGGAGCGTCAACAATTTTTGATCTTGCATCTTGAATAATCTAACGGCAATAGAACACAGAATACCCACAATAAGCTTATCGGCAGCCTATAATGGCAAAAACGCTAGTGACGATATCGCATCCGCCTCCTACAATTGAGCACCCATAGAGCATTAACACTTTTTGTGGAGGCTCAGAATGCTATACAGCAATGTACTGCATTGTGCTGCTCCTAAATCAAGTTTTATCCAGTCAGTCTTTGCAATCTGTCCTTGTATACAACTTCATGAATATGCATGCAATGTCTTACTGATCTGATTTTATTGCTTGTAGCTGTATTCAGTATTTAAGAACCCGCAGTCTAATATACTATAGCGATACTTTCGGCAGTCTTTCAAGTCAGATTACCCAGCATTTTAAATTTTACCACCATGTCGGATTGACAATCTTTGAACACCTCTTGGCTCGAGGTTATGATCTCTTCAAAAAACGAACGTGTCTATATTCGTGATTCGAGCGACCTTACTTTGCAAATCATCTTCGATGCGTGGTGGGCTTCAATGAATGTAGGCTCAAAGCGGCCGATTGCATGGAATAATTCTAGACATGCGCCTTCGTGGAGATTCTATCCACATTGTGGAATGGAGGAGAACGGCAGCCCTGGCATCATATGTATCCTGTGTCATCAAGTTCTTCGCCATCCATCAGAACATGGGACCAGCTCAATGGGGAAACACTTACTGGCAAAAGCTCACATCGCAAAGTTAAACGAATTGACAGAGTCAGAGGTTACTAAATTGACTAGTTTGACGGTGGATGAAACAGCTTTAGCCATCCTGAAGAGGCAAGGAAGTTGAGGAATCACAATCGTAAGTTCGCTGAGGCAAATCATATTCTACATCCAGGTAGTTCCATATTGACCAGAATGACAGACAAGAAGTTCCAAACTGGCAGCAAAGGACTTTGAAACTTCCGAATTTCACCAAGACAAGTGGAATCGCTACCTGATGTAAGGGTTTGTTTCGGCACATATTCCGTGGAACGCGATATCAAATCCTGAGCTACGATGGTCATCTGAGGCATTACGCGATGACCTAGTGCTACTGTCCACTACAACTCTTAGTAACATTTGCCGGAGAGAATATGCACTGACTGTGGATGCAATTAAGAAGCAATTGCCGATACAAAATAAAGGTAGTTTAGCTTTGGACGGATGGACATCTACAAACAAATTGGCCATAATGTCAGTCATTGCTTACTATATGGATCGAAATTGAGCATTGCGTGAAGTTCAACTCGCTTTTGATGAGTTTGATCGCCTGCTCTGTTCCTGTTTCGAAGCTAAGTAAGGATGATAGGTCATGGGCCAACATACTAGAGCAAGGCTAGCCGTACATTTGAAGGACGTACTGGATCGTTTTGAGCTTACCGACGGCCGTTTGCTTGGTATTACAACTGATAATGCTTCCTCAAATTACTCGATGACACGCGAGCTGCAATCAACACTTGAGACCTCTGGAATGAAGTTGCCGGCATTGAGAAACTACATACCATGCATGGCACACGTCATGCAGCTCGCTGTAGGTGCATTCATGAGCAGTCTCAGTGTAAAAGGCCGCACCAAGTCTTGGGAAGCCCATGAGTGTGATCAGCAATTTGGAGAGAATGAAAGCCTAAACATTGGGAAGAGTCAAAGACTTCGAAAAGAGGGCAATGCTAGAATCGACAAGGTGTCGGCCATGAAACCAGGTTTAGCAAAGATAATTGAGAAAGTACTTATTTCATGATATTTTGAAAGTCCTGAAGCTGACCTTCATCAAGCAGAGAATGCTTGCTGTATTAATTAAGCGAACACCTGGTCGCCGAAACGAGTTCATTGACTGTCAAAAACCCAAAGTCCGCATTGCAGTACTTCCGATCATGGATGTGAAGACACGTTGGAACTCTACTCTGCAGTTGCTCGAGCGCGCCTACCACTTACGGGAATTCACCCGTGAGTGGCTTCAATACCCAAAATACAGCGAATACCGGCCGCTATTCACAACACAAGACGAATGGACGATTGTCAAGTATGTAATGGAAGTATGGAGGCCATTTCGATATTGGACCCTTTGGATGTCGAAGAGGCATACAGTCACATTGCATCGCGTCATCACAGTGTACAACGACATGTTCGATCACATGGATGGCGTGATGCGAGCTTTGGCCAAGAAGAAGACTCAATGGAAGGAAGACTTGTTCTTCGCTGTGAAGTTAGCTCGACAGAAGCTTTCCAAATACTACACCGAAGTCACTCCAACGACAGGCATGCTTCTGATTTCCGCACACATCCTCGATCCTTTCTGGAAGTTGAGATCGTTTAGAAAGTGGGACAAAGGAATGGATATTAATCCTGAGGACGAGACATCCTACACTACCCTATACCAAAAGGCCTTTCTGAAGTATGTGGAGAATGAATACTGCGCCAAACATCGACGTGTGCCAGTCAATAAATTCGAAACGGTACAGAACAGCAATTTCGTCCCCTCTGCAATGGCTTCAGGGTCCTATCAATCATTCTTTGATCCATATGATTCGTCCAGCGATGATGAGGAATACTTCACGCCTAACAATGGGGCTGAGACGACACCCGGACGTAGCGATTGCGCAGCCCGCTCATTGACTGCCGCCAGGCTCTATTTGAATTCGCCGCCGGAAGCACCAAAGAACTGGGGACAAATTAATCCAAATCTCAATGATTACCACTCCGACCCAATGGAGGTTAGCAGTACATTTTGGATACCAGACATAATCAACTGGTCGCGACAACAGGAGGAAACACACTCAAAGTACGCCGATCTCTCCAATGTGGCGAGCAACATATTATCTATCATACCTCATGGTGTCGGAGTGGAGGCCAGTTTTTCCCTTGGCCGAGATGTTATCGGCTGGAGGCAGTCAAAAACCACAGGCGAGACTATTCGCGAAAAAGTCGTTGTAAGGCAGTTTGCTCGAGCCAATAACGGGATTTTGGCCGGCACTGACCCGGAATTGGATACCACGAACACAGAAAACGACTCGGAAATGAAGAAAGAGGCGCAGGAACGGAAATTGCACACAATGGCCAAGGTTCACGACATTTTGGAGATGTGGCAGGGCAGACAAAATCTACGTGCTACCCAGAAGGAATCTCGAGCTCAAAACAAGCAGATGACCGCCGTAGGATACATTTCGGACATGGAAGAGCTCGTCAAAGCATCCTGGTCACTCTGTCAACATGATGGTGCGGCTGCATTTAAATTGTCAGAAAGATCACCTTTGCCACCAGCTTTGTCTGCAAAGGACCTCCCTGGAGGAAGAACTCAAATCTTAAATGTCCACCGAATCCGGAGAATCAACCGTCATCCAGTGGAAAGCGATGACGATAGCCCACCTGAAAGCATTTCGGACACCGAAGATTGGCTTACCTGGAATGGCCACTTGGATAATCCAAATGACAGTCAAGAGGATTGCGCAGCGGCCGATGAATCCGATATAGAGCACAACAATGGCATCGAAGATCTGGAATGCCCAGAGCAGCAGGATGTGAGCGCCGCGCCAAATGTGCACGGATTGGTTCGGCCGACACAGAAGTCAAAGAGACAGGCTGAAAAGGTTTTAGTGACGGTCAATGCAGTTGAAACGCGGAGAAATAAAGGAGGGAAGAAAAAGTAGGACAGAATGCGTCAATGGTTCACCAGCTTTATGTAGCTTGACCGAGAGTTTCAGTTAGAGATGTATTATGGGCGAATGGTAAGAAGTAGCTTGTGAATATCGGTTCATAAATAGATGTATAGCAGGCACAATTAATCTTTTGGCATGATACATCATTTTTAGTCGTGTGAGAGTGAACAGTGCAACATGATTATGACGCTCGGCTTTGCCACAGGGCCAAGTCTCAATCCAGCAGAATGACTACCGATAAAGTCAAATCAGAATGAAAACACTTATGGATGGCAGCAAATGTTTAATGGACAATACATTAAAATGAGCGTCAACGGAGCATCAGCGATTTGGGGTCATCTAAATATGGTAATTCACCAGTGACTTGGCCATTGATATGCATAACTGTCGTATTAGCAGCATTTATTGGCAAAAGAGATTGCAACACGGTCACCGCCCCATTCTTAGCATAAGCGTCAATGGAGCGTCAACGATTTTTACCTTTGCATCTTGAGTACGTTATATTCCGATTGGTTGCAGACATCCATTTATGAGATATTAGCAGCCTTTACTGGCAAAAACAACAGCGACATGCTCCCTGCGGCATCCTGAAACTGAGCGTCAACGGGGCATCAACGATTTGTAGCTTTGCATCTTGAGCAAGTTATGTTCCGATTGGTGTCACACATCCAGTTATGAGATATTGGCAGCCTTTATTGGCAAAAACAACAGCGACATGCTCCCTGCGGCATCCTGAAAATGAGCGTCAACGGAGCATCAACGATTTTTAGCTTTGCATCTTGAGTAAGTTATGTTCCGATTGGTTGAGGACATCTATTTATGAGATATTGGCAGCCTTTACTGGCAAAAACAACAGCGACATGCTCCCTACGGCATCCAGAAATTGAGCGTCAACGGAGCGTCAACAGTTTTAGGACTTGCATATTTCGTAATCAAGGTATCGCGCGGAACTAAGTATGCATAACCGTATTATTGACCGCCTAGCTAGGCAAAATACCATATATCGAAGGTGAAACACAAATACCGAATTAATCGATATTGCAAGCTGCTCAATAAGCAAAAGCACATTTTTGGATGCTGTAAATGCGATTTTGATAAGATATTAATGACAACTTGCAAATTTAAGAGCCTTATATGAATCTATAGATGGACCCGCTAGGCGACCCGCTGACAACCCGCCCAATTCTGATGGGTTGGGAGTTAACCATGGAACCGTACCCCAGTGGGCAGTTCAGGTTTCTTGACGATCCGGACCGCCAATTTGGCAACGGTTCGGTTTGGACCCGGACCCGGACCCGAAGTGACGGTTCGGCACCGTTGCTAACACTAACAATCACAATGATCACGTCATCACAGTATACAACGACATGTTCGATCAAATGAATGGCATAATGTGAGCTTTGGCCAAGAAGAAGACGCAGTGGAAGGAACACCTGTTCTTCGCCGTGAAGTTAGCTCGACAGAAGCTGTCCAAATAGTATGCTGAAGTCACGCCATCCACAGGTAAGCTTCTTATTTCGGCACATATACTTGATCCTTTCCGGATGTTGCAATCGCTTAGGAAGTGGGACAGGGGAATGGATAATACTCCTCAGGACAAAACATCTTATACTACCCAATACCAAGAGGTCTTTCTGAAGTATGTGGACAATGAATACTGTGCCAAACATCGATGGGTGCCGGTCACAAAACCAGAAAGCATTCTGATTATGAATCTAGTCCCCTCCACAACAGCTTCCGGATCCGGCCAATCATCCTTGGATCCATATCATTTGTCTCGCGATGATGAAGAATACCTGATGTCTAACAATGTGGCTGAGACAACACCTGGACCAAGTGATCGCGCAGCATGCTTATTGGCCACCGCCGGGCTCTATTTGAATTCACTGCTCGAAAATCCAATGAACTGGGGGCAAATCAATCCAAATCTCAATAATTACCACTCCAACCCAATGGAGATTAGCAGTACATTTTGGATACAAGATATTATTGACTGGTGGCGGCAACAGGAGGAAACGCACTCAAAGTATGCTGATCGGTCCAATGTGGCGCGCCACATATTCTCTATCATTCCACATGGCGTCGGAGTCGAGGCCAGTTTTTCACTTAGCCGAGATGTGATTGGCTGGAGGCCGGCAAAAACCACACGCGAGACCCTTTGCAAAAACGGTGTTGTAAGGCAGTTTGCTTGAGCCCATAACGGCATTTTGGCAGGCACTGACCCAGAATTGGATACCTCAAACACAGAAAATGACTCAGATATGAATAAGGAGGCGGAGGAATGGAAATTGCCCAGAATGTCCAAGGTTCATAACTTTTTGGAGACGTGGCAGGACTGCCAAAACCTGAGTGCGACCCAACAGGAATCTCGCGCTCAAAACAAGCAGATGACTGCCATAGGATACATTACGGACATGGAAGAAATCGTAAAAGCATCCTGGTCACTCTTTCAATATGATGGTGCAGCAGCATTTAAATTGTCAGAAACATCTCCTTTGCCACCAGCTTGGTCTGCAAAAGACCTCTCTATAGAACGAACTCAAATACTAAATATTCAGCAAATCCAGAAAATCAACTGTCATCCATTGCAAAGTGATGACGATAGCGCTCCTGAAAGCATTTTGGACACCGAAGATTGGCTTAACTGGAATGGTAACATGGATATTCCAAATGACACCGAAGATGATTGCGCGGCAGACGTTGAATCTGATATTGAGCTAGCCAGCTGCATCAAGAATCCAGAATGCCCATTGCAGCGGGATGTTAGCACTGCGCCAAATGTTCCTGGATTGATTCGGCCTACACGGAAATCAAAGAGAGTTGCTCAAAAGGTGTTGGCAATGGTCAATGCAATCGAAACAAGGAGGAAAAAGGCAGTGAAGGAAAAGTTGGACAGAATGGATCAATGTTTCACCAGCTTCTTTCTGTATCTTGACACAGAGTTTTATTTAGAGATACATTATGGGTGAATGGTGACCAGAAGCTTCTGAATCTCGGTTGATAAACAGATGTGTAGGAGGCGCAATGAAGCTTTGGGCAATAAAGATAGATTTTAGTCGTGTGAGAGCGAACAGTACAACAATGATACTGTGCACGGCATTGCAATGGGGCCAAGTCTGAATTAACCAGAAAGAGTACCAATACGTTCAAATTATGATGGAAACTATTATCAATGGCAGCAGAGGTTGTATGCACAATACATAAAATAAGTATCAAAGTAGTGTCAACAATTTGTGGTTTTGTAAGTATGGTAATTAAACAGTGATTTGGTCGCTGTTATGCATAACCGATATATTGGCAGCTTGTATAGGCACAAGAGACAGGAACATGGTCACTGCCCAATTCAGTGAATGAATGACAACATAGCGTCAACCATTTTTAGCTTCATATTTTGGATAATGTATTTTCCGATTGGTTGCAGAGATCCAGTTATCAGGTATTGGCAGCCATTACAGGCAAACACAACAGCGACATGCTCCCTGCAGCATCCTGACAATGAGCATTAATGGAGGGTCCAAGATTTTTAGCTTCGCATCTTGGGTAATTTATGTTCCGATTGGTTGCAGACCTCCGTTTATCAGCTTTTGGCAGCCTTTACAGACATAAACAACAGCGACATGCTCCCTACCGCATCCTGAACATGAGCGTCAATAGAGCGTCAACGATTTTTAGCTTTGCATCTTGGGTAATTTATGTTCCAATTGGTTGCAAACATCCATTTATCCAATATTGGCACCCATTACTGGCAAAACCAATAACGAAATGCTCCCTGCCGCATCCTGACAATTAGCGTCAAAGGAGCGTCAACGGAGCATCAACGGAGCGTCAACAGTTTCAGTTGTTGCATATTTGGGTAATAAAGGCATCGCCCAGATCTTCATATTCATAACGGAATTATTGACCGCCTTGATAAGCAAAAGTACAATGTATTAAAGGTAAAACACCGATTCCAAATTAATCGATATTGCAAGCTGCAAAGCATGCCAACACCTATCATTGGTTGTTGAAAACATGATTTGGATAAGATAATATTAACAAACAGCAAAAACAAGAGCCTTATATGAATCTATAGATGGACCCGCTGGGTAACCCACAGTCAACCCACCCATTCCAGACAGGTTGGGTGTTAACCATCGAACAGTATCCGAGTTGGCGGCTCGGGTTAATTGACAACCTGGACCGCCAATTTGACGATGGTTCAGTTTCAACCCTGACCCGGACCCGAAGTGACAGTCCCCAACTGTTGCGAACACTACCAGGATGCAATCAGCGGTGCAGCAATTTAGCACTCTTGGAGATCGAAATATGTTTTGTACATGGTACCCACCAGAGCATATACTCTTTTATAGGACTCCAACCACTTCACAAAACAAGGGTGTATGAATAATTATTGCAGACAATGTTGGAGTTTATGTTCTCGTCCATTCACAGAGGCGGTTCCTCCAGGGAATAGCTATTCAGTTTACATTCACCCACTTTCAATGAATAAACTGTTCATTCATGGAGTCCATACCACACCTCCATGAACTGACTAGTTTGGTCATGCAGTCAATGAAAAATGATAAACAATCTATACATCATTGTGATCCCTACAATGGGATGCATATATGACATCTTGATGCAACTACAATTACGCTATGCTCCATGTCATCATTGAAACTGGTTTATTTTCCTCATTTTATTCCTTATTGCCTGCTTCCTCATTGCAATCCCCCATCTCCTCTACCTCCCCAGTGACCCCTCCCTCCTCAAGAACCTCCTCATCCTCAGTATCCCAGTCTGTCAAATAACTGCTCTCATTGGCAGTATCGTCTGCAGATGTGGGATCTATTGAGAGTAAAAGAGAAAGAACAACTAAGCTGAATTGTCGGTCGATTCAAAGAGACGGTAAACTATCGACTAATATACAAGAGAGAGAGAAGGAACAGCTACATGCCAACTTCCAGAGCCGGAGCCTGAGGCCAAGCATCAGTGCCGAGGTTACGCCTCATACTCAGCGCAGGGGCAGGCAGGGCCGACTGGGGGCAGACGACACTGGTGGGGGCAGGTGAGGTCACTGGGGGCAGCAAGCCACCTGCCTCATGCCCAAGTCCACCGGTATTGAAGACTAAGGAAGCCACCAGGCCAAACTGTGGGTCAACAGCGCACTAACCCCACAAGAATCCACCTGTGTATTGGCTTGACAGCGTTTTAGATTGTAACTAGGGTCCAGTGGAACTAATCATGTGTTTCGTTCGAAATTGAAATACCTGATGGCACATGAGAAGGTCCACTATGTATGCCCTGCACACCACCATCTTGGCCATGGCAATGAAGTGTGCATTTGGCTAGTGCGTTCAGACAATTCCAATAAACAGTCATAAAGTTGCCTTTCCACCTACAACGTACTTGGATGAACTCCGTAGGGAACTGAAGACGAGCAGCTTCCCAAAGTGTAAGTTGTCAATAGCTACTCTTTTTAAATGACAGAATTTAATCAGGAATGGTCAAGGGAAGGCTGTCCATATTTGTAGTATGATAGAATCTGTCGAATGAACTCTATTGCGCTCTGTTGATTGTACTCAATTGCGAAGTGCTGAATGTACACGATTGATGAATATACCCGATTGTGCTTAGTTCATCAGCAAAAAATATTTCCATCCGGCCTGGATTGCTCCGTCAGAGTGGACGCACTCTGTCGGTCTTCTATTTTAAACGAACACTCTGGCGTTGGGGCCAACTGTGACCATATGTCAGAATGGGTTCATTAGGTACACGCATGCATCTGGATTTCAATACGATGGGTGACATTGCGAAAATCTCTCCTCGCGTTCCTTCTACCTGTGTGCAAAATGCAATTCTCTCTTTACTAATTATACACATCATTCCCAGTCGCCAGATCAAGGTGGTTATTGACAATCTATCGCTCGTTCCGTCCGTCTGGTGTCTTACTACTAGTAGCTATCTCTGGAATTACGTGGGTGCAGCCGACGATGTTTCCCACTCGGAAAACTTGCAAAGCAACGGCTGGTGGTGCTTTTCTCACCAGTACAAATTTCGATACGGGATCCAAGTTACCCGGGTTTTCTGGTATTGTGGTGAGCATCAGGGCTAACCAGCACTCAACGAAGGCTCTATCCTAGTTTTGGAGCTTGATTTTGAATAGTTGTTGCAGTTGCCACGGAAGATACCCATTCAGCGCACCATAACACCTCAACGGGCGTTGCTTTACCCACACCCAGTCATTCCGTCGATCTCCAACGCGGCAGCTCTGGCTCCCTGTACATTGACGCATCTGAGATATGCGTTCACCATCTAAACCCTTCACTCGAATCTTAATACCATGGTAAATACAAAGCTCCATTGCATGCAGTTGTTCATCCGGAATATACATCTGATTACAACTCTTATATTTGATAAACTCCCGCATGCCACGGTATATTGCCACCCGGTGTGTTGCGTCCTGCGTATTGTCGAGTAATGCTCTGAAGTCTTTGATTATAGCTTCAGGATGCTTTCCATCACGGCGGTTTTCGGGTCCCATGAATTCGCCCTTCGCATATGACTGGGAGCATAGGGGGGCTACCAGATCAGCACCGGAAGGGAAGACTTTGCAGGGGGCAGCGGTGTTCTCCCAACGCTAAGCGAGGGCTTGGAGATTGAGCGCTCTGATTTCGAAGCAGAGAATGCGACGCTGAAATGCGATTACTGGTGGCCGGTAGTTGAAATTGTTATTGGAGGTGTTCCAACTGTCCTTGAGGTTGGTTTTATATGCTTGTTCATGTCTCTCGGCAGAATACTGTTGCAAGGATCCGCATCAAGGAATCTTTTTGACCCAATGCGACATCAAGTGGATCTTCAGAAAGTTGAAGTCAGCATCTAACTCCCTGGAAATATCTATCTTGTGGCAGATATCATCCTGCCAGGTGTTCATTTCGCGCAGCTTCATGGATGCAGTCCAAGAATCAGTATTTGTTTCCTCGTCGACGTTTCGCTTCTTCACCAGTTCCGTTCTTGGGGTATTGGCATTAGCATGCCCCTTTTTGCCGGCTCACCCGAGTAAGAAAACATCGTTGAAGGTGTGAAAACGACGCAAGGCTTCCTCCATGTAGCTCAATGTTGCATCATTGTGGGATTTATATCGAACATACTTATAGAATTCTAACAATGCCAGTGTACACTCGATTGCGCGATTGAATATGGAATGCTGTGTGGGGCTTCCGTCTCGTAGAGACTGGGTTACAACTCCAAGCAAGTACCGGCTCATTTCCTTCATCTCCTTCCCATTCCATTGAGCAACCTCCTCATATGACGTATTTTTTGGTGTGAGGTCATGGTAAGCAGGCACAGATAACCAGATTGCATTGTACTTGTCAAGCCGTTCATTCATCTTCATGAAGTGGAAAATCCACTTCTGGACATGGTCAAGCATGCTGATCTGCATTGTATGGAGGAGGTCGGGCTTAGGGAGGTAGCTCACAATTCAGGGAATAGGTCGAAACACATTGAATTGTCGGTGAACATGGCACGACGAGAGTTCGGCATCGGCTGCCTCGCTGTTGGCATCACTGAGCGTTCTATATAGGTTGTGATTCCGCCGGGGGTGTTGCTTGTCAGGAGGCACATAATCTCCAAGTTCGTTCATTGGACACTCGCACCAAAAACAGACATGCCGCTCAAGATGATGTAGGTCGCTATACTCTGGGCAATCTGCAAGCCATGCTTCTAAAACCGGTTTACAACGCCTGAAGTTGCCATCTGCACAAAGAACATTGTAATACCCTCTCTCAGCACAGGGATTTTGTTTAAAGGTGAGTGGGTGGAGTACCCGCCGGAGTACATTGTTCTGCACCTCTGGGATTGTTTGCCACTGCTCATCCAGCGGCTTCGGAGAAATATTGCAGTTCTTCATTGGGATTGGTAGGATAGTTGCCATTACGACACTGTGCATTGAGGGCATCAGCCAGATCTTCGACGATCGATTGCCAATTGTCATATATGCAGGGCACTCTTGCTTGTTGCCAGCTAAATTCGAGAGAGGTCTTCCGTCAGACATGAAGATCAAAGGAACCAGTGTATCCCCCACTCTGAGAGTTGTCTAAACGTCGATTAGCACGTTATTATCCTCGAGAATCTCTCCTTATCTATGTCTCCCACATCCAGTCCGCAGTGTGCATTTCGGTATAAAGGAGTTTCAGTGGTGTATCGCTGTTAAAGCAACGCTGTGGGGTATAAATGAGACGCTCCACATAGGCGGGCTGCCGCATCAAGCATCTGATGCTTTTGATGATGTCTCGACTGCAGTATTTGATATGGTGTTGGTGATTGTCATTCCATCGCATTTCCTGGCGAGTGTGTAGTTCTCACTCCCCGAGAGCCTGTTCATCTGGCATCGTAGCCCCTAGTGTCTGGAGGCCATCCCCGTTTTTGAAGCTTGGGAAACGCAGAGTGGTGTTTTCTTCCTTCAGCACGTTTTCATAGTTCATCTTCATGCCCTTCTTCTTAATCCCACGCTGGATATATTTATACTCTTCACGTGTCACAAACGGGTAGTAGGGATTGTTTTGTTGGTTCGTCTCTCGGCCACCATAAGCGTCATGTTCCCATAGCTCAGCAATATTCTCGCTAGATGCAGGTCCAGCGCTGGGGTATGTTTCCGTCCGCGGCAGAGGAGGTGGCAATGTTTGAGACTCTGAGTCTACGATATTTTCAACATGTTCGAGGTCGGGAAACGCATTCAAGTCTTCGACTGAAGCATTGTTAGGATTGGATTCACGACGCTGAGCAGGTTCAACCCGTCGGGGCGCACTGCGAATAGTCAGATTCTTCTGGCATGCAACTTGAACGTGTTCAGGATGGTGTAATTCAATATGTTTAGGTCCCCAGCTTTCAGAGGTGAACTTCTTTCTGCATGAACATTCGGGGCAACGGAACGGGGTCTTCTCTGGTATTGTCGATGACACTGGAGGAGTGGAGTATACACTGTAGAAAGGGACGAATGTTGGTACTGGGCCTGAGCAGCCTCGTGTGTAAGCTCATGATACTTTCAGCTAACTTATTGAGCCTCAATACCATCACAAGGAGGTTCCTTACATGCCAGGAGTTGCAAACATGCTGCATGCCCGATGTCCCATAATATTATGAATCAACTAAAACCAATAAAAATTAAACCAGTACAAAACCTATAAATAAAATAAACCTTGAGCGATCCAAAAACCTCGCGACGCGTGTAATAATCAATGCCGGAGATAAATAGATTAGAACAAAGCAAACAAACTAGACAAGAACGCAGCCCTAACCCGAACACAACAACCATCCGCTCCTTTGCAACGAGAGGAGTAGTTCACTCCTCGCATACCGATCCATCCAGACACACCTCAGGGAGAGGGACATCGGGCAGAAGGATATCAGAGAGAGGGACATCGGAGAGACTCTCGCCACCTGCCGATTCGATCAGCAGATGCTGATTTATATTTGTAACGGGCAGGGTCGGGCGCAGGTGATATGGATGTTGCAAAACTAAACTCGAAGTGCGTAACGAGAGACAGGAACAAAGACAGAAGTCGAGAATGTTTTCAAAGTCGTGCTATTGCTTGCTATACAAGAGAACGAGTAAAGAGAAAAGGAAAGCAAATCCTCCAACGCCAACAACCTCTGTTTATATACAGTTTCGTCTGCCACCCTCGAACCATTCCTCATGCTTCGATGTGCCATCCGAATCTGTTCCCATGATCATACACACCATCTCCCGACGTCTTATCAAAACACTCACGCCACAACATCCGACGTCGCAACACTCCTTCCTACATCCTCATCTCATCCTTATCATCCTACATTATTTCCACAACATTACCGGTCCCCTACGTTGCTTCGTCCCCGCTCTTCATTACTGAGTGACCTCCTTTCCCCTGGTTCCTGCACATCTTCTCGCGTACCTTAACGAATGTAACCTATCACATATCCATTCCTTTGAGCCGTGACAGTATCCCCCTCCTAACTTCGAGGTCCCCCGAGAGCCACTCCCAAGGGTCCGGGTTTATGAGGGTACTTCCAATGGAAAATGTCTAACGCTTGGAGTCCGTCGACGTCTCGGGCCGGTTCCCAAGTCATTTGATCATATCCCGTCCATCGCACGAGATACTGCAACTGATTTCGATAGACACGGGAATCTTCCACCCGTTCCAACCGATATTCCTGTTCACCGTCCACTTCCACTGGAGGGGGTGGCGTAATCTCTTGCCTTGGCAATGGGTCTTCTGCAACACCATCGAACAGCGAGACATGATGTACCGGGTGGATTCGTAGGCCTCTAGGCAGCTCGAGCTCATCGGTATAAGGGGACACCTTCCGTTTTACTGTATATGGTCCTAGCCTCTTCCAATCCAGCTTCCGGGACGGTCTTGTAGTTCGAATATGTCGGGCATCTAACCATACCTTACTTCCCTCTTCTATCTGGGGTGCCGGGAGTCGTTTCCTTTTGGCTCCTTCTTCCATGATCTCCTGGCTCCGTCGCATTTCTACTCGTAGGTGTTCGTAAATCTGATGCATCGTTGTCTGTGTTTGATCAGCATCAATTGCTCTGGATTCTCCGGGTTCTCCGGCCGCTTCTTCAAAAGTCATTCGGGAGTCTATCCCAGTAACTGCAAAGAACGCGGAACACTTCGTGGCTTCTGACGTCCCATTGTTTGCTGCGAACTCTGCTAAAGGTAGCCACTGTACCCAGTCGTCCTGTTGGTGGCTCACAAATATCCGAAGGTATTGTTCCATGCTTGCATTCATCCTTTCTGTCTGTCCATCCGTTTGAGGGTGGAACGCTGTTGACAATCGTCGGTCAACGCCCAATCGTTCACATAACCTTTTCCAAAACACGGCGGTGAACTGTGGTCCTCTATCGGATATAATAGTCTTCGGCAACCCATGTAATCTTATCACTTCTTTCAAAAACATTTCCGCTAGTCCTCGGGCTTCAATAGTTGTTCGGCAAGGTATGAAGTGTCTCATCTTTGACAATCGATCCACCACTACCCAAATGGCGTCGTATCCTTCGCATTCCGGTAATCCCGTTACAAAATCCATTGATATATCTTCCCACGATTGTTCTGGCACTGGAAGGGGACGTAATACTCCAAAACTCGCGTGTCTGCCTATCCGTGACTTTTGACATTCCGCGCAACTTCGTACATATCGGTCCACTTGTTTTCTCATTGTCTTCCAGTAATACTGGCAACTCAGGAGGTCGAACGTTTTGCTCCTGCCCGGATGTCCTGCTAATGGGGTATCATGATGCTCTTTTATCAGGGGTAACTGCAATTCCGGATCCTCTGGAACGTACCTTTTCCCTCCGTAATGCAGCTGCCCCTTCACTTCCGAGCATTCTGCCACCATAATTTCTCGCATCAAGGTTCCCTGTCTTACCGCATGGAGTATTTTTGCCACGAGGACGTCTTGCTTCGAGGCTTCTTCCAGTTGTTCCTGGACAGGACACTGCTTCCTTAGATCGCTTGCGAGGATTCGTACCTGTTCTGGAAGATTTGTTGGTTTCAGTACCACCTGTTCCATCGTTTTTAATCTTTCATCCCCCCCTTCAGGTAGGTCTCTAGGCCTTCTTGTCAACGCATCCGCTTTTCCGTTAGATTTCCCGGGTCGGTAAACAATCTCATAGTCAAACCTTGATAAGAATTGGGCCCACCTAGCCTGACGTCTATTCAAGAGTCGTTTAGACATACAATATTCGAGATTTTAATGATCAGTTATCAATTGTAGAGTATGTTCCGCCCCCTCGCATTCCGGTCTCCATTCTTCAAGTGCCTTAATGATCGCCATTAATTCCTTATCATAGATATCATAATTGAATTCCGGTGGTGAATGTTGTTTCGAAAAGAATGCTACCGGATGCAATACTCCCTCATCGTCTCTTTGTGATAGTACTCCTGCAGTGATGTAATCCGACGCATCAGTATCGATTATGACTTCTCTACTATGGTCGAAGTGTCGAAGGGTGGGTGCAGTTGTACACTTAAGTATCATTTCCTCGAAGGCCTTCTGTTGATCTTCCAACCATTCAAAAGGGAGAACTTTCTTTGTCAATCTCGTAAGGGGTTCCGCCACATCTGAATATCCTTTAACAAATCTGCGGTAGTAATTACAAAATCCTAGGAATTGTTGGACCTCGAAAATGTTATTCAATCGGCCGTTCCCGGTCGTGTTTTCCCGTGACCAATTTCGGACCGTATCTACCTTATCTGGGTCCATAGAAACTCCATTCGTTGATATAATGAGTCCTAGATATTTGACGGTTACCTTATGGAATTCGCATTTCTCCGGTTTCAAATAAAGTCCCGCTTTCCATGATCGTTCCATAATCCATTTGACATGTTCCTCATGTTCCTCAATTGAGTTGCTATATATCAGGATATCATCCAGGTAGGCGGAAGCAAAACGATCCAGGGCTTCTCGAATAGTATCATTAATATACCCCTGGAAATCGGCTGGTGCATTCGTAGTTCCAAACTGCATTACCAATGGTTCGAATAATCCATATCTGGTGGGGAAGGCTAACTTATGTTCGTCCCCTTCTTTCACCCGTACCAGATTATACGCCCCCCTCACATCCAGCTTAGTATAAACCCGTGCCCCCGCTAACAGGTCTAGGGTTTCTTGAATGAGAGGTAGGGGTTACCTATTCTTAACGGTTTTGCTATTTATATCACGGTAATCAATACAGAATCGGAGCCCGCCATCAGGTTTTTTCGCAAATAAGAATGGTGCCGCATATGGTGAGGATGATTGTCATATAAATCCCTTCATCATATTATCCTCAAGCCATTCCTTCATAACCACCAACTCTTCTCTGGACATCTTATAGAGGGGCCCCCAAGATGGTGTCTCGCCTTGCTTAAGACAGACTTCGTGATCAATATTTGGTCGATGCGGCGGTAGCCTATCAGCCAGTACCTTACTGAACAATGGAAGGAACTCATGATATTGCTTCGGGATGACTTCTTCCAATGGTTTTCCTCTAAGGTCCTTTGCCTCGATGGCGCTATTAATATCATATAAAGAGGCTTTATAAATGATAAGCTTCCCTTTTTTAACTGTCCGGAAGTACGAAGCTCCATTCAACATGACTATATTGCCCCTGAATGGTTTTGGTTTCCGAATATCCGCAGTCCAATGTTTCTTTTCTTCATATATTGGTTCAGGTGGTTCCTCTGTGACTCCTTGAACCGTAACAGAAGTATCCTGACAATGATTCACACAGTATTGAGAGCCGAATGTGACCGTATTTGAGGCAAACCTGACTGCAACGTCGTGCAATCTTAACCATGAAATCCCCAACACAATGGGATAATGTCCCAATTTCGTAATAAACATCGGGATCCTTTCTTTATGATCCTGTATATTCATACCCACCTCTGCCAGATGGGTTATATCCCCTGATTCGATGGTTCGGCCATCGATAACCTCGACCTGTCTTTTTTCTTTAAGTTCCTTCGAGGGGACCTTATGGTGACGAGCAAAATCTTGATCCATAAATGCAATTCCTGTTGCTCCGCAATCTATCAATGCATGTGCTTGTATCACTTGATCACGAATGGTCAGAGAACAGGTTATAACCAAATGTTTCCCTTCCATTGATCCCTCCAATACATCCACCTTGCTAATTGAAAACCGTGAAATTCAAAAACATTGTAAAGCATTTGAATCAAAACTTTTCTTGTCGATTAGGGAGTCACCTTTCCTTAATCGACCCGCTCTGTTCCCTTCTCCCTCGGACCCTCCATCCCTTCCGCCTCCTTCCCTTCTGCCCCTGCCGCCTTAAACGGTCGGGCCTTTTTCCTTACCGCGCAGTCCACCGCTCTGTGGTTGAACCCCCCACAGTATAAACATCTCCCATCCGCAAACCTCTTCGCTCTCTCCGCATCCGATATCCTCCTCCTGCCCGCGCTAAGATCCATGGGCGCTGGTCCGGTATATCCAGCCACAGTTCCTGCTGGTGCCGCCTCTGGTGTCTTCGGGGGTGCTGGTGCTCTTGGTGCACTTGGGGATCCTGTCGAGGAGGTCCATTTATGTTGCGCTGCCTTCTCTGCCTTCCTCTGTCGAATCTGGTTGTCCCGTTTTTGGCACAACGTCACAAATGCAGGAAGCTCGTCCGGCATATCGGTATGTATAAAGGAGTCCTTCATTTCTTCGGACAATCCCGACCTCAAGGCATTCCGGAGAGCCGATGGATTCCAATCCAAATCGGCAGCAATAACTTGGAACTCAGCATAATACTGAGAGAACTCTCGGTTATTTTGTTTAATCTCTCGCATGTTCCGTTCAGCGGTGGCTACTCGGTCTGGGTCCCCACAAGCTGGTTCCAGGAGTTGTATAAGAGCTGTGAGGTCTCCCAGGTCTATTTCCCCGTTCTCCCGGACGTGTGGCAGGATTTGGCGCAAGGCGAGGCCGCTCAGGCAGTTGAATGCGTACCTCATCTTCGACTGTTCGTCGGGAAAGCTGTTGGGTTTGTGTCGGATTATCATCCGGAGTTGTGCGATCCAGCCTCTCAACTGAGTTCGATCCGATCCTGAAAAGTCCGGGGAGTTGGGGAATTTTTGTCCTCTGTCCTCCTGTCCTTGGGGGGGTGTTGGGGCTGCCCATGCGGCTAAGGATAGCGCATTGGCTAACTGCGTCCTCAAACTCACGGCTTCTGCATTGGCCTCCCTCGCATCCCGTGTCATATCGTCCAGCTCTTGTCCTATGTCGTCGTCTGTTCCCTCCACTCGAGGGGTCTGTCGGGCTACCTCCAGTTCGTTCCGGAGGGTCGCCAACTGTGTCTCGTAATCGGTGTGGTCGTACGCGGGTGGGGCGGGCTGGACTTGTGCCCGGAAAATGGTTATCTGATTCTGCAGGTCTGCTATCTCCGCGGGGTGAATGCATACTCGTTGTATCTCCCATACGGGTTGCGAGTATTGTGCCACCCTGCTCAGGACCTGCTGTGTCACCATCAGCAGTGCGATGTTTTCTGTTTCTGTGGTTTCTCCGAGGTTTGTTTCGAGAATCCGGTTGATGGTCCCTTGGTCTTGTACTGACACCAGGGCCGCCCGGGGTTCCTGTGATCCGGACATTGCAACGGATCAAGTATATCTAGCAATGTCAATTAAACTGATCAATCTCGGAGGGGGTAGGTGTCGGTGGTTCGATAACAATCGAAGGACTTTCGGGAGACTTTGCTGTTTCTGCTGCTGCTGGTGCCTATCCCTCAGTTTCGTGGGTTCCGGAACAATCGTGTCCTTCACACAAACTGGGAGTATCTGTCTCACAGTTAAACCAGGAATGGGCTCCCCAATACCTAGTCCAGCTGTTTCCAAATACGGGGTCGTTTAGTTCTAGGCCTCCTCCGTGTGTGGCGGCTTGGATCCAGTAAAGATTCCAAGGGTACGGGGTATCTGATTGTTTCCAAAAATAAGCGGGGAGGCAAATATCGTCTACCTCAGTATTTAATAATTCTTCGATACTTTGGATGGCGTTCAAAGGTTCAGGTTCGGACAAGGTGCAAGGAGTTCCGGCGAGGTCAAACCAATCCATTCGAGAAGTACAGTTACTGTCGTACTTTTGCATTCGAATATGGCGATCGATGAGGGTAATTGCGGATATCAAATCCGGTAAGCTGTCTGCGGATGTCGAAGCAATCGTCGCAAATCTGAATCCAGTAGCGTTCGGGTCCTAAATATTCCCAACAAGAGGAGGAACAAGGTTCGTGACAATACCTACAACCGTTCGAGGGATGCAGGCACATCCAAGTAGCGTAATTCGTAGCTGCAGTAACCGCAGATTGAAATATAGCTGTCAGTTTCTTCGAAGAAGTACCAACACAAATCAAGGCAAGGGGTCAAGCAATGTTGGCAAAACATCCGCTATCAGGTGCGTTTTTTGAGGACTCGTTCTAGTGTAACGGGTGGGGTCGGGTGCAGGTGATATGGATGTTGGAAAACTAAACTCGAAGTGCGTTTCGAGAGACAGGAACAAAGACAGATGTCGAGAATGTTTTCAAAGTCGTGCTATTGCTTGCTATACAAGAGAACGAGTAAAGAGAAAAGAAAAGGAAATCCTCCAACGCCAACAACCACTCTTTATATACAGTTTCGTCTGCCACCCTCGAACTATTCCTCATGCTTCGATGTACCATCCGAATCTTTTCCCATGATCTTACACACCATCTCCCGACGTCTTGTCAAAACACTCACGCCACAACATCCGACGTCGCAACACTCCTTCCTACGTCCTCATCTCCTCCTTATCATCCTACATTATTTCCACACCATTACTGGTCCCCTACGTTCCTTCGTCTCCGCTCTTCTTTAATGAGTAACCTCCTTTCCCCTGGTTCCTGCACATCTTCTCGCGTACCTTAACCAATGTAACCTATCACATATCCATTCCTTCGAGCCATGACAACATTCACATCCCAGGTGTTTCCGGCTGCCTCTGCTTGTCGCAAAGTTCGCACCGCTGGGCGAGGTTTTTGCGGCATCATATGTCCCAAATGCTCCACCCTACTGACAGGATGAGTCTCCGGAGTTCGTTGCGGTGGGCAAGGTTCCAGTGTTTGGGGCCGTGGGGCAGGTGCCGGAGGTTGTGGCCATGGGGTATGCTCACCCATCTCCTGGCCTTGCTCAGGGAGCACGATTAGCTGATCGTCTACCATGGTATCTACATCGTCAGCCGATGTATTTACCATCTCTCCCTGGCCAATTGTCCGAGGTTCTTTGCCATCATACTCATCCTCATCCTCCTCCTTCTCCTCATCTTCCTCCTGTTCATCTTCCTCCACTTCATTGTCACCGTCTCTTTCCATATCGACATTGCCGTCTCAATCAACGCCATCCTGTGTATCTACATCATCCTCCATGTGCAAATCCACATCAGGATCAAGTTCTGAGTCAAATTCGCTGTCTGACTCCTCGGTAGAGTTGGTATCATCATCTGTGGAAATTGACACGGCGGGTATTGCTTCCGGCTCTCAATATACCCTCTCTGGTTAGCCCTCCATGTCCGAGTCTGCCTCATACATTTCCTTCTGCAACTGCAAAGCAACGGCATGAGAGATATCAACTCCTCCTGTGGTTTGTTTAACAGTACCTTTCCCTTTACCGTTTCCCTTCCCCTTCCCTTCCTCCGTTGCCTGCCCCATCCCTTTCCCCTTCCCATCCCCGATCTGGTTGTCTGCAGATTGGAGCGATTGACTTGATTCCCGAAGGCGCACGGGATGTCCCAACTCCAATTGTTCATTTGGTCACGGGTTTTGTCAAACATTTGCCCCATATATGAGTGGAAGGCTACCCACCACTCCTGGAAAGGCGAACTTCTGCTCCTGCGGTGCGGCCACATCCGCTGGGATTGTGAAAAGTGGCCACTTGTGACTGAATCAAGAAAAATTATATCATAAAAGAGGTCCTATGCCCTCACATCCTTAATGCCGCAAACATTTTATATCCATATGAGTCCACGGATGTGTTCCGAGATGAATCCCTTGATAGGGTCCAGATCCAACCACCGGCGTCGATTTATAACTGATGTCGGAATTTTTACCCTAGCTGTTGCCTTCCCCTTTCCTTTGTGGCTGCCCTTTGTTGCCATCGCTGTGAGTTGAAAATGAATCTACACAGGACGCGTTAGCATGATAAAAATTTTGTTGAATACAGGGGAAGGAAGCCAAGAGGGAACGTACCAAGTTGTGAAGGTTATCAGGTGTGTGTTGAAACGAAAGGCGTTGTTTTGTGCAAGTCACGTGATGTGGAGAGAGTTCAGGATCCTGGCAGTGTGTTTAGTACGGGAGGAACACAGAATGGAGGTGAAGGCGGGAAGATGGGATATATATCCTCGAGTTCCTTCGATTTCTTGGTTCAACTTGTTTTGATGGTTAAAGAACACAAAACGGCCCAGCCTTCATCTTGCAGAACCACCAGGCACCTCATGAATGAGGAGCCTCGAAACAAGATGTAGTACTCGCGGTGAGGACTGTATATGTCGGCGGGTGTTGTTTTGGCATCTCGTACCACTTTTGTTGCTCAGACCTCATGCATCTCGGAGCAAATTAAGTAGTTCTCTGGTTGTCCCAACTGTGCAACCATCCACCACGGCTACCAATGCCTAGCAGTGTAAATAGCACATGCAACTGATGTTATGGGATGGGGAATATGTTATTGTTCCATTTGCAATGCTTGTAGCTCTGCCAAAGGAGGATTTCCACCGGGAAGCTGAAGATATACACAATCAATGGTTCGATGTATTGCGCCAAGAACAAGTGCACTACTATGATAATTGCACCAAGAAGGCATCAACACCCTTCAAGCGGTGCAAATAGACCTTCAGACGTTGCTACTACAGTGAATTTCAATGCTGAGTTTAATCTGATGCCAGTTAACCCCATAATTGAATGCTTTTCAAGGGATCTCATCCCGGAGTATTGTCAGGGTTTAGAGGCTAGCGCGGTTTTCACTGTACCTCCCTTTTTTGTCAAATCCCTCCATGGTCACTCAAATAGGAGTCTCCCTCGCCTGCCGTTGCATATGCATGGAGAGGACATTATTCTTACCTTCTTAACATTGAACATGTATATTGGACTATGCCTTCCCACAGCCCATAACCTGACACAACTCCGGTCGTACGAAATATTCGAAGTCTTGCTAATCGTCAGAATTAACAAAAGCATGGGCCTTCGGGGAATTCTCAACGTCCACCTGCGAAGAGACGTGTTTCCGTACCGGCTGGCAAGAGGGATACCTCTCAAGGAGGGAGTTCCGTACCCTCTACAATCCACGGTCGGAACTCCACCCCCATACCTTCGCTGAATAATTCTCGAGTTACAGATATCACTCAACGTGTGGCTTCCACCCCATCCGCTACACAGCGACGGTCAAAAATACTCCAACTGCTACGCCGGGTACAAGCAGTCATAGCACACCAGCACCCAGAGGAACCTTACAGACAGACTCAATACGTTGTGTTGAATCCAGCCCTGCATCTGGCATTGCTAGCACTCCGACTCCTCTCAGCGGTCTTGAAAACCTGCCTACCCCCGTCCCTAATCCAGAAGCCCGCGTGATCATTACACATGCACTGCGAACAGGAGCTACAGAAAGGAATCACAGACCAAGGCAGTGGCAATTGCAACTGGAGGCCATGTCTACACCTCGATCCATAGTATCCGGCAGTTGCAACATCCATCGATTTGGTCACTGAGACATGACATGTCTTGTATTTGCAATGGGCAGACTCCTGGAGCTCTACATATGGAACAGACGGCCATTTATGAGTGCAAGTGACTTGGTGATGGTAAGTTATGCAACGCGACGTGTTGCGAAAGTATTAGCTGAAGGCCTACACTGGCAGATAATAGAGACGAACTGGAACACCGCTATTGTAAAGGCATACCCCTGTGTATGGCCTTGTAGGAAGGTATATTAGTAGATACGGTTGCAAACGTGGATGTCAATATTGTAGAGTAGTATAAAGATAAGATTATCGCTAGAGATCTAAGGCTCGTGGCGAGCCGACTATATATACAGTGGGTGTTACCCGGCCCTGGACACGTCACGTGCCGCCGTGCCATTACATTATCCCCCTCTTAAGGTGCAGACCCCCTGGGCTGCATCAACCCGTACAAGAGTAGGAAAGGAAAGGAAACAATCAAACAACTGTTCAGTGTATGCAAACGTATGAACCCACAAGTCCCACAACCGATCAACGCCGTAAGGTAGCCATTCGGCGGATCTGGCACACGGGGAAACTCCACCTCCACGTGACTTATCTCCGGAGGTTGTAAAAACCCGTGCCGATGCCATTTGTACTGGGCCGAGATCCAAAGAAGTAAAGAAATCAAGAAGTAAAGAGAAGATAAGTGAAAGAAGGAACATCCAAAGTGACACCGTCCTCCATATCTCCACTTCCGGAATGTCCGGCATCCGACTATCCAATCTTGAACTCGTAACTGGTACCAAGTGTAGGTCATTGTCAGAATTAGACACAGTAATCTTGGTGAAATCTCCAATCATTGTATGAGCCTCGTCTTGACTCGGCGGCATCGGTGGTGGCTTCCGCTCGCTGCTCATCATCGCCATCGGCACCGCCATCGCCATCGGTAATTGCATCGGTATATCTAACATGTAAGCATTCCAGTAACCGGTCATACTCATCATATGTATTCAAGTGGGGTAGCACTCGAGCTTTCCCCATTCCTCGTGAACAACTCCGTAAGCCCAGCCCATTAGTGATCATTGATGCTGTTTGGAAGCTGGGTCGGAAGTCATTCGTGCTTAGTCTGCACGGATGAAGCGGGCTTGACTTCTCGGCATGGATTGTATCTTCTGCTCTCAGTATCATAGCCGTCGGTGATGGTCAATCATGTATGACCTCATATACGATGCCTGTCAGTAGTTATATTCATACTCCTTCGGTATCGGCCAAGCAGGCTTATCGGCCTTCAGTATGGTCGTTCGGCATTCATTTCCGTAAGCTGTTTGGTAAACATCCCAGTCGGTGCCTTCGGTAGAGGGCTCCCGATAAATCCTCATATTCACTCTCAATTTGGAGTCCTTCGACCGTGATCTTGGTCGCTGCGAAATCTCAGTGATTATCTCTTGGTGGTTGTCTGAACTGACTATCATGATGCCGTTCGGTGGAGTATTTGGTACGTTCGGAGATCATTTTCGGTCTCGTTCAGAATTGCTTCGGTAGCCATATTGCACTCGTTCGGCATAGATCAAACTCGCTTGATCTTCTCATCATCTCGCCAGTGCTCTTGCAGTCACACTGATATTCCTCCAAGTCGGTGCACTTGTAGGTACACTTAACATCCGCCCTGTGCTCGGTGCACTTATCATCTCCAATTCCTCGCCGGCTTTCCTCCAGGTATGCTTTCCGCTCCTTCTCCAGGTGTGCTCGCTGTCAGTTGTCTGGGTATCCACATCATCGTTTTCTGAGTTCACTTGTCGTTTCATCTGGTTAACTCTTCTCCACGTGCTTGTTGACTCTGCTAGTAATCTCTTCCAAGGTACACTCATCGACTAATCTCCAGGGTAGGGGTTGGTTTTGATTCCGGTACGGTCATCCCCCTCTAGTACGTCATAGCTCAGCTGACGACTAATCCATTATGGCTTCTTCTTTTCCAGTAGCAGCTGTGTATCTCGGTTTCTGATTCGGGATCGTATTAGGCATTGTTACTCGGGCATGTAGCTGTTCAATTCGGCATCTCGGAATAGTGCTCTGAGTAGTGCTCTGTATTGTACTCGGTGGAGCTATGCCGCCGGTACATCGTATGTCTGCATATCTGCGTTCCAGTGTGACTTCGTAATTTGAAATCAAAGTCGTGATCTCGAGATTCGATAACTTCGCATAACCTCAATATCTTCCTAAAAGGGAACAGGATTGTTTGCTATCCGTCTCCAGTGATCCATCTCCTGAGATCCATCTCCTGTCATCCACCTCCGGTCATCCATCCATATCCGGTCATCCATCCATATCCGGTCGTGATCCATATCATGCCGTGATCCATCTCCGGACAGGATCCATCTCTTTTTAATCATCCCCGGCCCCGAGCCATCTCCGGCCGCAATCCATCTCCGGCTGTGATCCAGTTGGTTCCAGCCATTAATTTCTACCCTATGCATAATTGCGCTCGTATGGGCCGCATTGCGTAACTTCTCCTCTAACTCTGTAAGCCCTCTAAAAGTCATATTTAGTAACCTCAATAATGTCCGTCTTCCATTGACTCTTTATTGTAGTCCCGTAATCCATCCGGTGACATCAGAAGAAAGTACCCACCCCTCGATCTGTCCATATGGCAAGGGATTGTTAAGTCCAAATCCAAATCCATGATCTGGCTCTTGAGCACGTGATCTTTATCCTCGCAATTACGTGAATACCGCTCGAATCAACTCAACTCAACTGAAAACTCGGCTCAATTGTAGTCCGCGCATAGAGCAAATTGTAGCCGGGTTGCAAGTCGATTGCATGGTCAATTGACCGATGCGGCAGGAGTGTCTTCGCCTTGGCTTCGTTGAAAACTTCCACGAAATCTCCATATATTGCTGGGATAAGGATATGTCCTCCATCGTCTGGAGGCACTATTTTTGTTGTTGTGCCGGCTCCATCTGCAAACGTTAGTTCTCAATTCATAACAAGTATGGAGCAGTATAAAAGAATAGCCAGGAGCCCGGATTTAAAACGGTTCGCCACAATCGGGCCAAGTCCCGCCATCCTGTACTCCCTTTGTGTCTCGGCGTGCCGGTAGCAGTCATTCAAGGTCCGCATTGTTGGTACACTCTTCTACCGCAACTACCGCCGCTGCTCCCTGCTCGCCCGTCCAGTGCCTGGTGCCTATCTCACCACTAGAGATGCTTTCCACGGTCACTCGCAGCAGCCCTGTACAATCTCCCACTCTTAGGAAGAATGTCCAAACGATCTGCTCACTGGCCAGTAGATCGTCAAAGGCATTGGATCCAAGTATTTAAATATCCGGATCACCGTCGCCTCCTTCGGAACACGCCTCCTCCCTAGCCGTAATCCCTGTACATTCCCGGGGCATACCTGATGGCCTGCCCAGTCCACTGCCACCTCTTCCGCTCACCCTGGAGTTGCAGAGCCAAAAGTCGAATGCTTTGCAAGTCGACGCTAATTCTCCAGCTCACAGTGGGTCCACCGCGGCTGCCACCCTGTGTACGAATAAGCTCACTGATCGAATCACATACTTGTCACACTCAATTGGGACCATCTGACAACCAAATACTGTCCATTCCCACATGGGGATACAACACATCAATTGAACCTCTTTGCACTTTTAAATACATGCGGAATCCGCTGGTCTCCTGAGAGTGCCCAGGCGGTCCATCCTCCGGTAGCCCTGTGGATCCTGAGAATCCCGGCTACAAATAAATTCATCTCCATTGCAATCCTAAAAACCCTCTTCGCAGGCCGTCGTATGGGCACATATGTGTATTCACTCGTTGGCGATCGGCTTTCGTTCACTTGTTTGATGCAATAGAATGGAGTTGGCCCAGATGGCTCTCACTCTTCACAACGATCCGATTCAGTCGTCCAATCAGGTGCTAATTGCCAATGGTAATTGTGAATTGTATCTGCTAGCCACTTTAGAACCTTCGGGGTTGTAAGACTTCCTTTTCGGAGCTCCACACAATCTGCGATCGCTGCTCCTTTGTTGCATCGATGACTCGTTCTGAGTCGTAGTTGTTGACCTCCCAAAGCCATTGCTGAAATTCCGAACCATCCGTAACGTAGATAACTTCATTGAGTCTTACGGAAGGCAATTGCGATTGGAACTGCCATCGGTGGCATCGCTGGATGTGAATCATGCGTATCGCGTAAATCCACCCTGATCCTTCATAGGTGCACTTCGTTCGAGGTATGTGCCCGTTTATGCTCTTCGCAGCCTCCGTAACATAGATGACTCCATCAAGTTGTGTAGAAGGTAATCACGATTTCCACTGCCGTCGGTGATGTGGACCGATGTGAATCGCACGTAATTCGTAAACCGCCTCCGGAGAATGGCCAGCTTGGATTAAGCTTGTGGAATAAGGATCGGAGAAATCTCGGGAAATGGGCTGTTTTTGGCATTGCCGGTGATGCGACTCTTATAGATGCATGGGCTCTGGAATCGTCCCTGTAATCGTCCCTGTAATCGTCCCTGTAATCGTCCCTGTAATCATCAATTGTCTCATTTGGAACATAACTTATCAAATATCATTGATGCCACGATTGATAGCCTTCGAGTTCTCGTATGATGAATTTGTTGCGATTGACTTCCACTGACTTGGTCGCTGACACGTCTCCTGGCTGGTTGGCATCTCTTTTGTACCTGCGATTCGTATATCTCAAGTCCGTAAAATGTCTCGTCCATAGGTGTCAGGACGCGTCTCAGACCGATTGTCCTCTAGAATCCACAAGAAATCGTCACTGTTACCGATAACCTCAATTGAATAAACAGATCAAGACACTTCGCTGATGCAATCAGTGCTCTCAAATCTGAATGACATCTCGCGCGTAGACTACATGTCGTGACACGTCGGAAAGGTGTAATTCATGAAGTCCAGTATGCGAAATGTATCTGAAATTGTAAGAGCGATAATAGTGTAAAGGCATACGCCCGGGTATGGCCTCTTAGGAAGGTATATAAGTAGTGTCAGCAACGGTTCCGGACCGTCACTTCGGGTCCGGGTCCGGGTCCAAACCGAACCGTTGCCAAATTGGCGGTCCGGGTTGTCAATAAACCCGAACTGCCCACTCGGGTACGGTTCCATGGTAAACTCCCAACCCGTCTGAATTGGGCGGGTTGTCAGCGGGTCGCACAGCGGGTCCATCTATAGATTCATATAAGGCTCTTGTATT
>Ga0307514_10000816_pt1 | contig 50657 bp, 59 predicted proteins | sample 16_EM_MG_FD_203088 | JGI IMG/M metagenome (GOLD analysis project Ga0307514, IMG submission 203088) | Populus trichocarpa ectomycorrhiza microbial communities from riparian zone in the Pacific Northwest, United States - 16_EM | ecosystem: Host-associated > Plants > Roots > Unclassified | place... | reverse complement strand
GACTAGGAGGAGATGGAAGGTGTAACGTCCATAAAATGAGGAAGACTCTTGATGTGCACACATGCGAGTAACTCAATGTTGCAGCTCCAAGCTTCACTATCGAGTGTGTATGTACAACAATTAGGGTACGTGTAATTTACATAGCTACAGTAGTTATATCCAACTGCTGCTACCTGACTAAATGCCTACCTCATTACTAGCGGGGTGCTGTACCATCCTGCTGCTAGGTACCTCCGGTACCGGTATGTTACTAAAAAAACTTGACAGCCGCTGGTATGTTTCCATAATTAGGCCAGACACGGTGTAAGTTACGCCGTCCCCCCCAACACGCGTCTAAGTGTGAGTACGCTGTAGGTACCTACTGGTAGTCAGCATCTCGCCAGTGTTTTGCATTTGTTTGTGGCTTACGCTAAATCCTTAGGTACTCACCTCATTCATTTCCAAAAAAATTCCTTAGGTACTTGATTGCAAAAAAAAGGCTATCCTGAATATCAGATTATGATGCTGTGGGAATCTTATTCGTCACCCCGTTTTGCTGGTGTTCATTGCCTGCTACTGGCCTGTCCATGACCCAGGCAATGAACCGAGTACAGCAATCCTTACCTATGTATCTCAAACTCCGCTGGGTTATTTCGGACAATGCAAAGCTAGAGGAGCTAGAGAAACTTGACAAGGCTCAACAACGGGCTTTTTCGAGTGCTCCCGACATCAGAAGGCCCCCTAACACACCCAGCCAACCCCCATCGATCCCAAGGTTCAAAATTAAAACTCTCATTCGATATCCCCTTTTTCCTGAATGTCCGAGCAAATTGTGACTTTGTCGGAAGAGAATATCTCCTCGAAAACTTGAAGCAGGAGATAGAAAAAGGCAAAGATAGCCAGAATATCATTGTACTCTACGGTTCTGGAGGGATGGGAAAAACTCAACTTGCACTAAAGTATGTATATCAACAGTATGCGAACTACTCCTCGGTCTTTTTTGTCAATAGGCATGGCCTTAAATGCAGCAAGGTAACTAAATAATCCATCTCGTAATCGTTTCTCCATTGGGCCCAGAGTCCAAACAAAGTAAAACCCAAATAGCCTTTCAGGCAACTCCCTCTCATGCTTCTTATTGATCTTACCAGCACAGTCCAGTTGGATTGCGCACTGAGCAACTCCCTGGCCAAGGTCCATCCTTTTAGCCTCGACTCTCATAATCAGGTGACCAGAATATACAACGTAGTCCACGGGACCTCTTCCAGCTTCCCAGCGACTTCTTTTTGGACGTATAGTTGGAATTTTGTAGTAGGTGTAGATGGAGATGCGGGTGTGGATGCGTATATGGCTTGCTTCAGCACCTCATAAACGAAAGGAGAGCGGCTACCTTCCTTTCCCGAATGCATAGTAGGGCAATTTCATTGTCTCGTTGGGTATATCTTCAACAAACCCCTCAACCTTTGTAATGCTGCTGAAGTCCTCTATGTCCAGTTCAAAAGTGTCCATTTCACTATGTGACTCGGCAGTGATCCCAAATTGTACTTTGAACTCGTTGAAAGTCCAGCTGGGAAATGGGCGCTGCAGTGTTGTTGATGCTACTAATATCATGGCTCCAGTCTCAGCCTCTAGTTGCCAGATATTGAAAGGAAAGTCTCCTTTGAGTTCTTCTGGTCCTGTACTTCGATTGCTATGTTGAAAGAAGCTCACGGAAATTTCACTTTTCTGTAGTTTAAAGACTAGATTACGCAAATCCTTGCCGTATTCGAATATCTAATCTATGGAATCATTTAGCTCAAAGATTGCATTGTATCAGCATGAAAAAGGAACTTACCTCGTGGTTTTTCTAACGCGCCACTAAATGTAAACCCATAAGACCGTCACAAGCTTGTCTTTTATTAGAGTCCGGAAAATGATTGTTCGTCTTGATAAGTTCGATGTCTTTGTTGTCGAAGTCATATTCCTCTTGGTTATGTTTCAGAAGTTTTTGCACATCCACTCGTTTCCAATTCGTAGAATCTTCGCTGAGGTTCAGGATCTGATATGTATTGCTTACATCACTACATAAGATTTAAGTATTACATCCGTGATACGGCGCCTTTACAGTGGTGGTATTGTTATCAGTAATTTTGTATGCAAAATGGCAAGAAATGAGTATAGCAGTTACATAGGTATCACTGGTTAAATTAGTCATATATGTGTGGAGATGAGGGCTTGGATTTTGGGATTATTACTGTTTTTTTATTATTATTGTTTTTTCAAAGTTGTATGGTATTGGCCAGTTACTCTGAGGTTTCTTTCCAAGGTCCAAGGCTGCTTCAATAGTTATATTAATATACACCTAACATGTGAGGTGGTCGCCAGCCCTGGGCCTATCTAGGGCGCCCCCGCCCATATAAACGGCTTTTGCAATACCTAGTACTACCTACCGACCTTGGAGTGGTCCCGGGGTAAGGGACGGGACGCACTACCTACTATATATGCAGGAACCGAAACATGAAACTCCACCGTAGATTGTGCAACGGAACTCATGAGGTCTTCGTACGTACGGTACATAGGTAAATAAATGTGTGTGATAGGAGGAAGCGAGGAAAAACAACCACTTACCTACCTACACCGTCTCATAGCCTAAGGCTCCATAGACATATAGACTTAAAAACAAAACAAAACAAAAAAACATCCTACCTACAAGTTACCTACCTTGTATCTGCTCCCGCCTAGTATCGGTAGGAGGAATTTATGTTTATTGGAATGCCCAAAGACTCTTGTCTACTGTAGATCCCGCTGCAGACTGTCCGAAGTCACCAACCAGCTTCAACATATCGACCGAGCACCCCATCTCAACGCCATCGAGTACTCCCGGCCGATCGGTATCACCAGTGACTTTCCATATTGTTGGCTGTGGCCGAGACGTTCGCTGGGCTAGCGATCTCTTCCTCGCTGCAAACTCTGAGCCTGCAAGCACGCACATCCAATCACCCCATCAAAAAAAACACCACAGATACAGGACCCATATTAAGACACCACCTGCGGTGAGTGGGCTACTGGTACTTAGTACCACAAGGAACTTAGTAGTTGGCACAATACTTAATAGTTGACGTGCAATTAATAATTGGAGCTGACATGGCCCCTCCTCGCTAGAAACAGCCGACGCTGAAGTACCTAGAGGTCACCCACCACACATCCTTAGCCACAGCCCAGCTCAAACATTAGAGTAAGGCCCTTTCTCACCTCAACACCGACTACCTATGGAATGAGCCGGATTCATCCCTACATCTCCTTCAATTCACCTCGCACTTGGGTCTGCTACTGTTGTTTGTCTAGGATGCACAGTTGATACCGAGGCTTATAATAATATACTTAGTTACTGCATCGCCTTGAGCCTCCGTTGCCGCTCATTCGAATTCACTCGTTCCAGACCTCATCCCATCGATACGCACATTTAGATTTCGGCTTTCGTGTCCTCTCGAAAAAGAAAAGAAAAAAAATTTGTTGAAGGAATTTGCACTGCTACCAGCTGTCGTGCGACGTTACTACTCGGTGACAATCCGCCACTGTTGTTTACCTCTCCTTCGGTGCATCCCAAGCTGGCTTTGGGGCTACATCAGCATTTGCGGCTTATTTCAGCCTAGGACTCGGATAAAGTTGTGTATCGTTAGAGGAGCCTTGGAGGATGTTGGAGGACAAGTGCGCACTTTCATACCTGGACCCACTTGAGCAAAGATTGACGGTGTTTTAGATATATCGGCCTGGCACTGGCCATAACATCCAGTATGGCTATCGGTAGGCCTCCCATTGTGCAGTCAAGAATGATATTTCGAGGCGCGGGAATGGCTGCTAATTGGTATCCAGGCACTAGCTTTATAATAACGAAGCGGGTATGTGGCCTCAAATTGCGGCGCAAAACGGTTACACGAGGGGATGGTAGAGCAACTGCTGAGTGACGGGTGTCTTAGGGTCTTATGGAGACTGCAAAAAACAGAGGTTTCGAAGGAGAAGGATACTCATACTTGACAAACCCAATATGGTGGGCCGGCATGGTTACAAGTACGAATTATCCAATGAAACTCACTAAAACACAATACCCGAATTACTGACTTTGCCTTACTCCAGTGGTTCTGGGGGAGATTGCCAACTTTGCAGCATATGCCTTTGCGCCTGCAATTCTGGTTACACCATTAGGCGCGCTGAGCGTACTCATTGGGTACGTAGGGATTCTTGCCGAGCGGTTCAAACAAATTCCAACTGACGAAACATAGTGCGGTACTGGGGGCATACTTCCTAAAAGAGGAATTGGGGATAATGGGGAAATTGGGCTGTGCTATATGTCTAATAGGATCTGTCATCATCGTGCTCCACGCTCCTCCAGATGAAGAAGTTAGTACCATTGATGAGATTTTAAACTATGCCATTCAACCAGGTATGCAGCCAGAATACTTTCTGGAAGTAATCCGCGGTACTGACAATGGTTTCAGGCTTCTTATTCTATTGTCTGTGTGTTGCTATCTTTGCACTCGTGATGATCTATGGAATAGCACCGCGTTATGGAAAGTCGAATCCCCTGATATACATATCCATCTGCTCGACAGTTGGCTCGGTATCTGTCATGGCGATCAAGGCATTCGGAATTGCGTTGAAGCTTACCCTTGGTGGGAGCAATCAATTTACTCACCCATCGACATATGTCTTTATCATTGTTGTTGTAGTATGTATCCTTACACAGATGAACTACTTCAACAAAGCCCTGAGCCAGTTTTCTACATCATTGTATGTCTTACCTTCCTCTATATGACCGGGATTACCTCTAAGTTAACCTCCATCTAATCTAGAGTCAACCCTCTCTACTATGTTACCTTCACCACTGCCACCCTTTGTGCATCCTTCATCCTCTTCCGCGGCTTCAACACCTCAGACCCCGTCAACACAATCTCCCTGCTATGCGGTTTTCTCATCATCTTCTCGGGCGTGTACCTCCTCAACCACTCCCGCACTGACCCCAACGGAACCCGATTAGCTGTCAGCTCACCCGAGGGCGTGCCAACAGACGGAATTACAGGTCTCCAAACCCGACGGTCGATGCAGTTACGGCGGTCGGCGGACCACCGACCTAGCATAGGGCTTAATGGGCCAAGGAGCTCAAGGGGAGAGGATGGGTTTCGACAAGATACAAGCTTGATCAGGGGATATGATGAAGAGAACGCAGTGGCGTTGACAGATTTAGCGGAGGACACGGATGAAGATAGTGAAGATGATGGAATGACGAGATTGAGTAGCCACCGGAGTAGGAGAGAGAGGGAGAGAGCGCCAATATTGTCCCCCCGGTTAGCACGATAGAGATTGAAGATCGAATTAGAGGAAAAGGAAATATTATATACATGGGAACTCTTTTGGGACATTATAGGGAATACCATGAATCTGTGGCCTTGGGTGGGCGGGGTTCCTTGTTTATTGCTTTTTTCCATGTTTGCGGGGTTCTTAGCCAAAGAGCCGAATTACGGCCGCTGTGGAATTTTTTTCCCCTTGTTTTGTCACTTTTCTCCTATGTGGTTTTTGTCCTGTTCTCTTCTTTGTTGAGGGTTGGGTTTTAAGTTCTAGGTTTTTTCCTATTGTTTGGGGTCTTGGGTTTCCTTTTCCTTTTTCTTTTTCTTTTCTTTGTGTAAAAGAATATGCCTCCATGTAGATATTATCTTCGAAGGATTTCTTTTCACATTGTATTGCACCTCGGATTTTTTTGTCGTCTCGTGAGCAGATTCTTACATTGGCAAGATCGATCTGTTGTAATTGGTTTTTCAGAGCTATAATCAGACAGTAAACATATACCTCCACCTATTCTCTCCTTCAAAACCTCTACATACCTTGTACTTACTTACCACCACTGATAAAATGTTTATATAATGCATGTGGGTGCATTTCCCAGACTAGTACTGGCCGCGTACGCAAATTGGGCTGGTGTAAAAGCAGCGCGACCTAGATTTGGGAGGGGGGGGTATCACATGCATATAAGTAACCTCTGCCTGAAGAGGCTGGATTGAGGAACGGCTGAGGTAGAGCAGGAATATTTTTATTCACCAAGTGCGGGGCAACGGTGCAAATGACATTTCGAACCATAAAGTACTCACAGCATAATAGGAATAATCTGAGCGGTGGTAAGTCACTAACTAATCCCAAGCATAAGCAGTATAGTAATGAATGACCACCACAAGGGTATAGATCAAATTGAACAAAAAAAATACAAGATCGTCAAAACACAACTCCTGAAATCAGTAAGTACTAATATAAGAAAGCACTGCCTCCCATTAAGCCCCAAAAGTTGCAAATTCCCTTGTCCAAAAGCTGTAACGTCCCAACTATGTGCTCAGTATCTGAACCCTGTTCTTGTCTCTACTGGGCTCGAGGACTAAATCACAAATTCTTATTAGCAATAGTCCTCCGATAGCCAGGAGACTGCCTCTACATACCACAGGGCTAACTGGCGACGGGTTGCTAGCCCCCCCGCTAGTATCAATCCTCGTCACTCTACCCGTAGCTGCCGGGCTTCGGCTCGCCTGTCTTGCACTGCCTGGGAAGGTGAGCGGGGGTGGGATAGTTGGGTCCTTGAATGGGCTATCCAGATCTGGGGGCCCCTCATTCCTTGCAGCGGGGTCAACAGCGGAGAACGTCGTCGGTGGTGATCTAGGCTCCTCTGGTAGTGTTGCCTGGGTCATCTGAATTGACTCCTTTATAGCCTCATACCTCGCGAGGGCAATGCGGATGATATCATTTGTTTCTATGAGAGTTTGAAGGGTGTCTGGATCTGGTGGAGGGGAATCGCAAGTAATGAAGTCTGCCATTGACGTGGAAGCAGACCGGCATCGATGAAGGAATTCCTGCTAGCTGTTAGAAATAAGAGATGGTCTAATGACTGGATATGACTATACCTTTATAAGCTCATTATCCAGGACCTCGTTTTTGGGTGTGCTCCCTAGGACCTGATGTAGCAGCTTCGCACTCATCTGAGCTTCTGATATCCTCCCGACCAGCTCCTCCAATGGTGGCAAAGAGGTCATGGCGGGCCTTCGGTAGCTGGTTCGCTCACTGACCATCTGCTGCAGTTGGCCAGATTGACCAGGCTGCGTCATCATGGAAATTAGCTCACAGCATCACTGCATTACAGGCGGGGGTGGTGAAACATACCATGTGGAACATGGGCGAGGTCTGGTATCTTTCCATTGTCAATTTCTGCTTATGCCATACTGCCCTCAAATATTGTAGTCCTTCATCATCTCCCTTATTGACGTCGAAATGGTTCAAAGTCTCTACCAGCAGCTGTCTAACCCCTGGATCCCTTCCTTGCTTAAGCAACTCCTTGACCTTCTCCGAAAACCGTTCGTCCAAATTCCTTGTAAATGTCCTGCCTGGGTTGTCCGCCAAAATCCTCATGAGCATAACCGCATTGTATTGTAGCTGCGGCTCAGCATGGTACTTCATGTCCAAGTACCTCTTGATCGTCTTTGCCGCCTCGGCTGCAGCAGTCGGGGAGCATTCCGCCGAGTCTACGATAGTGGGAAGATATAAAACTTCTTCACCCTGACGGTGTTGTTGTACAGGTGAGCTTCTTTTTGGCTCCCGGCGGTAGGAGACAGCAAATTGAAAAGAAAGAGTCTTGCCTACCGACTGCTGATCTTTGGCCCCAGACTCGCAGAATCCTTTCTATTAATAGTGAATTCTGTTAGCCCAAATGTTCAACGACTCGCAAAAATGGAGATGGTAGTGTAACTCCTTACAATTGCCCTGCGGACGTTCTCTTCTGGGGTGTCCACTAGAGCCCCCGGAGCTGCTGCAGGTATCGCACGTACTGCTGCACTAGATGTTCCTGGTTGGGTTTCCAATGATCTCGTCTTCTCTTTATCTGCAGGCCATGTGTTACCCCTTGTACCACCTCTGGAAAAAAGCATAATGGACATGAAGCCCGGGAATACAGGAGTGTTTTGAAGCATCCTCACCTTTCTTCTTTCCAGAAAACATCTTCGTTAAGGTAACCATTCTTGTTGTGATACAGTATGTGCTTGTGTTTCACCGTTGTATCTTTGGTAGGCCGACTTGAAAATTGTTGCGTGTGTATGAGGCTCCCAGATATATCTCTTTCGATACAACGCCTTCGGGCTTGAGTTGGCGCGGCTGGTTCGTTCGAAGGGGCGCTTGGTTGTTGACCAGTAGTAGTGTTGGGAGTTTTCGAGCTGGTCAGCCCTTTCCAGAACAATCGCGGGGGGGACAGCTTGATTAAGAAAGAAGGGTGTGTAAGTCAATTTCATGTAATGACTCGCCGCATGAAACCGCCAGGGATCAAAACACCACAGGGGGAAGAGGATAAGGGCAACTGCAAATGCAAATGCAACGTCGCCGTAGCATTACCAGCCTAAAGCAAATATATTTAGAGCAAGGGAGACGGAGCAGTGGCAAAGGTCGTAAGGTCGGTGGGCGGGTAGGTATTACGACGTGGATGCATTGACCAGATAGTGACCACATTCACCCTCGGAGCTCTGGTATCTAAGCTATTTGGACCCTTATTTACTGGTATACATAAATACATCAAGCATGACAAGCCAGCTATTTGTGGAGTGAAAATCTCATATCGACATCCCGACAAGTGGGGGGGGAATATCGAGATATTGTATTTCATAGACCCTGGCGATCGGATAGGCTAAAGCTTCCTTTCAGTACATACAGTACATACAGTACATCACCACAATCACAATCCACCTTCCACGCGTCCCGCTTACGACTACCCCTTCACTACACCGCTTTCACAGTTCGCTTCACCTCGTGCCTTGGTTCTGTCTTACCCATAGGGCCGGGTCAAATAAAAGTCGGTTTTTAGAGCTCTTGCAACTTTGGTTCATGATCAATTCCAGCATTACCGTAGAGCATGTCCGGTTGGCCACATGGCGTGGCTATGCTGCTGCTTAGTACGCAGCCAAATGGCATATTGATCGAGACCAGGTACCTAATTTGTATGTACTATCAATAATACTCTACTCTGTACTAGTATGTGATCTTCATGCCATTGAGTCGTGAGATAGCTTTCCATAAGTCTTTTATGTGAGTTCCGATTCCTACTACTTTACCGGAACGATATATGCGAAGAGCCAAGTATATACTGTATTATATGTATTAATATAATCAAAGCTTGAGGTTAAGGAAATGCCTCGGTCGTTTCACTGGCAGTACCCCCAAAAATCTAGGGAGAGACTTCAGGGTAACAGAAAGTCTCGCACAAGAAGTTACGTCTTTATACTACTCGGCCTGCCATCTGTAAAGCTGGAAGATCAAGGGTCTAGAGTTATCGAGAAAAGAATTTAGGGGCTAGTTGGCGTGAATCGCTGGCACTGGAAATGTCTGCGGACGTGGGAGAGTCATTCCATGATCGCGTACAGGCAGGAAGTCATGGTGGTAGATATCCCGGTACAAGTGCACGTATTAAGGTATTTTTATCCTTCACTTTTACAAGTAAAACTAAAACAATAGCCCATGCACACTCATATAAGACCCTCAGAAGATGTGTGCCACGTGCCCCCAAACAAAACATTCCCTAAATAACAGCGGATAAAGCCATACAGCATAATCCCCCCCCCCAAACCTCCCTTGACGCCTAAATAGCTTCAACGCTCCCAGGACTACCCTCGTTACCCTTCCAATGCCGAGTTCCATCTATTGAACCATCAAACGAAGCCCAGCTCAAGAACAACCTTGCGCCATGAGATATAGGCCCCGGCGTCAATATCAGTTCCGAGCACACCCTCCATCAGTAATGTACTTGCTGAAACGGTCAGATATCAAGGGATATTGTGAATCGAAAGGGGTAAGGAGGGGAAGGGATGATGAGAGGGATGAGAACGGTTCCGAGTAGCAAAACCAACAGACAGAGACAGCAAGGGGATCGAGAGTAACCATAAACAGCCAAAGAAAGGGATAAAATAGCAAAACAAATTCATAGCCCAATATACTTAACCTGTAAAAATCAAGATTTATGGAAATAGAACCAAAACGAGTGAGCATAGATGAGTAGAAACACAAAAAAAAGAAGATAGGAAGAGTAAACATAAATAGGGAAGCATTGCACAACCTATCACGTCATAAATGGTAAAATAGGAGGGGGGGAGGAAGGTTCGGCCTATCAACTTACACAGAGATCACCTGTACATGATACAGGCACTCGTCAGTACCTTATGATCCCTACCTTTCATGTTAATGGACCACTTGTCTATGCCACAGTAAAGAATATCCCAATCTAAAGCAAATAGTAGAAGACAATACATCTTCCCCACGTCTTCTGGTCAAAAGCCCCTCAATGAGGTTTGTCGGCGTGTCAGAGGAATTGTCATGTTGCTTGCCTTTATGTAGTGGTATTAAGCCTAGGGTTCTGGAAAACGCATTTTCGGTTGGTTTAAGTGGAGCGGGTACGCTTGATATCTATCTAAAAGTTAGTATCGAGGATACTTGTGTAGAGAAATGCCCTACCTACCTTGCACATCAAGTGCATCAGTCTCTTCCTCACGATGCCTCTTTGCGGTAGGGGATTGAGCTCCGTGAGGAGCTTCGTATTCAGCAGCTTCTTCCTCTGGATCTTCTGGGTATTCATGGTAGGCCCCTTCATTATATCCCTCCTCACCCAGATAGTCGGCGTTCTCCTCTCTATCTCCGTCGTGATCATCGGTAGAGCCTTCCCTGGTCTCCCCATCTTGTATGAGCAATGTATTAGGGTCTTCTTCATATTGACCAGGATCATATTCCTCTTGATCAACCACAGCAGTATAGTAGGATTCCTCCTGCAAAAAACTACCACCCTCATCTCCTTCCCATGCCCCCTCATGGTATTCGTAGCTCTCCTGGACAGCGTACGTTCCCAGGCCCTCCACTTCCTCTCCTTGTTCAGCACGGTCAAAATCAGCGGAGGCTTCCTCCTCATATTGGTATACTTGAATGCCTTGGTTCTCTGTATCAACCTCAGGGGGGGATTGCGACCCTCCAGTACTAGAATGAGAAAGGGAAATTGGCGTGGGCGAATGACCCCCAGCTCCTACAACAGTAGCAGAGCTGAAACTATCTTCGTCAGGGTTGCCAGCAGTTCCTGTCTCATGGGGAGAGGCTAAGGCAGTGGCAGGGGAATGTTCTGCATCATCTTCGTCATTGGCATCACCAGTAAAACCATATCCATCTTCCTCAGGTTGACCAGCTTCGTCAGGAATTTCCGAGAATGGTGTCGATTGTCCCTCTTCCTCTTCATAGTCAAGCAATTCCTCTGCAGCAAAACTTGGGGTAAGGGTATTATAGACAGTATCAACGATTACTGGGGCGTCTTGCACGCTCTGGTACTGCTCCTCCGCTTCGGCCACAAAGCCGCCTGACTTGCCCTGCGATGTAACTCCTACTTGAGTGAAAAATTTCTCCAGGTTAGAATTTTCTCCCCTTGGTGGTGGTACATTGACCCTCGGAGAGTTCTGCTCATAAGATCCTAGTTCCTCGGAACCCCCTTCAGCCTCCAGGCCTCCCTCTCCCTGTTCAAGATCCTCTTCTTCCTCCTCTTCTTCTCCTCCTTCCTCTTCTTCTCCTCCTTCCTCTTCCTCCCCCCCTTCCTCTTCTTCTCCCCCTTCCTCTTCCTCTTCCACTTCGGTTTTGGCTTCAGGCCCCTCTCCAAGCCCCTCTTCGTCAAAATTCTGCTCCTTTTCCGGCTCATATCCATCTTCTGGCTGCGCTGTCTCAAGCCCTACTCCCTCGATTACTCTTTCTACATCTGTTTCGTTCACAGCGCGGGTTATTGGATCGATATTTTTGATAGGTGGCATTTCATTAGGACGCTTCTCAGCAGCCTTCTCTTGTGGAGATTTTGTATGCAAGGGCTCTGAAATAGTATTACTGCTTCCCTGTTCCTCGTCTCCTTCGGCTGGTAATAGCTCTTCCTCCTCTCCATTCTCCGCAGTGGCCTGTTCGGCCTCTTCATACTCTTGCGCCACAACATCGACTGACTCTGGGCGGTCAGCAGCATCTTCTACAGGTACCCTTTCCTCAAATGGAACCTCTAGTTGCTCAGCCTGCGGCTGTTGACTGGGTGAAACATCATCCGCTTCCCGATGCCTATCTTCAGGTTCAGAGGCGGTAGCAGGCCGGTCATTTTCCTGAGGCTCATTGCTGTCTTGAACCTTTCTACCTTTTGTGGCAAGTGTCGGACTTTCAGAGGACTGTGGTAGGTCATTGGCGGCAGAGAGGTCGTTAGTCGGGTTATACGTGCAAACTTGGGATAATCCTTTGCCTTCCCCGGCTGCAGTCAGAAGTTCGCTGTATCGTTTAGTAAACCTAGCTTGGGTTGAAAGAACAATGTAAAGAGGATCTGGCCTCTCGGCGCCGTCCTGCTTCGAAAGACGTATGTGCAAGTCCATTAGATCTGAAAGAGAAATTGATTGAGATAGGAGATTATCCTGCTCTCTGTTAACATCATTACTTTCCATGGACCTTGGGATTTTCTTACCTCATGCAAGAATAATTCTAAGCTGTCAAACTCCATCGTGATCTCAGCGTCATCACCAATGGTTGCCCCAAACATCTCTCGCAAGGCGCCAAAAAGCTCATGAAAGCCCTTCGGATAGAACGAGACATCCTGTAAAAGAAACACAGATGGAACCTCTGGATATGTGGATTGAGAATCATCCAATGCAGAAAAGTTCAGGTAATGTTCTGAATTAAATAATGCAAGGGTATTCGATTCAAACTGCACGACGATGGGGTGTATCTTTTCCAAAGTCAGTACTGCCTCTGACTGTGTGCCCGACTCTACACCAGCATCTTCATCCAATCCTACTTGACGTTGCTTGCCCTTATCAGTGGATGAAAATTCGGCAACTAGCTGCCCAGGCTGATTATCGTTAGAGGAATGAATAACATCTTCCTGAGTCTGGATATGCTGTTCTTGCTGTGTATTTTCTGCAATTTCAGTTGTATCATCTTGCACTTCCTGCACCTGACGATCGACGACGGGTGAGTTGGGAACTTCTACAACAATTCCAGGGACGTGCTGTGACAGCACAAACGTGTCAGCATGAATATCCTGTGTGCTGGCTTGACTTAGTATTTGGGTATCGGAGAGATCTGCTGATAAGTCCAAGTGGGTGCTAGGCTGTGTTATGTGGGTGTGATCTATTTCTGTAGTTGTCGTGGTGCTCATTTCGATACTGGAGAATGGCGCGTTAACAACGGAAGACACCTCAGTAATAACCATTTCCTCCTGGGTTATGGTAGTTTGGTATTCCCCCTCGTCGAGCATCACATCGTCGTTATCATAGGTGGTGGGCTCCTCCCCCATATCAAACTTCATTTCTTCGTCTCCAGCATTTGAATAGACCTCTGCCCCATCTAGCTCGATATCATAATCATCATCTTGCTGCACTGCTTGATCGTAATCAGAATCCATCATCTCATCATCTCCATTAATAATCCCAGGATGCATAGCATGGCCATGCTGTATTGCCTCCATTGGGAACTTAGCAGATGTGTTGTTGTAGAGAGGACGGTTACTGGCCAGACTGGAGGGTTGCCCAAGCCTAGCTGGACTCAAACACCAAGGTGAGGTGCTTTTCGCTTGCAGTTGGGTAAACAAAAGGAAAATTTACAGAAATGGTTGGGAAAATCTGTATAATTAGTAGACAAAATGAAAGGGACTGATAATAGAAAGGAAAGGTGAATAGAAAAGTGAAAGTTAGAGGGGATCTGGGTGGAGCTGTCTTGGGAAGTAATCAGAGATGTGCAAGGGGTTACGCTGCTGGGCTTGTGTTGAAGATATCTGTTGTCGTTTTGTCGTTGCTGATGATATGTTGAGGGGGATCTTCTTTTGGAGGCTCGGCTTGGCAGACATTCCCACTTTAGACACTGACCAACCATCTTTCAGATTACCGACTGTATTGTGGCCAATTTGCAAACTATCACCACCTACAACAACTTCGAATAGCTCCAGCAAGGTATGAGCCGCTGCACAGTCCCCAGCATATGTTTATTGACTGATAGAAACAATCAACAGTAGGGGAACCTCTACGTGTCCAAATGGTACATTCATCCCATCCGCCTTCCTTCGGCTGATGTTTCCTGACCTATGAACATAGGTTGTCCTTGCAGCTTCTATATGCACTCGTGGGGGAAAGCCAGTGCTATCCCGTCAATTTCGGGATATGCCACGGTCTCGAATTGAGGGTCTTCTGGCAGCTTTCCCTAAGCTCACCGACGCTGGAACTCAACACACGACGTAAGCTTGAATTTGATCTGCCCCGCCTACCAGCCGAATTCTCACCAATCCGAGCTCTACAGGGTAGAGGCCGAGACCGTCCGTTATGTTTACCAGCCGCTCGAGGAGCTCTACATGGTTCTCATTACCAACAAGCAGTCAAACATTCTCCAGGACATCGACTCCCTCCATCTTTTCGCCCAGATAACTCAGAGTATTTGCCGCACAACTGATGAAAGAGAGATACTACGGAATGCCTTTGAGCTTCTCAGTGCGTTCGACGAGGCTGTGGCCCTCGGATATAAGGAGAACCTCACTCTCTCACAGGTCAAAACTTTCATGGAGATGGAGTCTCATGAAGAACGGATTCAGGAAATTATCTCAAGGGTTATTTCGTCCACCCCAACAGCGAAGAAACCTCAGCTAATATGGCGGTATAGAACAAAGAATTCGAGGCTAGTGAGGAACGGAAAAGGAAGGCAAAGCAGTTGGATATACAACGGAAGGAATTAGCAAAAAGCGGCAGGGGAGGTGCTCCACGTACCCCTCAATACCCATCATATCAACCCCCACCACAAACACGCTCGTCTACTACACCTGCATTCGACACCTACGAAGCGGAAAAGAAAAAGACATATACGTAAATCCAACCAATTCCTCATGATGAGCAGTGCTGACCACATACACCAGTGCGACCCCCAAGGGAAAGGGTATGCAATTAGGCAAGAAATCCAAAACTACAGACATCTTCGAGAAGGTTCGCAACGAGCTCGGTGCATCGGCAGAAGAAACCGCCCCTCTGGTTGCCGCACCGCTACATTCTGCCGCCTCAGCTTCCCAACCCATAGCAAATGACTCTGCCAATCCCATCAACATCGTTATTAATGAGACAATCTCCGCTGAGGTGTCTCGGGAAGGCGTCGTCAAATCATACGAAATTAAAGGAGACCTACAGCTATCCATCTCTGACCCCTCACTTAACAAAATCAAGTTGGCCGTCACTGCAGAGGAGTCAAATGGCGTTCAGTTCAAGACACACCCAAATGTTGATAAGAGCCTGTTTACTTCCTCCAAGATCATCCAAGCCAAGGACGCGAACCGTCCCTTCCCTGCAAATGGCAATGCTCTGGGTGTTTTGAGGTGGCGCCAAGCCTCCAAACCCGGTGTGGCGGAAGACAGCAGCACCCTTCCCATAACTTTTGTGGTCTGGGTTAATGCAGGCGCAAATAATCACTACACCATCACAATTGAGTATGAACTCATATACCCTGAACAGAGGCTGCAAGATGTGGTCATTAGCATCCCATACCAGACTAGCGAGCCAGTTATTAATTCGCCAGACGAGGTTTATGAGGTCACGGGGTATAGTGTTGACTGGAATATCAAGTTCATCAATGCGGAGAACACAAGCGGCAGCTTTGAGTTTGAGGCCCAGGCTGATGACGAGGGGGAGTTTTTCCCGATGAATGTCAGGTTCAGAAAAGATACGCCATTTGTAAACGTTGATGTGAGTAGCTCCAGTCATAAGCACGAGCATCCCCCCTACCTTCCATAGCTCTCTTATATTTGCCACGGGCTGATTGACGTGCCCAACAGGTCTCGGCCGTTAACCTGACGGAGCTGAACGAGGAGGTAGACTTCCATAAGGAGGTCAGGTGTGTTGCGAGCGGGTATACCATTACTTAGGAAGGTGTTGGTGTTCATCTCCTGCAGCCCGGGCAAGTACGAATAGGTAGTTCAGTCAGGTTGGGGTGAGGGAGGATGCGGTTTTTGGTGTTGGAAGTGGGAGGGTATCAAACAGTGGCTAGTACTAATCTAGTCGATATAGGCTTGACGAGGAACGACCATTCAGGCGCCATTAAAGAGTTGTGCTTCTGTTTTTAGTAATAAGGTTGAAGGAAAGAGTATTAGATATTAAGGATTGTGAATCTAATCATAAAATATGGCAATATGGCAGGTTCATTTACAAATGTGAAGTAAAGGCCTGGTATATAGGCAAAGTTCCTACAGGTGTATACATACTCGGTCATAGCAGAAATTATTGCCATAGGTTAAAAGATCAAGCTGACTACTTACATACGAGTGGGCCTGGTTGGCACCTGATACCTCATGAACTATCAGAATTGGCTCATGGCTGGAAAGTCCCAATTGTATCTATTACTACAAAAACTAGTGGTTAAGACACTACCTAGAGCTGCACATACATCACAAGCACCCAACAAGGTGTCTCATAGGTGTGAGAGTTTGTGATGTATCGTTTTGATCAATATATTAATTCAATATGCCTATCGATATCTCACGGTACTAGATATGCCCAGCCACTGGATACAATCCTGTATAAGCTTCTTAAGGATAAATTTGGGGGTATATTAGGAGCATCACAAGCTGGTGATGATAATGTTGGGTTGACAGGGCTTGGGAGTGATCCAAATAAGGAACAAACCATCATTAAGGCATTTGAGCAAACTGGGATATCGCTTCTCCACCAAGATCACAAGTTTAAAATCTGACGGATCTGTGGTACTGTAGATCTTAGCTGGTTCACTGCCAAGACAATTCTGAATTACGGTAGGTACCTACTTACATATGTAAGCAGTATAACTCGAGTATGGAGTATCCTTACAAGCAATCTTAGTTCGCAGTTTTTGCCCCAATACAACTCCAGTTTGCTTGGCCGAGCATATTTCCTGATACGACTTGTAAAAACTGCCTCACCGCACGTGCTAATACTATTGGCTTACCTAGTCTTGTGCTAAGCCCCTCCTATCCTAGCTAGATGCATATCCCTGGGTATTTTTGGACTGCGCCTGCTGCACATCAATCCATTTGGTACCGGTAGTGGACTACTGCAAGGAACATCGCTGGATCCCGGGGCTGATGGTGACCTGACGCAATTGCTTGGGGGTTGTAGTGGCATTTAGGTCGTTTTCACTCTCGTATTGATCTCGTATTGATCTCGTTCCCAGACTCTTAGGTTATCTGCGCTAAAGCTATCTTCGGCGCTCGTATGACAATGGCTACATTATGTAGACAGCTGCTTCATTTGTAGTGTACTTATTTGAATCTTTAACAAATCTCCGTATTTAACTGTAGATACTGTACATAGCAAATTGTAGATCTAAATTTGAAACGGGTCCCAGAATCCCCGGATGATCAACCTTAGGGCTCTTGGAACCCGGCCAATACAGGACTAGTGGGCCAGTAAGGCGAGAGCTTCGTCATATATTCTCTGATTCAGAACAGTCACACATAACCTCTCTACCTCTGACAACGCGCCTCACCACCGAAAGCCTGATTGGAAACGAAGCTACGGCACCCTTATCTCTCCCACATTCTATCTAAGACCAGAGTCAACAAACGCTTGCAGCAAGTCTTGAGTACCTTGTCTGTCTGTCTTTGTGCTGAGCTGAATGCTGCATACGCGATTGGGATCTCCTTATCTATTGCTCTAGATTCACCCAACCTGTATGGCAAGGGATTTCAACCTGGCACCCAACAGATTGTTCATCTTCGACTCCACGAACCTCCTTTCGTGGCTCACTCTGCGGCAACATCAATAGCATCTCATCTATAAATTTTTTTACGAATCTACATAGTACGAAACACACGAACTGAGCACTCCACCTACAGTCACCACGTGATGCTTTACTTTGGCGACCTCCTCCAGATACCTAAAGCCTTCCGCCACAGCAACCTAGTTCCCTTTCCACAGTCCTCACCTATCGTACTATACGCCACAAGCCCAAATGTCACCTCAGCGATAGCAGATGGGCAACGATACCCCTCGGTTTCGGGGGCTGGAGGCATGGGGCCACATTCAGAATCTCCAGCGTTGGGATACATGATTCTGCTTGTGTTTGAAGCCGTATTGGAGGTTGTGTGTGTTAGTTTGCCGGGTTATGTCATTGCGAAACAAGGGATGTTTAGTCCAGAGATGCAGAAGTTTGTGGCCAATCTAAACGTTTCACTGTTCACCCCTTGTTTGAGTGAGTTCGCTCCCAATGAATGCACTGAAGCCTGGGTGGAGTTTTAGGCTAATGTGTGTGGTGATAGTCTTCACGAAACTTGCATCACAGTTGACCGTGTCAAAGATCGTGGAGCTGGCTGTTATCCCCGCGATATTTGTCGTCATGACACTCACCTCGTACCTGTGCTCCCTCCTCATGTGTCGGCTCTTCCGACTGGGCAAGCGCGCATCTAACTTCGTTATCGCAATGGGTGTATTCGGAAACTCCAACTCGTTACCCATATCCCTCGTAATCTCGTTATCTATGACGATCGGCGGACTTCACTGGGACCGTATCCCAGATGACAATGACGAGGATGTTGCAGCTAGAGGTATCCTGTACCTCCTAATCTTCCAGCAACTAGGGCAGCTCGTCAGATGGTCCTGGGGTTACCATGTGCTTCTTGCGCCACCAGGAAGATATGACGAACTTGACGATGGGTCTCCCGCCCCAGCGGTTGTACAAGAAGGGGGGTATAGAGATGAATCCGAAGAGTCAGGTAGCGAAAACGATATTGAGAATGCCCGGGGCGTGGATCCATTCGAGGTACCACAGTTCCAGAATAGTTTTGTGGGATTGCAACATCCGGATGGAGGGCTTGTGGACGCTGCCACTACCTCCAATAGAGACCTTCTCATTGCCAACGGCAATGGGAATGAAGCAAGGGATACGGATGGGTTGTTGAAGGTTGATGTCCATAGCAGGCATCATTCTAGGAGGAGTACCGGGGTGAATGGATATAGTGAGACGAATTCTGAGTATCCTACAAGAGCACAGAGCCCCACTAGCCCACTTGTTAGGTCTTCGTCGACTTCCCTTACGTCGGCTTCACGGCCAGAGTCTCAACATGGCCCGTTGGCTACTCCCGGCCCAGGACCAGATGGTGATCTTACCTCTTTCCCGACTCCGGTTACCTTACATGTCCCCACGGTCCCCAAATCTGGGGAGCCCAAGAGCCACCTGGGGGAGGCGTGGGAGAAGGTTAGGGATGGAGCAGTGAAGGCTTATTCTACATTTATGGCCATCATGAACCCACCCTTGTGGGCAATGCTCTGCGCCGTCATCGTCGCATCTATCCCCAAACTCCAGTCGCTATTCTTTACCCCAGGTACATTCATCCAGAATTCCGTCACTCGCGCGGTATCACAGTCGGGAAATGTCGCAGTCCCACTTATCCTTGTCGTTCTTGGTGCGAATTTAGCGAATAACACTACATCCTCTGAATCGGCTAATCCCCGAGCGAAGAAACACCACAACAAACTCCTTGTTGCGTCGATTATGAGTAGGATGGTCTTGCCATTTTTATTCACAGCGCCGATATTGGCGATTGCGGCGAAGTGGCTACCAATTAGTATCCTTGATGACCCGATTTTTGTTGTTGTTTGTTACTTGCTCATGGGCGCACCGAGTGCGTTGCAATTGGCGCAAATTTGTCAAATTAATGGGGTATATGAGAGTGTCATGGCGAGGATCTTGTTTTGGAGTTATGTGGTAGTGATTTTGCCCAGTACGGTGGTGTTGGTGGTTACGGCTGTGGAGGTAGTGAAGTGGGCTACGTGATGGGGATGAGTTATGCATTTATGCTATGGGATGGGATTGTGAATCGTCATTGTGGTTGTTGTTTTCGCTGTATATACTTTTTCTGCTGGGCTTTTTAATTTATTCAAGCTATATCTTTGAGGCTATGGTTGGCTTCTCTTTTCATTCACTGTTAGGTTAATTGTGGGCTTGCATAAGAATATCTGGATATGACTTGATTCGGGGTATAAACTAAAACTTAATTGAAATATAACACTCACTCACACCTTTGGTCTCCAACCCCAAGCTAAATAACTTCAAACATAACATTCTCTCTCCACAGGGCTTACCTCCACTGCGTTCCAGCTAATAATTCTGGTGCCTAGCTAGATGGGAATCAGCTGCGGTGTTCCCTTTTTTTTCATGACATGAGATATCGTGCAAAGGGATCCTGAAGTAACTAACATGTGGCCTGGCCAGGGGTAAGTTACAGTATGGTTTATTCCGCTATGATAGATACGGTACCTACAAGCCCATTGCGTAGATCTATCCCATGACTATCTTGCTGATGGAGTGTTGCTTGTGCCACCAGACTACCTAGGTATATATGTGTGCGTATGGGTAGGTATACATATGGCGGGCACAGGCCCCTCTTTACTACTTTACCTTCGAGATCTCGGGCTATGAGTTGATATACCGTATCCACTGGTGGATATTGCTTTCAGAAACCCAGCAATACCATATTTAGGCCAAGTGCAGACTTTTTGCTAAGTGGATACAGTAAAAAACCATCAGAGATGCAGTGAGACTTTAAGCCAGACCTCCATTCTTAGGCCTGACCAAGTCCCCAGCAGATGGAGGCTCGAGTTCTAGGTATAGTGTCCGAGCACAGGCAGTCCCACCCATCCGTTGTCCGAGGATGTTGTATGCGGTATATTGGAGATCATGCTAAAAGATACTACCCATTGAGAGTCTCACAATTCTCCCGATAGATAAATTAGTTTCAGGTAGTAGTGACGATGCCGTTGGCATAGTCTGGTTGGCAGGAACCCCTCTCCGACCGTTGGCAGGGAATTGAAGGCATGGGGTCAGAAATAAGTTTCTGATCATCTCAGTAATATATGCATCGCTTTGGTTGGCTTTAGGTGCCGTACTGTGATATCACAGTATATAGGATATAGTGCTGGGCACAAGACTAGCCAGGTAAAGAGGTTAGGAATTCCGGATCCGGTATCCATCGATGTGCATGAAGTCTGGTCAGACTACATGCATATGGATGACACAAGTACGGATACCTCTCAGCCCTATATATGCGTGGTTTTACTTACCCTGAATTCTAATAGTAGATTCATAATGATAAGATAGTTACAGGAGTGAGGCCTATTCACAACGTCTGCCCAATAGTCTAGCTCCTCCCCGACTCAGTGGCGTACGCCTAGTCCGTACCATATTCAATACACGAAGGGTTTCCCAAATTGTGATATCAGAACTGCATGTATTTCAGACCGTTGATTTTGACTTGGGTTCCAAGTAGGATCGATCAATTTGTTCATGCAATGCATGGCTGACTACATGTATATACACATGGGAGGGTTGATCTTTCTTACTCCATGTATATTTATGCACAGCTCCAATTGTTAGTGCACCCTTGGGGTACTCTGCGGTCAGCATATTACGCTTCCATCATCAGCAATGGTGTGATGCGAATGGCCTGCAGTTACCCACACCCCATGACGCTAGCTATCTAGATGCAGATATGGTCATTCAAGCTGAGGCAATTTAGAAGGAGATCTAGACTGGGTCAATGAGTATAAATTGCCATCTATTTCCTTCATCCTAACGAACTTTGAGTTCTACAGCAAGTCATACAAGAGCTACTATCCTATCCACCGTACCCACGAGAATAGCTTTAAACACCTCCCTACGCTCACCAACAACAACTTCCAGTTCTAATTATGTCTGAACGTACTCTAGTTAAGGTAAATATTTGTCTCTATAATCAATCGATGATCAATTATTGCAATTTCTTCAGGAAGAAACTGTGCTAACAACCTATTTCCATAGGTTACCTATACGTCTGCTGAAGCATACCTTGAACACGGTACAAAGTATGCACCTTTACCAGGCCAATTCTATATCCGAGCCAACCATACTAACGTTAATGGTGCATGTAGAGTCGAAGATATCATCGAGAAGGACACTGGGAGGCCAGTCGCCCAAACCAAGAGTATCCCACCAATCATCTTGTATGCCTCAATGTCCTTTAGTTTGGTCCTATCACGCACTAATAAACGGGCTGCGAGCCCTTGACAGCCCTGTAGAACTCACACCACCTGCTATCGGTGAGTTGAAGGCGATTGATGGAGTAACGGTCGAAGATGTTTCTAAGGAGTATTAAGCGAATCTGTGATGTGGAGTGGGAAAATCATATCGAAACTGTTAGCTGGGAAGAGTGTCAATGAGTGTGAATCATGTATTTAATTACTGCAAGATAATTCATTGACTGGGATAGTCTTGCACCAGGAATGCATCATGATAAGTTCCCGTACCAGAGGAGGGTGAAACCTCACTGTGGAATACCGAGCCCATTACCACAATCCACATAGGTATTGCATGCTGGGATGAGGTGATACACGCATATATATCGTATTACCTCCCACACCAATATAGGATCATGGTTTTTTTTTGGAGTCTATATGTCTGTGGAGCCTAAGGCTATGAGGCAGCCCCACTCCCTCCTCCCACAGGACAACGAGCTGCAGCAAAAGAAACCGGGAAACAATATCGCACCCTTCCTCCACCACACCCTCTCTTCGCTGGCCGTCAAAAGAAATTCATTAACGTCGAGCCTAGCGAGAAACGCTTCAGCCAAATCTACGACATACTCTCCTCCGGGGTCCTTCACCTTCTCCACCCACCGCCGCCTTTCGCCCATGTCTTCCCAGTGACCCAACTCCTCCCAACCGCCTCTCCATGCGTAGCTACATGCTTGCCTGTCTCTGCATATCTCCCACACTTCTAACACTCCGGGTCTACGGTGTCGTCGATTTTGTTCCGCCAGGCTTGAAGGTTACCTTTGCCGGTTCGACAATGCACATAATTAACCCGCACTTTCCGGTTCCACCGAACCACCATTCCCATTCCCATTCCCTTCACCTTCCCTCAACTTCCGCCAGGCTCCCCCTCCGCCACCATCCTCCTTACCCCTATCCACCTCTCAGAGCTCACCGCCCCCTCCTTTGCCAGCTGGTCTGCCTTTTCACTGCCGTGAGTGCCGACGTGTGTTTTCACCCAGCCAAATCTGACGGCATCTGGTCCCAGCATGGCCTGTCTCTCCCAATTTCTTCAACGACCCACTTCAACTCTGCCGCTCCCGCCTTCCCCACCCGCCCTGCCCTCCGTACAGCTGCAATCACTGCAATCGCCGCGCGAGAGTCTGAAAGGACCAGGATCTTCTTATTTTTGAGAACCGTGGATAGTCCCCCGCCACCTCGTATCCCCCCTCTCCTTCCACATACCACCCTCCTCCCTCATTCCCCTTCTCGTCCATTCTTCCACCCGTGAAAGCCCCAACAGTGTGTCCCCCCAGGGCTTCATGAGTGGCTATTTCCCAATCCACCGCTTTGGACCCTTTGTGGGCTTGGCCCAGAATTTCCACCTTCTCGACCCTCCCCTCCCCACGCTCAATCCCTCGTTCCCGAAATCTCGTACGACAGCAGCCTTGTTGACGATCGTGGTCATTACCGAAGTAAAGCCGCCTGGTCTATAGGAATATTTTGGGCTGTTGTTGTCCCACGCTCTTCCTGCCTCGAGATTCCTGCCTACCCTGTCCTCTCCAATCGGCTCCCCTCGTCCACCCACAGGTCTCCTAGCACTGTGGGACCCAGCATTAATTTTCCCATCAGCCTAGCCTGCGCCGCATCCAGTGCTATGCGCGAGCTTTCAGCTCCCGCAATCTGGCTCATTAGTGAACAACCTAACAACGCTGATCACATGGCCTGAATATATGGCAACCTAGTATGATATCTGCGGAGTGTAAGGAGTATATAGTGTACATTCTAGATACAGATGTAACACTGTGCTGTCTCCACATCCCGAACTGTATCCGTAGATCTTATGGCATTATCCCACATTCTGAGATGTTGGTATTTTCAAAGGGGGGTTGTTATTTTCCAAGTAGTTACCGTAGCAGAAATAAACTCCCGAAAAAAAGTTGAAGATGAGGTTACTTACTGTACGGATACTGGTGCCAAGAATCGGCTCCAGTATCTAAGTGCCTAGACGTCATGATACTGCGGCAAGGTCGGGACCGAAACTGTCACTCCTTCAATATTATTCAGCTTTTGATGATCTCCATGCGAGAGTATAGAAATAGCTTATGAAATAAATTTCTTTACACCTGTGTGTACAATCCTTTCCAGATTTGTTCACGTCAAACCAAGGTCGAGATATTTCCAACGTGCAAAGGAGCACGCATATCCGTCTCCAGAAACCAACTTTCCCAATCCATCTGCAACATTTCTCAGTTATTCCACGGCTCTGACACCCACCCCACTTAGCCCGGCAAGAAAAATGTCTCCTGCAGAAACCGCTCCTGCCAGCTGGCAGACTCTCACAGCTCAATCCGCTGTCCCGTTCCGATATACCAAGAGCCGCACCTACCATACTTGGGCCAAAACCCACTACACTCGTCCAGAGTTATATTTACAGCCAGAGAGCGCCAAGGAGATCCAACATATTGTCAACACAGCTCGACAATGTAGGAAGAAGATTATCACTGTGGGCTCGGGGCATTCCCCAAGTGATATCACTATACCCAAGGTGCCGAAGGATACATGGATTGTCAATCTTGATAATTTCTCTAGAGTGGTTGGATATAGCAATGATACGACGGACGCATATGGGGAGCAAGAGTTGCTGATTACAGTCCAGGCGGGGATCAGGCTCCATCAACTTGCTGCTGCGCTAGAGGAGAAAGGGTGGGGTATGCCTAACTTGGGGAGCATATGGGATCAGTCCATTGCTGGGGCTATTGCTACATCTACTCATGGGAGTTCAATGGTACATGGGCTGTTGAGTGAAGATGTCAAGAAATTGACGATTATGCTCAGCGATGGAAAAAGCTACGACTGCTCGAAGGATCATAATCAGGAGTTATTCGAAGCGGCTTTAGTCAGTCTTGGGGCGTTGGGGATTGTCACGTACGTTACATTTGCAGCAGTCCCCCAGTACAGGATAAGCTGGCAGCAGGAGATTTGGAATTTACCGAGGGTGCTCGAGGCGTGGGAGGGGGATCTTTGGGCAAAGAGCGAGTATGCTAGGGTATTGTGGTTTCCGTACAGTGAGAAGATGATTGTTTGGAGGGCGGATAAGGTTAGGGTTAAGGAGGTGTACGATGAAGTTACAGGTGGAGTGAAGCAGGAGTGGGAGCAGGGAGTGACTGAGCCGCCCTATAGCTGGTATGGGGCGGTGGTGGGGTATCATGCGTACCAGTTGATGTTATATGCGGCACAGTGGTTCCCGAGACTTACTCCATATGTGGAGAGACTTGTTTTCAAGACACAGTATGGTTGGGAGGAGGGCGTTATTGGGAAAGCTGTTGAGGTGGGGGAAAAGGCTTTGCTCTTCAACTGTTTCTTTAGCCAATACGTCAACGAGGTTTGTTCCGTTTTATTTCGTCCATGTTTAAGACTAACTCTCTTTTAGTGGGCAATTCCCCTCGAACGTGGCCCCGAAGCCATTTCCCGCCTCCAATCTTGGCTTATGGGTGCTCCCTATGAAGTTCACGGCATCCCAGTGGATAATAAGAGTATCTATGTCCACGCTCCTATCGAAGCCCGCGTCACAAATTCCTCGTATAAACACGTTTCTGGAACGCCTTCTGGTCGACGTGCGCTACTAGACACCTCGAACCCCGATGGACCATCTCTCTACCTCAATGCTACACTTTACCGCCCATACCTCAGCCGGGGTAATGTTGAAATGAGGAGGAGGTATTACAGGGCTTTTGAGTGGTTGATGAGACAATACAATGGAAGACCGCACTGGGCAAAGAACTTCTTGGTTGGGAATGGGGGGGAGGTGGAGTTGGGCTGTGAAGACGGAGTGGAGAAGGACTTGCTGGGAGGGGGGGAGGCTTGGGACGAGATGTATGGAAGTGATATTAGGAGGTGGAGGGCGATTAGGGGGAAGGCGGATCCTGAGGGGGTGTTTAAGAGTATGTGGTTAGAGAGGACGGTGTTGTCGAATGAAGGAAAGGCGATTGAGGGTTCTATGGATGGGAATGGGGAATCGTCGACGGTGCTGGTGAGGGAGAGTGAGGCGTTGGAGTTTATTCCCTTTGCTGAAATGGAGTAGATGGGCCTGTGCACCACTGTTAAGTAGAAAGGAAGAATAGCCAGGAAAAAGTAAAAAAAGTGAGAGAGATTCGCTTTCGGTTGGTGTATATCAAGGGTAATCCATTAAACAACGATAAATTAACAAATAATCCAAACTACCCACGTAGGAGGTGGCCAAACTTCTACGAAAAATATCTTGTCTTGCAGCCCAGCAAGAGATATCTGTTATCCGTATCTCCCGTTCTCCTTCACAAAATCTTTGAGGTCCTGCTTAATTCCCTTCCCATTCTCCTCGCGAGTTACGCTGTGGCTAAACATTTCATACAATATCAGTGACAGTTTTCCAAACACAGGTAGTTTCCTGGATCAATTTTTTGCAGGATCTGCCAGTTATTCGATCTCATTTCTGAGATTTAACAGGTTGTTAGCGTACTGGAAAGTAAAGCTCCTCCTCATCCAACCACACCATCCGCGCCACCCGCGCGCCTCGGTCATTAAAGAGCTTCACTTTGACCAAAATGTAGGCCTCTTCCTCCTCCTCAGCATCACTCCGCGCTAGAGGCACCCCATCCATATCCCAACATCTCGCACCCCTCACCACACTCCACTACAGAAACACATCATCGAAAAATCCACTTAGGTATCTCGGTCTATTGTCTAGGCTGGGGGTACTGCAATGAACTTTGCCGTACCCTTCGTGTATCCTTCGGGGATGATCGGTACTTTCACAGAATAGAATAGCGACACAAATGACCCGAGATCTATTCGCTGCAGTTGTGGTTGCAACGTGCCGCTCTAACTGGGCGTCGAAACTACCGCCACCTGAAGTACTGGACTGGTGCCACTGACCATACAAACCTCCGCCAAGGAAGCGAGGGGACATTTAAAGCAGCATGATGCAACCAGACCAATATCCACCACTAACCATAAGGGTAGAGCCAAGGCACGCTAACAAGTACGAGATGCCAGACTTCAACGTTATGAGGGTGCATTTTCAGTAAACTCCAAATTCAAAGCACTGTAGGAGTTTGGCAGCTGATCTGTCCACAAATATCGGCCATTGAAAAAAAGTAGCCGAACCTTGCTTGCTTCCGTACCTAGGCACTCACTCCTTCGTTACATGTATCTACACTTACATGTACATGCATACACTGTACATGTACAAACAATTCACTACCTAAACCCCGTTCCACTAAACAACTACCGTTTCCTCTCCCTTTCCCTCGCTCCCTCTGGTGTTGGAAAAAGCGCCTTTCCGATGCTTGCCACGGTCGCTGTCTTGCTGCTTTACTTCTTTCTCACAACGATGACTTTGTCAGTGCTTGGTCGATGGTTCAAGAAGGTCCGTTTCTTCTCGCGGCTTCTAACATGCTATTTCCTGCTTATGGCATGTGCGTCTTATGGTTTGCTGGCGAGTGTGGTATTGCGATTGATTGGAAAGGCCGGCCTGGCGCAATGGGTTACTGGGAGGGCCTTTTTGGCAGTTTCTTCTCCGGCAGTAGGCGTTGATTTTAGAGTTGTGGGTGAGGAGAAGCTGCAAACGAGGCCTGCCGTGTTTATGACGAATCATCAATCGGAACTTGATCTTATAATAATGGGAAGGGTAGGCCTACCACGACCATGCTCAGAGCACACTTCACATTGCTAACTAGTCTTGAAGGTATTCCCCAAATACTGCAGTGTTACTGCTAAGCGAAGTCTGAAATATATCCCATTACTTGGCTGGTTTTGTACGCAATCCTCCCCGTCAATATCACGCCCAGAGAATACTGAACTTCGACTAGTATCCCTAACTGGAGCCGTCTTTATTGACAGAGCCAATCGTAAATCTGCAATCGCTGCTTTTGATGCAGCTGTGACGGAGATGAAGGAGAAGCAGGTAAGCTACCCTGCATGCTGACAATCATTGTCAGGCAGCTAATCTTCACGATACAGCAATCAGTCTTTGTCTTTCCAGAGGGGACTCGATCCTACTTTTCCAAGGCTGACCTCCTCCCATTCAAGCGCGGAGCGTTTCACCTGGCGATCCAGGCTGGTGTACCTATTGTTCCGATTGTTGTTGGCAATTACTCGCATGTCCTTCAGGTGCAGGCCATGAGCTTTGAAAGTGGAACAATCGATATTAGAGGTATCCCACCCCGTTTGTATACTTGTGGTGCATCTAACTGAAGATTCATTATAGTATTGGATCCCATCCCCACTGAAGGACTTACTGCAGCCGATGTTGAAGCCTTATCGACCAAGGTGCGGGACATGATGTTGCAAGAAATCAAGGCCATAGGTATGCAAGGCGCTATTGAATCATCAAGCTCCTCTGAATCGCCGAAAAACAAGTAAGGCTTCTAGAGTTTAATGGGGCTACCCACTTCTATAGTATGGTAGACACGTTGTATAGTCTCCTAGGCTCCGCGGGGCTCACCAAACATTAATATCACGGCAGGCACTGGGTAGGAAATGCTAGACGAGAAGGTTATATGGGCCATGGGGTTTAGATGACACAATTTCATCATTACCACCTGGTACGACGCTGGTTCCCGTTTTTATTTACTACTAGCTCTAGTACGGTGCAGACGCAAATTTGGAAAGAAGATAGATTGGCCAATGTGTTTCAGCGAGGTCACTTCTCTTTGCTTATCTGTACCACATACCCAGTTCAGCGGCCTTCTAACATGAGTAATGTATATTGGGTACGGTGCGGGTTATGTGTTCGTATATAGCAGGGACTTCAATGAAAGGTATGCCTCTGAAATAGAGACTGGATGCTACCCATGACCGCGTTGATAATGTCTTAGCTCTTAAATGCAGCTATAGAGGTTAACTGTTAAGGAAATACTGAGAAACCGGACACATGGACACTATAGAGGTACTTTCAAACTCCTACGCAAAATAATTTCAATTAGACAAAGCACAACTCGAGAGTAGCGAAGTTGAGGGTAACAGAAACAGTAACGACACTTGACTCCATAAATTACTTACAGTTGGGAATTGTGATGGTTTGTATTTGTAGATTACACGATACATATATATAAAGTACCAAACACTAGCTGTAGTGTCCTCACTCTACTAAACAAAGCCCATTGCTATTTTTTTCCCTCCAATCTATATCCGCAGTTTACATATGGTCATAGTAGGGAAAGCGTTACAGACTCTGGCATCGAGTGAGTTAGGATTTCGCAGTTTGAAAAGATACCTCGCTCGAGCCGTTCAATAACAAACCGACGATGCAAGGACAAGAAAAACAGAAAAAACGAGTCAACATTGGCCAAAGAAAATGCCAGGACGGAAACTCAAAGAGAGAACAAGCCTCCATACAATCTGCCTCCACGTGCACTATCGATTCTTGATCACCGATCATGCATCTCACTGCTAGTAGGATAGAAAGAAAGTAAAAATCCTCCTTTAGAAGGTCTTTGACTCCTTTAGTTCTCCATAAATGAACCTCATATGCAGTACCCTCTTTTGATCCTCCCAGCTGTTCGTCCTCTGGGGTTTCAGTGGCTTTATTTCGTCTTGCTGTAGTGCCCCTTGGGGGTGGTTTGCATGGCATACCTCCGGCTCATCATGATGTGTCTTACATGCCTCCTCGTAGCTGTTAGAGGATCGGTGTGGAAGGGCATACAGCGGTGGGAAGTACTCCGCTACTGGGGATTCCATTGTGAAGCTCTCAGGAGTAGCGGGATTAGGGGCTGCCTGAGCGCCTGAAAGAGACTGCATGTGATGGGGAGAGTGTGTATGTGAAGGTGGTGGAGCCCAGGTGCAGGAAGCATCTTGACAGTGTCCTTGCTCGTCGAGGGCTATGGTTAGAGGTTTGGAGGGGCCAGGTGGAGAACCTGCTGCGGCCATGGTCAACACTGTAGGGTTTTGTGAATTGGTGATAGGAGTTGTAGTGGCCTCTGTGGTCAAGGGTGAAGATGTAGTGTAATTGAGTGTGTGATAGTGTGCTAAGTAACTTCGTAGCTGTGGTATCGGAGTATAAAGCAGAGACCACTGAGTTATACCACTGAGTTATATACACATCGTACACACCTTTGTCTATTTCCAAATTTCTGAACAGGATATGAACTGGTATGTTGATCACACCACAGGTTATCCTGTTGAGCCCGTGTTCATGGTGAGCCTCTGATTTGGACCATCGCCAATTCCGAAATTTCCAGACATAAGGACTAGGCTGTGTAACGCAGAAACAGGTATCTCCTGATTATCGACTTGTGGGGTTCGATCGCCTCATTCCACCTGTTACACATGCGACAAAAACTGGCCATCCGAGTCAGTGGCTTGCTCGCTTCCTGGAACCTCATTCCACCTGTTATACATGCGACAAAAACTGGCCATCCGAGTCAGTGGCTTGCTCGCTTCCTGGAATCAATTGCAGCGGCGTGGGTGTGGCATCCTGTTGGATGATCGCCAAGCAGTCGCTTGGATATAGCGGGATATGCGGGGTGGAAGAATAAATGAGCCGACGGGCTTGCAGGGAAACTTTTCACTGATTTCGCATGTAATTAGTCCCCCCTCTCTCAAGCCCAGTGCTAGAATACATGAACAAACACCTCCAGATACCAAATGCCATACGGAGTACTGAGGAAAGCGACAGCTGACTGACAACTAAATGCAAGCATATGCTGATATCGCAACTCCATCCTAGCCCTATACAGCCCCTGAAATGCCTGGTTATCCAGAAGCTGCAGAAAGCCATCCAACATGCCGCGCATATTCCAATTAGCACAGCTATACGGTGTTGACAAGACCATATTGGGTCTCAGCGTAAAGGGAAGCATGCCAGTCCAGCTGACTCACATTGGGATCAGTTATTCTCCCCTGGTGAAGAGAATGCTATTATTGACAATTGCGATATACTGGGATTTCCGATTTCAAAATCTATGTTAGTGTCTCTTGTGCAAGATATATTAAACAACCGGCCAATCAGCCTAAGCACTCTACAACACAATATCAAAAGGACTACTGGCAGTACGATAGTCAAAGATATGAAGGCCAGCAAGTAAGGTTCACATCATTGGGGTTCATTGGTTCGATCGGGTCATGCATCGACATCTGGATTTTACCCTGGCATTTGTTCAGTATCAAGAGCGCGGAGCAGCCTGAGGAAGTGTTTGCACCTCAGGATCAGCAACTGTTTTCCGCTGCCAACCTTGTGCATCGGCAGAGTGTTAAAGGGGAAGATATATGGAATTGTGATGAGAAGGGATGATGAGCTATGAAATAAATGAAGAATCACGTGAATTCTGCAATTCTGGAATCTAACAAGGCAGCAGGAAGAGTATTACCTCCATTTATTAAGTGGCAAGGCAAGACACACTGGGTTTGAGAGGTGCATTCGGAAGGTGTGCATTCGGAAAATGTGTATTTGGAAGGCATGCATTTGGGAGGTGAGTCATTCCCAGCGCGTGATAAGATAGGTATATACGGTGGCAACTATCACAGCAGCATTCAGAGCCTCTGGGTGTTGGCCTATCAATATTCTTGAAGCTCGTGGAGGCCTCCCTCCTCCTTTGCCACCTAATCATGGCACAATCTAAGACAACTACCTTGAATATTCGTGCACTAGGTACCCCCATTCGGCTGCATGCTATAGCAAATAATGTAGAAGCAGCAATTCCTAAGCTGACTGCTTTCAGCATGCAACTACTCCATGGATTTGCTGATATCAACTCCCACGCAATAACTCTTAACAGGTTGCGAGGTGGGAGATTTGTAGGAATAAGAGTGGCAAAAAGTGCCTTGGGATGGCAAGAGTGATGGATCAGAGAACAGTTGATGCAGGGCTCAAGGAGCTTGAACGCAAAAAGGTTGAAGCTGGTGCTGCAGAGAGGGGCAAACTGGCACGCAAACAAGAGGCCGCCCCTAGGAAGATTGCCAAAGAGCGGATTATACAGCAGAGGAATGCGGCTCGAGAAACCATGGGATAAGGAGTGGGAGACGCCAGCCTCGGAGCCAGGGAGTCGCACATGCGGGTATTCGGCACGTACAAAGAATGAAAGGCAGCATGGTGTAGGAGCTTGAATAAAAAGCTGGTAGAGTCAGCAGGTGGAAAGGGAATAGATATCGAAATGAAGGAGGTGTAAGAAGACCCGAAGAAGACCCGAAGTACCCCGGTGAGAGGCTGCTGCGAGTACGACATGAGAGTATTGAAGCGGGAGTGGCACTCGCAGAAGTAAGGGATGCGGTGAGGAAGAGATGGGGACTTGACGTATACGCTGCACATGCGGTAGCGGAGATTGTGGTTCCAAGATTTGATGGCAAGAGGGGCAAACTGGCAGGGACCCGAGCAGTGGCAATTGCCAGAGCATCGGGATGGAGGCTGGCACTGATGACGGACAGCAGAGAATACGAAGGGTACAACCTTGCACGCGAGTAGCAACCGGGGGGAATGGGATGGCAGGATGTGCATAGATGGTGTAGTGAAAGTGAGGGTGGTGAGGTACAGCAGATATAAGGGTGGGGGGGTGGTACATCGACTCCCCAAGCAAGCGACGCCCCACCCAATGGGTTCCGAGGAGGACTCTCAATGAACCAAGCGGATACTACAGATATAACATATCGGACACTGGTTCACAACCTGTAAGAGGAGCGGCGTGCTACCGATCTGTACGATATGCGCAGCACCTGGTTACTGAGGTGGGGGGTGCCCAATGAATGGGAAGGATGACCCTATGCCACTGGACACACACCCCATTCATAGTTAAGATCGGATATTTGAATGCATGGAGAGGGAGAACCCAGCGCCAGGTGGAGGGGATGGGGGTAATGGTGATTGCGGAACCGACTGATTTCAAAAAAAAAAAAAAAAAGGGCAGCTCGAGAGGCACAGGCTGTGTTGGATGCTCAATGGAATGCGGAATATAAAAATAGATGGTAAATTGAGGTGCTGGCGCTAGGTATTCTTGTTGATCATAGCCGGGGGGGGCCGTATGCAGTATCTTCAGTAGTGTTGAGAAGCAATTTATCTCATATAGTGCAACCGGGTAAGAGTTAACAACCGTACAAGTCATATTTCTACCCCACTAAAGTCCGACATACCAACTGAGAATCTCCCAAGTAATCGTCCCACTGCTGCCACCCTTTACCACCCATTTACTGTACTTGTCTTTAGACGCTCCTACAACCGCTGGTATTGCTAGTCAGGCTTTGCGCTCTCTGAATGGTATGCACTCTACTAGCTCTCCTTGCTCTCTTATTGGCTTTCCTTTAGGCTCTAGTTGCGTCCTTCTCCCATGGGCACTATATACATATTTCTATAATTTCGTAGGTGCGTTCGACACCCTCTGGTTCCCAATTATGACCGCTACGTAGGCTCTATTCACTCCCATAGGTATAGTCGGTAGATTTGCTTGGTTGCGCTTCAGGGTAAATTTGATATCTTATGCTATCATATCTTGGCTCACGATTAAGTTTTTTGGGGGGGCCTTTCCCCCAAAGGGGACCTTAGGCTGTGAGGCGGAAATAATGGGATTAAGGCGCGCTCCATGTCCTGCCTATGCGAAAATGCAGGCAAGTACTCCGTATGCAATTTTCCTCTATTGTATGCCATCATCTCCGTACTGTGATACAAACGGGCGATGCGATCGTCATGGTGCCATTAGTCATAGGTAGCCCGTATGCGCAGCCACAAACTATGTGTCCAAGTTTAAACGCCCCGAAATTCCGCATCTAAACACGGCATAGCCATAACTTCACCTGCAATTTAATCGAGTGCCTGCGCCTGTACTCTCCTTACATTGCATCGTTTGAACAGGACACCACCCAGCAGCCATGACATCTCCCGGTGCAGCAGCAGCAGGGCCAGTTGCAAATATCAAAGTCATGTCCCCCACACCGCAAATTACCACTCCACTGGACTTTGCGTTGCCACTGGGCTCGACGGTAAGGGAGCTAAAGGAAAGGATTATGGAAAGGGTGGAAGGGAGACCGGATGTGGCGCAGCAGAGGTTGATTTATAGGGGAAAGTTTTTGAGAGATGAGCAGAGTATTGGGGGGATTTTGGGGGCGAGTGCAAATGGGGAGGATGTAAGTCCATACTGGGCTATACACCTAGAATATAGTATTGAGTACATTGGATGAGGGATGAGAAGCTAATAGGAATATTTTGAGTGCAGCCGGAGGCTTCGGATTCGTATACCTTTCACCTGGCGTTGCGACCGTCCGGGCCGCGGCCAGTTGAGAGTTCGGGAGGATTGAGCTCGCTATTCCCAGATCGACCATTGGATTCGAATTCAAGTACGACGATACCCATACCGACTCCTACGAGCACAACTACCGCACCACTATCAGCCATCTCACAACCTACCCCCCACCCAGCCACAGCGACCTTTGGTAGCGGCCGCATTACAGCCATGGAGCGCCAGCGCCAATCCATCCAAGAGGCAATCGGCAATGTTCGTCAGCGATTAGATAGAATCAACGACCTCACCTCCCTCGCCTCATCTGCCTCTCGGGCATCATCAGCTCCTGCGGTGGTGACTAGGGTGGAGACGAGAGTTGACTATGGACCTAGTCGGGGTGATGGGGGGAGGGTAACGCGGACGACGCATACCAGGACTACGACGGCTAGTGTTCGGTTGAGAACGAGGAGTGGGGGGGTGAGGAGTGTGCCGACATCACCGGTCGGTGTGAGTGTAGGGGGAAGTGCAAGTACGAGTTCGAGCTTGGGTGGGGCGGGGGCCGGAGCTGTGCAGAGCCAGGTGGCGGGAAACATCTCAACATTTAATATTACTGGTTTGAATAGTATTATTGCCGGTTTGCAATCTGGAACTGTCGTGGGGGCAACATCACCATCACTATATCTTCTCCAGGGGCCAGAGGGCCAATGCCTGCTTCTTTCTGGGCCACCCTCATCAATATCATCGACATCTCTCCCTCCCACCTCGCCACGGCCAGGTATTACACAGTTAACATCGGAAAATCACCCTGTGATACAGCGGGTTGGGATTGATGGATATCTTCCAGGGGAGTCTCCCACAGATACATTTTCCTCCGAGGCATCATTACCTGGGATAGCTCCCGAGTCTCTCGCGCAGCTACTTGATCCAGCCTCATACGGGCTCAGAGGACCTGGTACCGCCCCTGGGATTCGACGAACAGTAGCATCACGAGCAACAAACGACCCTGTCGTTGCCATCCAAGAGCGGCTTCTCCGCGAGCGTACACGGCTCCGAGAGATGGAGGGTTGGGTTGCACAGCAAGAGCAACAGCGCCACAATCGTCATCACCCGCAGCAGCCTCAGCAGTGGCAATTGAGACAGGTGAATATGAATATTGGAGAGCTTGTTCGACGGATACAAGATGGTGGAGCACATGTTTGGCTTGCGGTGAGGCTGGTGGTGTTTGTGGTATTGTTTAGTGGGGGGGCGGGGTGGAGGAGGAGGATTGTCCTGGGGTTGCTTGCGGCGGCGATTTTTGTCTGGCAGACGGGAGTGTTGGAGGGGAGGATTAATGCCGCTAGGGCACTGTATAGGGAGCTATTCCCGGCACCGACGCAGGTACCAGTGCAACAGCAACAACCACCACAGCAGCCACAGCAGCCACAGCAGCCACAGCAGGCGGAGGGGGGTAATACGGCACAGGCACAGGCGAATCAGCAGCTGGACCCAGCGGCGACGGCGCAGTTGCTTGTGCAAAGGGATAATTTGAGGCGGTATACGAGGGTTAGAGAGGTGTATGAGATAGTGGAGAGGGTGATGCGGTTGTTTGTGGCGAGTTTGGTCCCAGGGATGGGGGAGCAGCAGGTTAGAGCGCATGAGGAACGTGAGAGGTTACGTGGGCGTGGTGGGGAGGCACCGGCTCCAGGGGCAGCGGAGGAGGAGGAGGAGAGGCTGAGGAGGGGAGGGGAGGGAGAGGACGCGCAGAGGGGGATTGAGGATGCACTTGGAGGGTTGTTGGTTGCAGGGCTATAGGGTGGCCTTGAGCCGCAGATGGCTTTGTAGTGGGGGGGGCTGCTACTGTATTTTATTATTGCGGCGAGGGTTGTTAAGGGGGATGATTTGTTGGTTTCTGTCACTGCGATATTCTTGTAGAGCGTAGCTTTTTTTTTTCTTCTTGTTTTTTCGCTACTTAATAGGTTGGGGCTGGCTTGTTTTTGCCTGTTTTTTTTTTTTCCCTTCTGTTTATTAGTCTTTTAACTGGTCCCTCGATTGCTTGAGGAGATTGGAAATGTTGGAGCTTTAAAGTGATAATCCAAGGTGTTGTGTTGAGGTGTAAAATTAGAGGCATGTTTTAATTTGTGCAAGCACCAATATACCAATAGAGGCATTATAGCCAGAGTTCAGGGTAACGTCAAAAAGCAAGTATATATGAGAGTTAATGGATACAGATTTACGCAGACCTCTTTAAGAATTATGAGCGAGGGAGTTCAGTCAGTGTTATATTACTACTCACTTTGGATTTGCGGGGGAAGCGTATATTGTGTCTTGGTTAGGAGATGAGATTCTTGGTTGGTATGTATGGGGTATGAGGCATGGGGTAGGGTCGCATGTATAATTCCCCACGTTGGATAATTCTCCCATATCCTTACCCCCCCCCTCACCCGGGCTTTAAACCCCCCTCACCACCCCGCGCCGCCTTCAATACAAAAACAACCTCTCTTTCGCATCCTCCACCACCCACGTCAATCCCTCTTTCAGATTCAACCCCGTCATCGCACTGCACCTCATAATTGTCCATTTATGCGTCTTAATCTCATCCAGCCTCAACCCCTGGTTTCCCCCAAAAAAAAATTTTAGTGCTTCGCCAAAGAGTTTCCCCAATCACCTAGGGGGGGGTACACCCTTACAATATGAATCTCCTCCACTGTCAACCCCCCCACAACCTCACTCTTATTCGCAAACACCAGCAGCGATGCCCCCAATAACCGCTCCTCCTGGAGCAGCCCATGGAGTTCCTCTGCGCAGTCTTGCAGCCGGAACCGGTCTGTCGAGTCGACGACCCAGATTAGGCAGTCGGTTTTCTCAAAGTAATTGCGCCAGTACGAGCGTAGGGTTTTTTGGCCGCCAACGTCCCCTTTGGGCTCCGGCTCCGCTTTCAGCCCCTCCATTCATTCTACAACCCGGGGACAGAGGGGGAGGGGGGGGGGGGGGGGGAAGTAGCAGACGGACATATATTCAACTTATACCTAACCGCGTTATTACCCCCGGTCTTTTTTAATGATATAGATGGATAGAGGGATAAGTAAACTTACCCGCTAAACTCAATCGTCTTTATAATAAACCCCAACGTAGGGCTAACATCATGGACATCCTCGTTCATGATTTGCTTTACTACTGTAGTTTTGCCTGCATTGTCGAGGCCCCTATACCCCGTCCTGTCAACGTGCGAACACGGAAAAATAGATACTATATACGCACAGCATTAATACGCGGAGTTCTTTATCCTGGAGGCGGGCCTTCCGGAGAATGCTGAGCATGGTTGATTGGTTGGCTGGTCGGCTGCTGATGGTGGTGGTTGTGGTGGTGGTGAAGATGTTTGGTTACTTTAGGCTACTCACAGGTTGGCAGAAACTGTAGCATGGACCCTGGCTAGTAGAAATATATTGCAATTTGAAGAATTTACATATCACAGTCCCAAGCTATACATCTTCGCATTCGACTCAGCCATGCAGTCCTATGTAAGAACAATCTACCCAAAAACGATAAAACAACTAATAGCACAAAAGAAACCCATTATCCCCAGAAACAAACAGAAAAGCAAGATTGAAAAACATGAGCTCATCAAGTCGTTACTGCCCCGCTCACCCAAACGCCAAATTAATCATAAAGTTCCTCCACATCCATATCTCCATCCCGACCCACATAACCATCATCAACCATATCCAAGTCCTCATCCTCATCTACACTTCCTTCGTGGTTTGGAAGTACCTGGATTCTACGGTGTGCATCTAGAATAACCCTAGCCTCCTCACCATCCCTAATAGCACCTCTGAGTAACAGCACGGCCAGCTTATTAAGAATCTCCTTCTCGATGACTCTATTGAGTGGCCTAGCACCATATGCAGGACTGTACCCAGCTTCGCCCAAATAATCCTTGGCTCTCCCGTCGACCTTGATAATGACATTTCTGTGGTTCTCGGCAAGCCTCTTCTGAATGTCCTGGAGGCGCAGATCAACGATATTCCGAATCTCCTTTCTTGTCAAACGGTTGAAGATGACAACATTGGAGATACGGTTGAGGAATTCAGGGAGGAAATGATGCCTAATCGCTTCCATCACCAACTCCCGACTGGTGGAGTCAATCCTGCCTTCATTTGTACTTCCAGGGGCAAAGTTTCGAGGCTGAGTGAGATACTCAGCACCCAAGTTACTAGTCATGATTATCACAGTATTCTTGCCATCAATGACTCTCCCTTGCCCATCGGTGATACGGCCATCGTCCAGGAGCTGGAGGAGGACGGTGAGTACTTCCTTGGCAGCCTTTTCGATTTCGTCGAATAGGAGGATAGAGAATGGGCGACGACGGAGTTGCTCAGTAAGCTGTCCACCAGCGTCATGACCAACATAACCTGGAGGGGCACCGATAAGACGGGATACGGAGTGCTTCTCCATGTATTCAGACATGTCGATTCGGATCATGGACTTGGGATCGTCGAACAAGAACTCGGCCAGAGATTTGGAGAGTAGCGTCTTACCAGTTCCACTAGGCCCACAGAAGAGGAAGCTCGCTATGGGTTGGTTGGGGTTGTTGAGCCCAGATCGTGACAGCCGAATTGCGTTTGCAACAGCCTTCACCGCCTCCTTTTGACCAACAACTTGTTTGGAGAGATATTTCTCCATATTCAACAGCTTCTCCTTCTCTGTGGTCTTCAATCGGGTAACCGGGATTCCAGTCCATCTAGCGACAATTTCGTTGATTTGATCAGGTCCGACGAGGTCAGTCATAAGTGGGGACGTCTCTCCGTTTTTGCCAGAGGCCTGTTCCGCTTCGGCACGTGCTTTCTCTGCCTCGAGCCTGGCAATTTGCTTTTCGAGCTCAGGAATGGCATAGTATTTGAGATCAGAAGCACGCTGATAATCACCAGTGCGCTCTGCCTCTGCTGCCTTTGCTTTGAGGAGGTCATGCTTCTTCTTCGCCTCCTGAAGGGCATGTGTGCGTTCCTTCTCAGCCTCGTACCTTTCGCGGAGTGGCCGCAGCTCCTCCTCAACATTTGCAGCTTCCCTCTTGGCGGCTTCCAAACGCTCTCTGGAGGCCTTGTCCTTCTCCCGTTCTAAAGCGTGAATCTCGATGAGGATTTGTCTCAGCTTTCGATCGAGTGTGTCAAGAGCCTCTGGGGCACTCTCCCTCTCGACTCTCACGGCTGAAGCTGCTTCGTCAATAAGATCGATTGCAGAGTCAGGGAGACGCCTTGCAGTGAGGTACCTCGATGCCAAAGTTGCTGCTGCAACAATGGCACCATCAGAAATTGTGACACCATGATGTACCTCGTACCTCTCCTTCAGCCCTCTGAGGATTGAAATAGTCTCGGGAACACTGGGTTCCTTCACCAAAACTTGTTGGAATCGTCGCTCGAATGCCGCATCCTTCTCAATATACTTCCGGTATTCTGTCAACGTTGTGGCGCCAATGCAGTGAAGTTGCCCCCTAGCCAACATCGGCTTCAATAAATTCGCCGCGTCCATTCCACCTTCTCCGCTCGACCCAGCACCCATCAAAAGATGAATCTCATCAATAAACAAAACAATCATCTCCTGACTATCCTCAATTTCCTTCAAAACACCCTTCATTCTTTCCTCAAACTCTCCTCTATACTTCGTTCCTGCCACCAAAGCACCAACATCAAGACTCAGTAATCTGCAGGTAACCAAGTTCGCAGGTACATCAGCGTTAACGATTCTGCTGGCAAGGCCCTCAACAACACTAGTTTTACCGACACCGGGCTCACCAACAAGAACAGGGTTATTCTTCGTTCGCCTGGACAAAATCCGGATAACACGCAAAACTTCTTGCTCTCTCCCGATTACAGGATCTAGAGCTCCATCCCTTGCTCTTTGTGTTAGATCGAGTGTATACTTGGCTAATGCCTCGCCCCCAGAAAGTGACTCCTGCTGACTATCCACCCTCTTGGTGCCTCGGATAGCCTGAATAGCCTTATCCAAGACATCGATATTTGGGATTCCTGCCTCCTTCAACAGATTCTTAATTGTGGTGTCCTGGGAAAGGGCTGCTATTAAGTGATCTTGAGCGACGAAGCTATCTCGTTGTGTCTTTTGTAGCTTCTGTGCTTCCCGGATGGCTTTCGACAACGCAGGACTTAAGGAGGGCTCTGGTGGCGGGTCTTGACTCGGTAATCGCACAAGGCTCTTCTTAATACCTCGCTCGAAGGCCTGAAAGTCTCCATTCGCCTTTTCGATGACTTGCTTGAAGAGGATGCTCGGAGGTGCTGCGTTTGCTGTCATATCAGGCCCTGAGGGAGGGGTTATCAGGGCCATTGCAAGATGTAGGGGGGTTGCCTGAGGGTGAGCATAGGTCTGCGCCAGCTCAAGGGCCTGATTGAAGGCCTCGGCGGCCTTGTCTGTGAATTGTGGTTGAGACATCGTGAATTAGTTCTGTATCAGGGTATGTTAGGTCAATGGCAAGAAGAGAGATGGGGTAGGAGGTGGGCTAGTTACGAGTATATAGTCCTCTACTTGATTTTTACGGATGGCTCTCCTAGATTCTCGCAGCAACTACCACCTCGTAGAACGTATGCCAAGCCCCTCGAATCGAGGATTATATTCTCGAAGCTTCCAAAATCGCCGCCATAATAACGTCATCAGATGCGCAACCTTGTTTGCTGACTAAATCATGGTTAGTATGGGTCATAATCACCTTTTATGCGCGTAAAGTGTAGTACGCGTCTTCCCAGATCGTGGCACAAATCCAGAAGCACCAATCGGTGACATCTCTCTCAGAAGTCGATCAGGTTGCCGAAATACCGAAGGGAGGGATGTACCGAAAGCCGTTCCGGACTCCTTTCCTGAAGGTGAATGTGAATAAACGGGGTTCCGATGAAGAGAATCAAGGAGCCGGTTTGGGTGCTTCTGGCACAGAATTCCCTCCAAAGAAGAAGTTCAAGCAAGACCATGGTGGGGAGGAAGATGAAAAGGTTATTAAGGGTGTTGTGCAGACGACACCTGTGAGTCGGTCAACTATGCGCCCATTGTTGAGCCTAAAATGTTCTGTCGTCAAAAATGCAGGCCAAAAAGTGTCAGAGAAAGTGGAGGAGCCGGATGCTGGAGCTGAGTTGTATTTTAATGTGCTATGGCGGAAATATACCACAAAGAAGTATGTATATTGTGAATTCACAGGCAATGAAAGGTTCAGCTATGCTAAGATGTGGTTGTGATGTCTAGGCACAAAACCTTTGATGGTGATGGTGTTCTCGTCATTGTGGGCGGGTATGCTACATTACAAGACCTCAGTGGAAAAGAGTAAATTATCCGTCAAATCGTGTGTAGTACCAGAACACTAACTTTATGGCGACACCCAGCTTGGGCAAGACAATGTGGAGCAAGCCTCTCCAGCCTGGAGACCAGCTCTCACTTGGTGGAAAGGAGGCTGAGATAGACTCTGTGCTGAGCAGGGAAGATTATCTGGCTGGGAGGTCATTTTTAAAAAGCAGCCCCGCTGCCATTCTAACTGAGAGTAACTCCGCGTCTACTTTATCACCAGTACCCAAGGGGCAGTTCAAGACTCCCTTGTTTAGCTCTTGGCCTTCCGTACCTCAAAAGCCCAAGTCATCCAAAAATCCTACTCCACGGCACGACCCTGATGCACCCAATGCCTTGGTCATGCCACGCCCACCACCCAACTCTATCCCTTCAGGCAAGCGCCTTGTCGATGTTGTTGTTGATCCGTTCATTAGCCAGCACCTACGATCTCACCAGCGTGAAGGTGTGAAATTCCTGTATGAGGTTGTTATGGGCCTAAAGCCTCAAGGATGCCAGGGGGCCGTCCTGGCAGATGAGATGGGTTTAGGAAAGACGCTACAGACAATAGCCCTCCTATGGACATTGATGAAGCAGAATCCTATATACGATCCAGAAAGCACTGGGGGCGTGGGTGGGAGGCCAGTGGTGAAGAAAGCACTTATTGTGTGCCCTGTGACCTTGATTAACAACTGGAGGAAGGAGTTTCGGAAGTGGCTTGGTAATGAGAGGGTAGGTGTATTGGTTGTAGGGGAGAAGACCAACGTGAAGGACTTCACCACTGGAAAAGTCTATAATGTAATGGTGAGTCGTTCCAATTACATCTTTCACACGCATTGAGCCTACTAACATGCGTTTAGATTGTTGGCTATGAAAGAGTAAGCTCTTTTTTCTTGTAGCAATGCCCAGCTCGTGCTTATCAATTAGTTGCAAAAAATCCAAGACCAACTGAAGAAAGCAGAGATCGGCATCGTTATTGCTGATGAAGGTTTGGTTTACGGGTTCTATACTTCGACGGTTACTAACGGTCATGAGCGAAGGTCACCGCCTCAAGAGCGAGAAGAATAAGGCCGCCCAAGCGATTCGAAACCTGAAAGCCAGGAGAAGAGTGATTCTCAGCGGGACCCCTCTCCAAAACGACCTTCACGAGTTTTTTATCATGGTAGACTTTGTAAATCCAGGGTTATTAGACACATATGCAACCTTCAGGCGCACTTTCGAGGCTCCGATCCTCAAAAGCCAACAGCCGGAGGCTACCTCGAAAGATATGGAAATGGGGAAGGCAAGAGGGGATGAGGTAGCAGCTCTCTGTTTGGCTTATTCAAGAACGCCTCCAGCTAAAAACACCTGCAGCTTGCCTCGATAACCAAAATGTTTGTCCTCCGGCGTACAGCGGAGCTACTATCAAAATACCTCCCTCCAAAAAGTAAGCTTTTATGGTACTATGGATAAACAGACACTGACTTCCTCCAACAGCCGAGTATGTTATCTTTTGCAGGCCGACGGCCTTACAGCTCGATGTGTACAAGAGAATCCTGGATGCCCCTGCTTTCAATTCCTGTTTAGGAAATCTTCAATCATCACTACAGCTTATTACTTTGTTAAAGAAAGTCTGTAACTCCCCTGCCTTGTTGGACAAAAAAACTAAGGATAAGGGCGATTCAAAGGTATGATGTTCCCTTTATTTCCCCCAACAAAAATCTAAGCTTCCTTAGAAAAACAACTTCGAATCACTGTTCCCCCTCACCAATTCAAGTATACTAAAAAACTTAACCTTCTCCACGAGCGGTAAACTGCATGTTTTGGAGCGAATGCTGGTTAGCCTGCGGGAAACTACCGACGAAAAGATTGTGCTTGTATCGAACTACACCAGCACCTTGGACCTGCTCCAGAATATGCTCAGTGGGAAGGGATATTCATTTCTCAGGCTCGACGGGTCTACCCCAACAGGTAAACGGCAAGACCTCGTGGATAAATTTAATAGAGTGGACTCTGAAGCTGCATGTATGAACCCCCCCTATCTCGCAATTCTTATATTAACTCCGCGGAACAAGTCGCATTTCTTTTGTCTGCAAAATCTGGGGGTGCAGGAATCAATTTGATTGGGGCATCACGCCTTGTCTTGTTTGATTTGGATTGGAATCCCGCGACAGACCATCAAGCAATGGCACGAATACACAGGGATGGCCAACGCAGAGAGGTTAAGATATACCGGATGATAACGTGAGTACAAACGTACAATGTCTCGACGTGGGCACTAAACTGAGCCGATAAATAGCACAGGGTGTATCGATGAGAAAATATACCAGAGGCAGTTAAGCAAGCAGGGGTAAGCATATCCTCCGAAAGGGTATCCCTTTTTCCCCCTGCTTCATGGGTCAGGGTAATTGACACTCTCAGCTAATCATGTGTAGCCTGACGAACTCTATCATGGATCAAAAGTCGTCAGCTTCTAATTTCTCCTTGGCTGAGCTTAGGGATCTGTTTTCGTTAGATGAAGGCACAGACTGCCAAACGCACGATCTGCTAGGTTGTGAATGTGGTGGCAGGGGAAGAACTGGCAGCCTAAAAGCGCCGGATGGGCCCGAAGGTACCGAGGAAGAAAAAGCAAAAGTCGAAAGTGATAGCGAGAGCGAGATGGATAGCTTGCCGGTAGATTTGCTCCCGGGGCTTATGAAAGCAAGCCAAGTGGGCATGTCAAAAGTCGAAGAGGTATGGTTCCCTCCAATTTTCATGTGGTCTGAGTTACCAGCCGCGGAGAATGCTTGTTGCTTTTTGCGTTACCATCCGGGCAAATTGCCGGCTGGTAATCTCGCAACTGTAACCGCAACTGCACTGATATATATGCCGCTACCATATCGGAACCCACCGACATGTATGCACTCCCTTCATTAGACAATTGCCCGCGCTCTTAACTCACCCATGTACCGAATTGCTATCTTGCGTCTATACACTCCATACAAATTGTTTCCTTTCAAGGCATATCAACTATTGCCTCCGCCCCCAGATCAGCACCACGTCTTTGATGTTTAATTCCATGCATGCAATACAAAAGTTGTGATAAAGACTAACCTTCGGTGACACAATGAGCATGGTCTTCGGGTATGGATAGGAATTCCAGAGATCCCGTCTGAATATGCAGAGGGCCAAGAAAAAGCAACTAAGTGTGCTCATGAGTTATGATCATATTGCGGCGAGTGCACTTTTGTGGACAGGGAATAATGCCTCAGCCAGCAAAAATATGGAGAAATCCAGCGGAAATGAATCCGACGCTGAGGGTGAGGGGGACGATAATATGGAGGAAACCAAGCATTCGGATCTGGAGGTGGAAAATGACAGTGGCGAGGGAAGCATCAGTGCAAACGATGAGCCGTTTCTTGCAGACGAGATTCTCGCCTCAGTGATGAAGCACGGAGATCGGATGGTGAGCTATGTTTTGCAAAAGTTTGACTAAGTTTACCAGGGTAATGAATGCGGGGGAATTGAGTAAGAATCAATATACCTACTCCCAAGAATAGAAGGAGACTGGGGCCTGGCAGGGAAAAAATATACCAATATATGCTAGACTAGCCAGACACACCACAGTCTACAAAGGACGCTGCTTACTACTGGGCATTAATATATCTAATACCAGAAGCAATTTATTATTATATAAAGTGCATGCACACAACACTACTTCTCTGATCGTGCAAGGTTGGTACAGTATCTGAGAAACCCGGTTATATGGGCCCAAATATGCATACTAGGTGCTACCATTGCGTGATGTATACCTTGCTAGGGTCCTGCCGTTTCACGAACCTTTTTTTAGGTAGAGCATGTTCTCGTACCCAGACTCTCTGCGCTGCCAAGACAATTAAATAAAATTGTGCGGCTAAGGCACGAGGGTAGAGCATAGGGCATGGTAGATTGTTTAGGCCCATTTGTAATTGGGCCAGATGAATCCGAGAGATAAGATGTGCAGGTGTCAGGTACAGCATGGATGGGACGATTGCGAATAAGTACGATTTTCCGTTTTTTTTGCATTCGGATTCAGCCAGCCCGCCATATACATACCTATGCACATGCATAAACATACCATACTAAATGTAATATGCAGCCGGTAATTGAGAGCACGTAATGACCTAATATATACGCATTACTCATACATAAATCGCAATTATATCAATAAAATTGTTGATCGACGTTGAGCCACGAGACGTTGGGTAGTTACGGCTTACCCGCCTCGCTCCCCGGAGCGGACCGGCATGTACACTAACTAGCATAGAGTGTGGCTTTTTAGTTGAGCTCCTGTCATTTGGGGGGTTACCTGATATGTATGTCTTCATGCCCTCCAATAAATGCCTACTCGGATAACTCGGTGCCACGTTCAGCGCACGTTCTTTGTAAGGATGATTGAAACCTTTCCAACGCCACCAATCGCTAGCCTCATGCCCAGGCGTTATGTCAGTAAACAAGTCGTTTAAAACGACTTATGGCTTCCGTGGCATCACGTGAGTGTGTACCAGCACTTTAAAACGTTAAAAAAATAGCATTGACTCGTCAACTGACTATCCCAGCCAGCGATCAGCCCACCACACACATTAAGCCCCAAATGATGGAGATGTAGTTCATATCAACAGCACAACACAGTGCTAAGATGCCTCCATTGCATTAGGCGAGCAAATACAGAAAGACATGATTTCACCCGCCCAGGAGTTAATACAAAAAAGAAATGATAACAATAAAATGTAAAAAATCAATATATGTAGTCCCCAGGTGAAGCATCAAGACAAAGAAATAAATAAATAAATAAAAGAAACCGGGGAGGAGAAAAGGGAAATGATAAGGAAAAGCGTACCTCTCACACAAAGCCCAAAACCGGCACGCAATACAAAAGCCCCCAAAACTCCCTGAATGTATGATTCATTTTCCAGGTGGTGTGGGGATCGAGAGGGGTAGATAGCTAACGATAACACCCAAAGTGAACAGCAGCCACGGCCCCGGATTCGTGAAGTTAGAAGAGTAGGTATATGGAAAGAGATATAACAGATGGATGAAGTATGACGACCAGAGCTACTATCCAGCATATAGCTCAGGCTCAACTCAGATGATATTTGCAATTGATATCCTAGAAGCCCCCCCTAATGCTGGTGTTGGGCTTGGGGTTGGCATGTTCGATGGGCCATTAGAGTCATTGATCCCATGACTATGTGTCCTCACCATCATGTTCCCTCTTTCCTTCCTGTCAACAAGATCCTGTACCATCCACTCTATATTTGGCCATCCACCCCAGTCCCTCGCTTCTTCTGGTGACAGGGATGGTGATGAGAAGCCGTCCCCACTCACTAGCAGGCCTTTACCGTCAATGCCATTTTCTTGCTCCGTAGAAGCACTGTTAAGGGCTGTTCCGGTTTCACTACCAGCCCAAATCCAAGATGACTCCGGCGAGCCTTGTACATCACCTGAAACAATAGCAAGCACACCCTCGTCCTCGATACTCTCCCCCTTGTTAAGCCTTTCATGAAATAAACTCAGGAAACCATAAAGATATCGCCCACAGGCAAGATTAACAGCCCGTGCATCTCCGATCGTAGCAGAGACTTGAATACACGTAGCTGCTTCCGCAAAGTATCCCCGATAGAGGAGGAATAACGTGCATCTCCAGATATGTGTGCACAGCATAGCCGTAGCATTTGTAAGTAGTCCGGTCTGCCAGCTCGCTGATGAATGTGAGCCATCAGTTGATTCCCACTGCATAACTCTTTGAAGAAGAGCCACTGTATCTTTAGCTGCGTGCACACAGGCTTCCATGGCCACAGAGCGAACTTCGGGAGTGCAGGATGTTGACAGATTATGGCGGTGAAGCACTAGCCTACTATTTTGTAGGTGGCACATTGGATGTAGATACCGCGGATCTAGAGGAGATGTATGGTTGATTTGGCAGTGAGGTGGAAACGCTGCCATGCATGATTTAAAATGACTGTCAAACATCTGCAAGGTAGCAGGTGATATAATTGCTGCACTCAGTGATTGCAGCAATGGGCCGATTAACCGAACAACGTGAATTGTAGTCAAAAGGAAATTAGATGAGAGGGGTGCCTGTCCTGGAGACATCATCACCCCACTCTCAGTTATGAAATGATCGTCCACAGGGCATGGCAAGTTGATATCGCAATCAGCATCATCTATTAGAAGAACGCGGCCGAGCTCGACAGATAGCAACCTGTGTTTGCAGTTTCATATTAGCACTTCCACATATCTCACATGCCTACACCTTGGACTCACCGATCCCATACGTAGATTCCCCACCATACCCGTCTTCGTACTTCATTTTCTACTACCCCCCATGGACCACTCTCCCGATGTAACCCTATATCCTGTGCAATTCGCACCGTTGATCCCAGCCAAGTCCAAGACGCCGACTTGCAATTGATCTCCATTAAGAATATACTTGTCAGTAGAGCTGCTCGAGCATGGTCAATTGTGAACTCATCATTAAAGAGGTCAGTAAGCATGCGAGATTGCTCTATGAGTTTCCGCCCGTTGTCAGGATACATGCTACGGATCTTTGGGTCAAATGTGTACTGTAACCCGCATGCGAAAACTGCAAAAAGGAGTGATCCGCATGAAGAAGGCTCCCCTGATAAATCTCCTTTCTCATATACTCTCTCATAAATCTCAACGAAGGATGGCCAATGGAGGATTGGGATGTAGGAATGAACTGTGGTGTAGTAAGATGACAGAATATGTTCTGCCCATTGTCGGTCTGGCAGCTGCGGGAGAGGAGGGAGAAAGTGTGACTGACGTCCTACTTGACGATATGGAGGCGGGGGTTTGAAAACTCCCCGGGAATAGTTCCGGATGTGTGCACGGGCACTTGCTGCATTGGGAGCAACTGGTGGAAGTGGTCGTCTTTGAGGAGCAGAATTTATTTCAGGAATGAGTGGAGTAGTATGGCTGGTATCGTTGGAATCGACTTTACCAGCTTGTGCACGCAGAGATGCAATCGCGGCCTTTGCTTGAGCTAGTTGTTTCTCCAGGTCCTGGACTTGTCTATATTCTTGTTAGGTAAAATTACGAGACAAGAGCCCAATACAACCTACTTCATGGAAGACATCCGTCGATTTGTCTCTTTGGTGAATTGACACTTGACGTTTCTCGAATGACATTCCGAGCAGCTCGTCGTATCCGTCGCATCACACTTCACATCAATTCAACTTCAAGCTCAATTCAAGAAAAGCATGGCTTCAGCAACCAACCTTAACTTTCCTCTCTCTGCAGGCATCACAAGATGGATCTTTCCTCCGTTGCCTATAGGCTCTTTTCTGAGCAGTCCCTGATACTTGTGCTACGGTTATATGCTGGACTGCTGAAGATGGTGATGACATCGGCTGATCCCGTGGAGGCCCTGGGGAGACTGAACTTGAGCTATAGTGGGAGTACTGCGATCGATTCGGACTAGGGACTTGATGAAGCTGAGGAGTTCCTGGCCCAGAGGTCAGTCTTCCAGCAGAGGAGGCACTTGACATGCCCGGATCATAGGTCCCCATAGAGCCTGGAATCGGAAGTTGTGGTGGCTGTTGTTGCTGAAAGGACGGGCGATAATTGAGTCGGTCGCCCATCTTCGCGATTGATTCGTACAGGACGCCCCCCAGGCCAATTGAATCGCAATGGTTCGAATGGGACTGGCCTTTGGCGGATGCCACTTGTCTTGGCCACCTTCCGGCAGCAGCTTGGTTGGTGTGCTTTCCGCGATGAGGTTGCTGTCCAGTCGTTGAGTGATTGCAGAGTGGCACAACTGGGGATTGATGGGCAGCAATATATTATTATACTTCAAGGTCTAACAATTAAAAGGATCCCAGATATATAGAGACGAGGCTAGATGCGTAGTGCCTGTGAGCAATTTGACACAAGCGACAAGGCGTGCGTGATAGATCTTTTTTCTTTCTTTTTTCTAACTAACCCAACAATGGGGAAGGGGGAGATGAGCAGGAGGGGACGGCCTACAAATTCGGGAGCGTTTTGTTGCTGCAGCAGACTACAATGTTTGGTGCGTGGAGTCCCACCAGCAACGAAGCGGTGATGAGGGCGAGGGGAAAGATAGAGGGAGGCTCCGATGCCCGGCGATATTAAGTAGAGGCAACCACACTGCTGGGTCAGATCTGCCCGGAGATTGGGAAGAGCGTCCGCGAGTAAAGTACTTGCCTGGACTAATGGCATAAACTCCGCTCCGCACAGCAAAACCTTCTGACCTCGAGTGTACCTATATTTTAACTCTGGGCCCACCCAGGTTGTGACGCCAGCTGCACTGCCAGAGGAGTGACAGGCTACCGAGGATGTACTCGAGTACATACACACCTGCCTTGTCTCGCTTCGGAATGCAACCCGGCTACCTAGGTAGGAGTCCGCGCCGCCTTGTTAGGGGCGGAGGGAACAGCCCGATGGAAACTAACATGAGCATTTAACATGCATAAGCTTAAGGCCGCTGCATCCTATGATATTGATCCCCCTTCCGGCCTGGCCCACACACCACCAGGTTTGAGACGCACAGCATCCCTCAGGTGAGCACAATCCAGGCTACCTGCGGTAGGTTTTAGTGCTTGTTTCTAAAGTACTCTCGCCATCAAGAAATTTGACGTTCGGCTACCACACCGTGTATGCTTAAACGGATCTGCAACTCCCTGAGATCCAATCATGCTAGCGCAGCCGTTTCGGCCTTTCGGTACTTGGTAAATCTTACCATCCCCTGTCAACCACATACAGGCAAACCTGGCTATAGTGAACCTTGCAGTAGTGAAAAATTGGCTATGGTGAAGAGATTGGCTGGATTGTTTCTGCACGCACGTATTCCACCCTGGCTATAGTGAAATCAGGGCTATAGTGATAGTGAAGCGCTTGCAGCGATTTATTAATTCAGCTATAGCTAAAGTACAGTGGATATAATGAAGTGCCGTAGTGTTGGCAGTGGCCTTGGCACAACTTAGATACAGGACGTACCAAATAACATAAGAATTAAGGATGAAGCCAGCTATTAAGACTGGATTGCTTCTTCTGTGTTGCTAATTACTGGTTGAGAGACCGATGGGTATTAGACCAAGGTTTTGCAAAATCAGAAATGATGATGCAAGAAGATCCAGATACTGGTGGAAGAGAAGAGACTGGAGCAGCGTGAAAGTAATGTGTAAGA
>Ga0307514_10000815_pt1 | contig 50662 bp, 49 predicted proteins | sample 16_EM_MG_FD_203088 | JGI IMG/M metagenome (GOLD analysis project Ga0307514, IMG submission 203088) | Populus trichocarpa ectomycorrhiza microbial communities from riparian zone in the Pacific Northwest, United States - 16_EM | ecosystem: Host-associated > Plants > Roots > Unclassified | place... | reverse complement strand
CAGGCGCAATAAAGCTTTTGGCAAGACACATAAATTTTACTCCTGTGTGAGCGAACAGTGCAATAATATTACTGCGCTCGGCTTTACCACAGGGCCAAGTCTTAATCTGGCAGAAAGACTTCCAATAAGTTCAAATCATAATGAAAACTACTTTCGATGGCAGCTAATGTTGAATGGACAATACAGTAAAATGAGCCTCAACGGAGCGTCAACGATTTGTGGTCATGTAAGTACGGCAATTAAACAGTGCTTGGGTCGCTGTTAGGCATAACCGATGTATTGGCAGGTTTTATTGGTAAAAGAGACAGCAACACGGTCATCGCCCCATTCTGAGAATGAGCGTCAACGGAGCGTCAACGATTTGTGGTTATGTAAGTACGGTAATTAAACAGTGCTTTGGTCGCTGTTAGGCATAATGTATGTATTGGCAGCTTTTATTGGCAAAAGAGATCGCACTACGGTCATCGACCCATTCTGAGAATGAGTGTCAACGGAGCGTCAACGATTTGTGGTCATGTAAGTACGGTAATTAAACAGTTCTTTGATCGCTGTTAGCCATAATCAATGTATTGGCAGCTTTTATTGGCAAAAGAGACAGCACCACGGTCATCACCCCATTCTGAGAATGAGCGTCAACGGAGCGTCAACAGTTTTAGTTGTTGCATATTTGGTAATCAAGTCATCGCGCTAATCTTCACATTCATAACAGAATTATTGACCGCCATTATTGGCGCAAATACAATATACCAAAGGTAAAATACCGATTCCAAATTAATCTATATTGCAAGCTGCAAAGTATACAAAAACACATTATTGGTTGTTGAAAACACCATTTTAATATAATACAATTAACAAACTCCAAGAACAAGAGCATTATTTGAATCTATAGATGGACCCGCTGGGCGACCCGCTGACAACCCGCCCAATTCAGACGAGTTGGGAGTTTACCTTTGAACCGTACCCGAGTTGACGGTTCGGGTTTATTGACAACCCGGACCGCAAATTTGGCAACGGTTCGGTTTGGACCCGGACCCGGACCCGAAATGACGGTGCGGAACCGTTGCTAACACTAGATACAAGTGGCTTGCCAATCGCCAGCATCCCTAACCAGTACGACAGATTCGGGATTCTTCACCCAGTCAACTTCTACTCTCGAAAATGCTCTCCCACCGAACAGACCTACAACACGTACAATCGGAAGCTCTTGGCGATTGTCGAGACAATGAAACGATGGAGACACTATCTCGAGGGCGCCAATCACAAGGTCCTGATCCAGTGCGACCACAAGAATCTCGAGTATATCCAAACCTCCGAGGTGCTCTCCCGAAGACAGTCCAGCTGGGCGGAAATTCTATCCTGTTACGACTTTGTCATTGAACACTTGGAAGGAATGAAGAACCTGGCAGATGGACCATCAAGAAGACCTGACTACGAGATAGGCTACAAGAGACCGACAGCGCGACTACTGGCAACCTTGGCAGCTACCACCGTTGAACCGTACAATGACCTCCTTCAAGCCATTAAACCAGCCCAGGCTATCGACGCGTTGGCTGCCGAGGTGAAACAGAGGATTGTCACCACTCCAATTGTCGATATTGCTGACCTGCAACAAATAGACAAAGTAGAGGAATAATCGAGCAACGAATGGAAAGTCACCGCCGAAGTTCTCTCCTACAAAGGATGGATATATGTACCAAAGGATGACCCACTTTGCAACAAAGTCAGAAGCCTTTTCCATGACAACAAGGAATCTGGTCACTTCAGAGCTCTCAAAACCGCCAAGTTAGTGTCACGGGATTTCAACTGCCATGCAATGGACGCCACCGTATGAAAATACATCGTCGGATGCGAACTATGCCACCGAATCAAGGCACCATGGCACACTCATGACGGCATACACATGCCACCGGCACCACCCTCACGGCCTTCGGAAGGAGTGACCATGGCCTTCGTCACAGACCTCCCTGAGTCAACCGCCTCTGGCCCGTATATGGGAATCTTGGTAATCGTCGATCGACTGACGAAAATGGCAATCTACCTCCCCTGCAGGAAAGATATTGACTCACCAGAGCTGGCACGAATGTTTTTCCAACACGTACTCTGCAAACGCGGGGTACCAGACAACATTGTTACCAATTGCAGAAAGGAGTTTACCAGCCGATTCTGGAATCAAGTTTGCTCTCACCTAGGAATTAACCAGAGGCTGTCAACGGCCTTCCATCCACAGACCGATGGCCAGACGGAACGGCAAAACCAGACAATGGAACAGTACTTACAGGCATTCTCCAACTACAAGGAGGATAACTGGGTAGAACTGGTACCTCTGGCAGAGTTTACGTACAACAATTCAGTCCACCACTCAACGCGGATGACGCCATTCTGGGCCAACTACCACTACCACCCGCCAATGCGGTTCAAGCCACCGAAAGCCCCATCAAATCTGAGGTCAGAAATACTGACGGACGCAAAGGTATCGGGATTTGAAGAGACTCACCAGCTTTTCTGGGAGAGCCGATTGGAAGCCCAAATACGGCAATCAAAATACACTGGCAGAAAGAACGTGACCTTCGAAGTGGGGAACAAAGTGTCGCTCTCAACTGGACACTTCCGAGCGACTAGACCGTGAAAGAAGCTCGACTACAAGCGCACTGGACCGTATACAGTAAGTAAGATCATCAATAAGAATGCCTACAAACTAGACTTGCCAAAAACAATGCGGAATCACAACGTCTTCCATGTGCCACAGCTCGATCACTACACACTGCCGGTCATAGGACAACCATCCTCGGAACCACATCCAGTAATTGTCGATGATTCGGAGGAATGGGAGGTCAAATGGATTCTTGACTATAAGCAGCCCAACCGGAAACTACACTACCATATTCAGTGGGCCGGGTACAACCACATACACATGAGCTGGGAGCTGCTCGAAAACCTCGAGAATACTCGTGAACTGATCGACTAGTTCCACTGAGACCACCCGAACAAGCTGTGGAGGTGAAGGAAGTCGGATCTTGGAAGTGGGGGAATTGACGGAATGGAGATATGGAGGTTTACGTCATTTGGGCATTTCCTTTTCTATTTTTTTTGTTGGGACCCGTTCCAGTACAAATGGCGTCATCATGGGTTTTACCACCTCCGGAAATCCAGTCAATTGGAGGTGGAGTTTTCCCGTGCACAGGAAGATCACCCTGGACGGTACTGCTCAGCTGTGGGACTTATGAGATGGTCCGAGCGTGTATACAGGTTGTTTCTTTGTTTTCTACTTGTACTTAGCAGCCTGGGAGTTCTACCCTAAAGGAGGGGGACGATGTAACGGCGTTGTCAAGTATGCGTGGTTATAGTTGCCGGACGGTCACGTGAGGTGTCCAGGGCCGGGTAACCACCATCCTTATATTGACATCGCGACGAAGACTTAGCTCGAAACCAAATATCTTACCACTTAGTTCTACACTTGATCTCACTCGCACCCGTGTGCAACCGTATACCATATCATATCCCTATACTGCCGAGTGCCGGCATACATGCCCGTACAGCCAGCGACCCTCCAGAATCTAGTAAACCGTCGCAATCTCGGTCAATCGGAGCTCGCACAGCCCGGCAATGGCTCAAGAAACTTGGGCTGGAGTGGGGAACTTTGCTCAAGGGTGTTTATGTCGATGGCCATGAGCGAGAGGATGTGAGAGAGTAACGGGAAAAGGTGTTTATTCCACAATGATATGGCTTTCAGCCTCCACTAGTTTGCTTTGAGGAAAGTGGAGCATGGTGGATACCAGATACACTTCCACAAGGGCAGAAGCCACTGGTTTTGGTTGCGTATGACGAATCAACCTTCAATGCCAATGATGGAAAGCAACAGCTATCGATGTTCAATGGGAAGCCCCCATTGTGACCCAAGTCCAAAGGAATGGGTATCAAGGTTTCAGCATTCGTCACACCTAATGGAGTTCTCCAAGTTCCCACTGCTGTTCCGGATACTAAGCTCCTAAATGACCTGATGTGGCCAATGCTTAATGGAAACCCAGTCAGAGAAGCAATGCAGTATCTTTAGTATGGAAAGGATAACTACTGGACTGGAGATAAGATGGCAGATCAAGCCACTCAGATTGCAGCAAAGATATTCCCATATGCATTTCCTGTTTGTCAAGCTCTCTTTGCATTTGATAATACATCAAACCATGGCTATTTTGCACGCAATACTCTTGTAGCATCACGGATGAACCTCAATCATAGAGGTAAGCAACTGCTTATGCACGAAACCTTTGCACACTGCTTGAACCGACCCCAGTCCATGGTTGTTCCCCACGCAGATGTTGGTAAAATGCACATATGGGACAAGCCCAAATGTGTTAAATGGGTTTTAAAAGAGCAAAAACTGTGGCCCAAGCCACATGGATTACTTTTGCAGTGCCCTACAACCAACAAGCGTACCGGCTGTGGTGACAGGGAGGTGGGCTCTTGTGCGGTGAGGGTGCTCTCACAGCAGCGGGACTTCAAAGAGCAAAAGGGCCGTTTGGAGGAGGAACGTAGTGCACTACAACATGAAGTCATATTCTATCCTACGTTCCACTGCGAACTGAACTTCATTGAGTGGTAACTACCCTGCAAACAATACTCGCCACCTCTGATAATGATTCTCCTTTAGCTTCTGGTATGCCGTAAAATACTACTCCCCTGAGCACTGTGATTACACTCTGGATGCATTGCGGGCAACATTTCCCAGAGCACTTGCATTAGTCACTACATCTTCTATTTTCCATTACTACACCCACTGCATGAAGGTTCTAGATGCCTACCAGTCTGGCTTTACCTATGGAACCAATTCTTTCAAAGATGCTGTACATAAACCCCATTGTCGCATCAATAATAAGAGTAAATACTAGAAAATGCCTGCTCGCAACCATCATGAAATTGCACTCGCAATCCCCCCTTTGGGCTTAGTTTTTGGTACCAGAGAATCTCCGTCTTGCACCTGTTTTAGCCGTCCCCCACCATATCCGTCATACCTAGCGTCGCGACTCTAAGCTATTCTCTAATCTTATCTCCATCTAATGTAACCTTATCAAAGCCAAGACGCTATCAATTTTATTCAAATTTTATCTCCTTATCGTTATCCATCTCATCTACCCATTTTCTCCCCGGCGATCATCTCCGACCTCCCTCTATCACTCATCGTCAGATTGTCATAGTGTATGTCATTAATGATTGTAAAGTACTAGTAGACTACGCTGATGGCTGTTCCTAAAGAGGCATAGTGGGAGATAGATCTCAGCGATAATCTTCTCTCGCAGGTCATAATTTATCATGTGCTCCCATAACCCGGTTTACCTTCATAATATATTCCAATAGCCCAGTCAAACAGAAACGACACATGAAAGAAAGAGATGCGCCAAGGTTAGCACCTTGATCCGGCAATATTATCCCGCGCACATACCAGTGATCGGCACGCACGGGCTCAAGCTCCATGCTTAGCAGACGGAGCGAATCCACAGAAGATCCAAATAACTTGACTAATAGAAGTAATCTTCTCTTTGGTGAGATTTGCTAATGAAGCCAGCTGTTCGTTGTTCAAGCCGCAAGGCGATTTTTCACGCTTTCCCGCTGAAGCCTTGAGAGTCCGAACATGCCAGCTTCATATAACAATTCATTTTCAGATAGCCTTTGAATGACGCTTTTCAAATTCCTACAACACTCAGTGTATAAGAGTTATGTTTGTTATGGGGCTATTCTAGAACCAATATACAGGTTACAGTACACTTGATATCCGTCAAGGCTTAGCAACCGAACTGTTACAATATGGAAATGTGGAACCGTGTGTATAGACTACGTTACAGAAAAAGGAAAGGAGAAAGATTTGAGAATATAGTACAAGAGAGTGGCGGCGGTGGCGCTGCCTTTTGCTACCTCTGCTACCAATTGATATGCCACATGAACTGTTCGGACTAACGCAAATAATTCCACGTGATTACGATCGATAAATGCCTCCGCCAGACAGCCCAAATCATATATCCAGCCATTTATCCAAGACTTCATTGCAGTATTCAATGTCGTGAAATGTTGTTGTCCATTATTCTTACAATATCCGAGCCGGTACTACTTGCAGTTGGCGTTTTTTGTTTGCTTTAACCGTCCTGCATTCACTCAACTTGAGTATGGCAGTACTCGATTTCACTCCCCCTCCGGATAGCCGGTTAGGTGGGGGAGCTCCCCTTCTTCCCCTTATTTGCAGTTGGCGTTTTCTCTAAGCAGTATTCCCAAACGGTCAGGCCTGCCGGCGATTTACCGGTCACAAACGGCCTGAATCAAGCGGGCGCTCTAAATGCCGCTAGCGGTCAGGCTCTACATACAATGCCGGCGGTATTTACGCATGCCGGAAGTAATTGCAAATGCCGGCGGTATCAATGATTGCCTGTGAATGTCGGCGGCATTTGCAAATGCCAGCAGTATTTATAAATACCTACGTATACTTACAAATGCCAGTGAGATTTATGAATGCTTATGAATGCTAGCGGCAATTGTAAATGCCGGCGAATATTTACAAATGCCACCTCTGTATGAGTGCTAGCTTATATTTGCCTACCCGGTGCCGCCAATTCTTAATCCGGCCTGGCAGCATGTCTGAATGTCGTATATCGGCCAGGCTTCTGTCAAGCCGCACCTGGTTGGTCGCTAGGGAAAAGTGTTGACTAGGGATTTGGCCCGGCGGCTTACGGCCCCCATTGGCCTCGCCTGCCCCCACCAGCCTCGCTTGCCCCCATCGGCCTCGCCTGCCCCCACCAGCCTCGCTTGCCCCCTCCAGCCTCGCTTGCTCCCATCGGCCTCGCTTGCCCCCATGGCGACGAGGAGGGCTCGGCACTGGTACTCGGCATTGGGCTCCGGCTTTGGCAGTCGGCATTGGGTTTTCCTTCTCTCTCTTTCATATATAAGTCCATAGTTTTCCTTCTCTTTGGATAGACAGACAATTCATCATCTTCTCTTCTTCTCCATCATCTTCTCGTGTCAACAGGTTATGAGCCCGGCGCTGAGCTGAACTCGACGCCTACTATTAGTATTTGTTACTGCCTAACCTCGGCCCCTGTTCGAGTGGATCGAGCCAACATCTCTCTTTGTTTATCGTTTCTCCTCTGCCTTGTGGTGCATTGGACTGAATCGACGCCTAGTAGTAGTTCCTCTCTCGTTTTTCAACCTACACCCCTCTATTTGTTAACCTGTTTATTGTCTCGCAACCCTCGACCTCCGCCATGTCGACTACGGCTACAAAACTGAATGAGCGCGACCATCAATGATTGGCCATAGAAGCGAAAGCCCTACTTCGTGCGCAAGGCCTCTGAAAATACGTATCTGGTGAAATGCGTGTTCCCCGGCCTCCGATTATAGCAACCAGCGACGCGTCGACTACTCCCACAGCACGTGACCCTCGAGATAGTACCGGTTATGACTTCCTCCCGCAATCGACTGACACGTCCTATCTTTATCAGTTCTACCACTTCCTTCGCGATTGGGAACCCTGGCAGATGAACAATGATAAGGCATGCAGACAACTCACCTCCCTGATGGAATGAACAATCCAGATATGGTACCAAGACCTCACTGAGCTGAAACAACTTTGGATACGATCAAAGCCGACTTCAAGAAGGTCATCAAGCTTGACAGTCGATACGAGATGGCGAAGCTCACATCATGCTAACTCGAGTCATATCCCTCAGTCACTGAATGGATCTCAGCCCTGGAAAAAATAATCAATGACCTTGCCGTATGCGACATCACGATCGAAGACTCTTGGAGGAGATCCTACATCATGTCCAATATCCCGAATATTGAAGAATGGGGAATCTTTGCATCCACACTCGAGCTGACTGAGAAAGCGTACACAGTGGCAAGCATCGTCACCCACCTCCTGTCCTTCGAAGCCCGCCTCAGCAGGGCCCGCGGTCTTGCTCCAGATGCCGTACTGTTTGTAATGAAGAAAGGTCAGGGACAAAATTGAAAGGGCAACGATAGGAAGGGCGATGATTGGAAGAGCCAGGTCATATGCCATGGATGTGGAGTAAAGGGCCATATCAAGGTGAAGTGCAGGAGCAAGCATAAGTGGGCCTCGTATGAGAAATCTAAAAGTGAGGCTAACCTGGCTTCGACCACATCAACCTCTACTACAGAGTCAGAGTCATTTCTGTTCTCGGTCATACATTTGGACCCTGTCTCGGTCATTCATTCCGACCCTTTCTCAGACACTACGCCTGACTCTGTGATCAGGGTGAATGTAGCATCGGCAACTCGATCTGCCGATTATTGAATTCTTGACACCAGTGCAACAAATCATGTCACCGGCAACCATCATCTCTTTGAAACCTTTCAGCCCATGGCAAGAGGGAGCATCAGGTGAAGATAGCAAACAACAGCTTTGTCAATACCGAAGGCTCTGAAACTATTACGTTTTACGTCGACAGGCCAAATGCGATGCCCGCGAAGATTGTCCTGCAACATGTCCTTAATGTGCCAGCCTGCGGCACGAATAATCTCCTCAGTATCATCCAGTTTATGCGGAAGGGAGTTAACTTAGATTTCAACCTTGATGGAGCCACGGCAAGCCTTGGATCAGTCCTCGTCTATGAAACACCGTTCATTAACAGTCTATTTGTGCTCCGAGCATGTATAACCTCAGCCTCAGTATCGAATGCCTCCATGGTAGTAGACAATCCACCGAGCTCCACTTCGAGCTCCACTCCGAGCTCCTCTCCGACCTACATTCCCGAAATCTCCGAGGCCTATTCCGACATTCAGCCTGCAGTTGATGATAAGGATATCCTTGTTTGGCATGCTCGCCTTGGCCAACTCTCCTTGCCAGCTATCAAGCGGCTCCCGAATACTGTCAGAGGTATCTAATTGCATGTTAAGAGCCCATCGACATGCACTGGTGAGGCATGCATCATGGGCAAGATGTTCCGGAAGCCTTTCCAGCCTTTGTGTTCAGAGGATAAAGCAATCACTCAACTTCTTCAGTTGATTCACTCTGATGTAATCGGGCCAATGCAGACTCAGACTATGCGCAGCTACCGATATAGTATTATGTTTAGCGACAACCACTCGAGGTTCACCAAGGTCTACTTTATGAACGCCAAATCTGAGGCTCCAGCGAAGTTCAAGGAGTATGTGGCAGAGGTGGAGAAGGAGTACCCAAAGTTGAAGGTGTGCCGAATTAAAGTTGATGGAGGAGGCGAGTATGCGAGTCGTGAGAAGTTTCTTGAGTACTTGGCAGAGGAAGGCATCATTAGGAAAGTATCAGCCCCATACTCACAGCAGCAGAATGGCATTTCGGAGAGATGCAATCGCACAGTGCTGGATCTGGCGCGGTCTATGCTGAAGCATGCTGGGATGCCGAATAAGCTCTGGGCCGAAGCTGTATCCACAGCAGTCTACATCACGAATCGACTACCATCCCGAGCTCTCCCCAATCCAACGCCTTTTGAAAGATGGACGCGGAAGAAGCCCGATATCTTCCATCTTCAAACTTTCGGCTGCCTAGCATTTGCCTGGATCCATGGCGATCTCAGGAAGAAGCTTGATAACCACGCCTACAAGTGTATACTCCTCGGCTACTCGGCAGAGACATCAACACAGTACCGAGTTATGGATCTCAATTTGGGCCGAGTGTTCATTGCACGCGATGTCAAATTTGATGAGTCTACCCTGTATGACCAGCTACTAAAGACTAAGCCTACAAAGATCGCCTTCGAACAAGCCGAACAGGATAAGGTTTCGGAAATTGAAGAGCCTCCTAAAGTCGTGATACAGTCCCCGAAAGCCAAGGTACAGCCTCCAAAAGCAGCTGCATCGCCTTGTGCGTTGCCTTGTGCGATCAATCTAATTGACGACTCAGATGATGATCTCACACCACCTCCAGAGACACTACCTCCAGAGACACCGCCTGCGGAAACTGCGCCTCCAAAGCTTAGAAGGACTGGGAGAACTGCAGCTAATGTCACCATAGACATAATGATCGAGCAAGGCCCTAAGACATACCGTGCAGCATTGGATGCAGAGGATGCTAAGCAATGGAAGGAAGCTATCGGCAAGGAAGTGGCATCAATGGAAAGTCATGAGGTTTTCACCTTCGTTGGGAAAGTCCCAGAAGGTGCTAGTATGATTGGAAGCCGTTGGGTTATGGGAAGAAAGCTAATGGCCACTGGGACAATTGACAAATGGAAAGTACGACATGTCGGCCACGGCGATCTCCAAAAGCCTGGCGACTATAATGACATCACCTCTCCAGTCATTGATTCAGTCTCGATTCAGCTTACCCTCAGCCTTGCAGCCAAGCACATCCTTGAAATTACGGTCCTTGACATCCCGACTGCCTTCCTCGGCTGCCCTCTGGATGAGACTCTCTATATGCGCCTCCCTGAAGGCGAATGGCCTGATCCATCTGGCCGGGCCAGACCCCTTGTCAAATTGAATAAGACTCTCTATGGCATCAAGCAAGCAAATTGGGAGTACTATGAAGAAGTCTTTGACATTATAGTTGAAGATATCAATCTCCAAGCCTCAATTGCAGCTCCCGGTCTCTTCTTCAATGGTAATCTCAAAGCAAATAGAATCTTAATCCCAGTCTACGTCGACGATATCATGATCATCGGCACATGGGTCCTCGTTGCCTCCATTGCATCTCGATTGTACGATCGATTCAAGGCAGCTGGTCATGTTCGTGCCCCAGACACCTTCCAATATCTCGGCATGACGGTCACTCGAGACCGCAGCAAAATATCAATTGCCATCGACCAAATTGGCTTCATCAACCGAGTTCTTGACCACTTTGTGATGACTGACTGCCGGACGCGTTCAACTCCGATGGATATTGGCTACAGACCCCATGCCATTCAGGCTGAAGAGCAGCCTTTCGACGCTAGAACATACCAGAAGTCTATTGGTTCGATTCTTTATGCCGCTCTCGGTACTCACCCAGATATCACCTTTGCAACCTCAGTCTTACGCAGATATGCCGCCCAGCCCTCGACTCTCCATTGGGAAGCCGTGAAGCACCTACTTTGATATCTCTGAGGCAATTCCAACTACACATTAACAATCTATGACCCAAGCCTCAAGCATGACGCTCCGTCATTCTTGTGCTACGCCGATGCAGACTTGGGGGGAGAAGCAGACACCAGCTAGTCTACCTCGGGAATCGTCGTCTACACCCTTGGAACTCTCGTCATTTGGATGTCGAAGAAGCAGAGCGTAGTAGCCCAATCGACAATGCAAGCAGAGATGATTGCCACTGCCTACGGCGAAGTGCAGATCGACTGGCTGCGAGACGTTATCTCAGAGATCGCAATTAGCAGAGGCATCACCAGGCATATTCTCAAATACGGCCTAAACTGCGTTACGACTCTCAACTCAGGCAACTTCCAATCTGACAGCCGGCACTTACGACTCCGGTACCACTCGATCCATGAAGCCATTGCGAAGAGCGAAATCGAAATCAAATACGTGGCATGTACGGACATACTGGCAGATGCTCTCACTAAGGCCCTCGGGGAAGTTAAACTCGGCGAATTTGTGGAGGAGATTGGACTCGGATAGGATCACGGGCAGGACTTGGATTTCCTTTGTTTCAGATTGTGTATTTGGATCTACACTGTGTGCTTGGATTTTCTTTGGATTTATTGGGACTTGGAGGAGGATCTCAGACTTTCGTTTGTTTCTTTGGTTTTGTTTTACTTCGTCTGGAAAGCCTTGCGCCAAAGGGGGAGTGTTGACTAGGGATTTGGCCCGGCAGCTTACGGCCCCCATTGGCCTTGCCTGCCCCCACCAGCCTTGCTTGCCCCATCGGCCTCGCCTGCCCCCACCAGCCTCGCTTGCCCCCTCCAGCCTTGCTTGCCCCCATCGGCCTCGCTTGCCCCCATGGCGACGAGGAGGGCTCGGCACTGGTACTCGGCATTGGGCTCTGGCTTTGGCAGTAAGCATTGGGTTTTCCTTCTCTCTCTTTCATATATAAGTCCATAGTTTTCCTTCTCTTTGGATAGACAGACAATTCATCATCTTCTCTTCTTCTCCATCATCTTCTCGTGTCAACAAAAAGTGTCTCTAAGGGAGTGGGAAATGCGCCTCTCGTGTCTTTCCCGATACAAATGAAAATGAAAACAACCGGTTGTACAGTAACAAGGGTGTCGAGAAGTTCTTGATGTCGTTTTCGTGCCTTTTGAAAGTCCTAATTCTTTTTATTGCGTGTTCTCTTGGCTTGTGAGTTTTCGAATATGATGGAATCCTACCAACGGTGCGTTAAACCTATGGATTTCTACGCCGCGCTTTTAAATAGTGCACTTTCTATACCTAGAACCCTGCCAGAAGTACCTTGATTTGTACCCTTTTGCAACTGAGGGGGTAACCACTGACAATAGATTGTGGTTGCTCTAGCGATAGAGTGCGTTGATCGGCTGCTAATCCTCCTTCCCTTTACAACACTCATCACCACCTCCTCTGCCTACACATTCTGTGTGCCAAATAACAGCTATTACTACCACCACCGCACCGAACCGCTACCATTTACACGCTACCCTAGACTGTACCAACACTAGAGACCTCAACGACTGAGTAAGATACGGAGAGCAAAAGCTACCAGGATGGAGCTGGTAGGGAGCGAGAGGGTTAAGATGATGGGTACGTAGAGGGGGATAGAGTAGTCTTTGCTCTCACTAGTGGTCGGTGTATTTAGCTAGTGCACTTGGAGTGATGAGTGTCTTTGCTGATATTAATACACTTTGAAAGGAAAGGGCACGAAAATGTGCAGAGAACAAGTGTAGAGAAAAGGCATGGGGAGAAAAGGCAGCAGGAGATAAAGTACGGGGACGAACGGCACGGAGAAAAACGACACCCTTAGAAAGCATTGCGTAGACCCATTTCAGTGTCATTTCCATGATGCTCTTTACTGTCATACATAAGAACCCCTAACCCAATTCTTATACTTAATGACTTTATTGTCGTCGTAGGAAAAGGCACTGTTTCGTCCCTTTTCCTGTGTCTTTTACGAAGCGCATTTCCAACTCCGTTAGAGTTTCAGTCCCGGATTTGAATCAGCTCCTCCAGCTCCGCTTCAAAGAGAATTGCAGGCAAGCAACGAGTAATATGAACGAAGTGCACCAGCTGGCAGTATCTATGAAATTAACCGTCTCCCTGCTGAATAACGAACCCAAATTATTACTATATGACCTGAGAGGAAGTCGCCGCTACACTAAGATCACCGAATTAACTCACAGGCTACAGACTCATAGTTGTAGACTCATCCACAAGTCTTCTCGCCACCGCCACCACCTGGTATTTGCAATCGTGAGCTTCCATGGACTTCCATGGGGTTCCAGGCTCTCGTATATATAAGGACAGAGCTTCTCCTTAGATAGTAGAATAGACTTCATCCGCTTTACATTCGTAACACAAATTTCGGACATGTGTACCGAGTGAGATTGTGTGTACTAGGTTGCTCATGGATAGTTGTTCACTTCTACCGGGTCAACCAACACCTACAATATGCAAACACTTCCGTAGCCTCCAGCAGCGATCTCAAGAGTAGCAAACTGCTAGCAAGAGCGTATGGAAGCGACTGACAATGGCGAAAGTGTTAAGACTACCAAGATAGGAGGATTAGGGGGCAGAAGGGTTGGTGCTCCGCATAGTGGTGCATTTTGGGCAGCCTGGAGTGGCGAGGGCATTATCTGGTATTTAATACATATTGAAGGAGAAACACACGAAGAAAAAGGACATGAAGAGAAAGGCACAGGGGAAATTTTGCAGGAGATTCATAGCAAAAGACATTGAAATGGTATGGGGGAGGAAAGTCACAAAGAGAAAAGGTACTGTTCGGTGCCTGTTCTAGTGCCTTTATAGAAGCACATTCTGACTTCCTTATAATTAGTGCGGCTCTAGGTCTCTAGTGAAATCCACCCGGAAAATGCCCACCACTACATGTCTAAAGCTCTATGCTTGCTATACACACTAAATATAATACCTTCTCACTTCCTGGCTGACACTATAGTACGATCTGACAGCTTAACACTATCCCGAGCCCATTCCTTAATGAATTCCCATAGATCAGCACTGAGCAACATGATTTAAGACAACCACATCCCCCGTAATGTACTGTCGGGGTAGCCTCCCGCAAGAATCCTATGCCATGCATGACTTTTTGCCGATGATGGTGACGGTAGCAGGGTGGTGGTGATAGTGTCGGTGGTGACGTTAGTGATGGCGGTGGCCATGGGTATTGTAGCGAGTAGGAAGCGATTAAAAGGAGAAACTGCCATTTTCATCTAGGAATGGGATGTATATGATTGTCACTAAATTTGTGATGGTCTAGAATAGAACGGCACCTGTAATTAGTATGCTGTACTGGCATCTGTAGAAAGTAACAAATGTAGAAAAAGGTACCTTGTTGGGAGTTTGGTTGCTGGACAAGGCACCCCTTGATGTACACTGCGGTATAAAGTATCTGTAAAAGCACGTCCAGAGGAGTACAGCACTTTTGTCACAAGCCGACACTCAGAAAAGGCATTGCTACTTCCAAAATGGCACAAAAAGGTATTTTAACATCCTTTGGCGCCTTTATTACCATACAACCAGTGTCTTTCAATTTTGATTGTACTTTGAAAATCATCAAAAGTAAATTCCCGACTCCCTTCAAGTTGAGACCCCCGTAGACAGTGCGAATGCAATTGAAAATGAACTGGATATCAGCTGTCGCACTGCATATCAAACCGGAACTGTTTTTGATTGTAAAAGTCACTCCGTCATATTGAGATCACTCGAATGACTATGCCTGCAATCAATCCTGTCTTCAGTTGCGGATCTATACTCCTTTCCACATATAATATTTCTCAGGACGGAGGAAAGTCTTGTTGCACAAAAGTAGTCTCGAAAGTGGTTTTAATCTGATACCAATGCAGTAGCGGTATCTCGCAAACCCATCGGCCTTACAATCAGCATAACCAGCCTGTTTACCTTCACCCTCAACATTCTCGACCGCATATCTGCCACAAAACGATTGACGAAGACTACCAACTGTTTATTACCAAATTCCGAACAGAGCGCCTACGACTCTCCCGCTGTTGGGGGATCAACCAGAATGGGGTGTTTCTCTTTTATACCAGGAAGAGATTCTATCCGAGAGTTCATGACACCTCGACTAGGACGAAGCAGTAGGCTCATGATCAGTGCTGCACGAGCGCTGGCTTCAGTATTCACCTACACCGTGATATAACAGGGGGGGCGTACTTACGTGTCCTGGAGGTGCTACTAAAACTTCTATCCATGCTCGGTCCATCTGATACTATTCCGGGTTTCTGTGGATGGATACTGAATGCGCTGTGGCAACCATGATCTGCAACCGCAGCTGCAGCTAATAGTAAGAACATAGCAGTGTACTGGTAATAATAGAGAGAACAATTACATCAAGAATTTTCACTCGTGTTAGCGTATTCGTCAAACTGTTACTATTGATTATTAGTCGAAACTTAGAACGAGGCCACGAAGTTTTTTGGAGTTGCTGGTATTCTTCCGCTTGACATATCGTTCACGCTATTCTGACAGCCTCCGACGGAATCTGTGATGAGAATCTGATTCTAGTTATACATAACACGCAGATTTTACATATAGTTAGATCAACATACTTCATCGGGATCATCTGTTTAACACAAGCCTTGTCCATTAGTACGCAAGGTACTGTCATTCCAGCCAAAAACATTCAATTCTATTAACATAGTTATTCTTGATGTGTTCTTGTCTAGTTTTGAAGTATCCTGACACCTCATTTTAAGCGCCCGTGGCGACCTATCAAAATGCAGATGACAACACATTCAAATTCGATGACAACCCAATAATATCAGATCGGATCAGTCATCTAAGCATTAGGAGTCCGAAGACTTGAAATTAGAAGAGTAGATATTGCCATGCATATCGCTTGTTTAATGCTACTTTCTACCTGGGATGAACCTAGTGGAAGGGTTGAATCAGCGCAGGAATGTGGCGAACAAGCCAATGTCGAAATGTAGTACTGTGGGGAGTTGTCGACGGCTGCTCCTGCGGGGTATCCCATTGGTATCAGCATTCTAGCGCTCCCGATTTTGACTACCGGTACGGGCCTGTGCAAAATAGCGATTTCAGTCCTAATTTAGATTTTGGCTCCCACAATTCCGCCCTCCACGTGCCACTGTAAACCTCTATGTATCGATTCCCGTATACCTAGTATTTGTACAGATAATAGACGCAATCTTGTATATGTGGTGCTTGAAGATATGTACCTTAGTTCCCCTTTGATACCGCAGCTTGTAGCTGCATTTCAAACTGTATTAATCAAAGTTTGCCGGTAACAAAAGTTTACATCGGTCTACAATCATTATCGGCAAACTCAAATCTAGGGAACAATTGCGGCCAATGTGGTTGACATGGATGCATTTAGCCGAGTCTGAATCAGGAAGGTGGGGCAGATGCGGGGTAACGCCGAGTGACGAGAAAAGGTAAAGCCGCCAGAGATCATATGAGCGATGAGGCACCAGCAAACATTCCTTAGCTTATGTATGCTCTATCGAGGCTACAAAGAACAAATACGAATGGTCTCCCATATGTATATGCACTAATCTAGCTAAGACGCATCACCCCGTATCCTACTACAAGCCCATATTCTCATAACAGTCCCTACCCTCATACAAAACTTTCCTCGTACGAGGCCGTAACGGGGAGGCTGGAGTAGATAATCCATGTTTATACATAACAATATTATTGCATAAATAGATCTCAGCTTTCGTGTGGCGGCGTACTGGATTGGTACCGATACGGGCTGATGGTATTTAGCCGTATCTATGCATCGATGAGTATCTACGCATTCGTACGTGGACTACTGTATATATTGAAAGCTTTTGTAGCCTCTTTGCATAATACAATTAAGTTTCTCTATCCCTAATTCTAACAAATGGTTTTATTCAGAATGTGAGAGATAGTTTATAATGATGCTTATCACTAAATATATAATCAGGACTTTACGTGCATGCCGTTGCTAATATGGAGGACGTATGCACTTGCACTGACGGACGGAAAGTGCGCAGCATGAAACATGCCATTTCAGACGCAAAGTTTTGCTACAGGGTCAAAGGCTCCAACTCCAACAGCCTGCGACTGCTCTGGCATCTTCTAGACACACACCCAAAAACACAGATATACATCAACGCGCCGATCCTATTGTGGTGACATTGCTACCGGCAATGCCAGCCACTCAGACCGCAGCACTACTGCAACAGGTGATGCTGGGCCGAAATATTTCCGACTAGTCAATGTGCCACCTGATTGGAATGAGGATACGCTACTTACTGCTCTCGAAAATATCGACCAGTTCTTGGAAGTTCAGATTCTTCAACTTTCGCCTCACCCAGCATGTTGTGGCGGCACCACCCAAACAGCGCTGCTCAATATTGACGTCTGTACCAGTTATATCCAACTGCTCTCGCCGAACGACTTCCATTATGTATCGACTTCCGGTGGGGTAGGTCTTGTAATTGACAGCCATGCCTATGACCTAACGCCTTTGAACTCACTTGCAGATGAAGGTGGTGTTGTATACTGATAGGAACTTGTCGGGCTGATCCAATAGCCGGAGAGTTGCTCATTCATCGTTTCGTGCTCGGTCACAAGAAAATTCAATTAATTATATCACATGACTCCGCCACGCACCAGCCCGATAAATGCCACAGCAGCACTTGTCGTCGGGCTGGTGCGAGACAAGGTATGCACCGTGAGAAGTGTCAGTGTTATTTTATTGGGGAGACCGGGACATGAGTGGGCTTCGCGTATGTATGTATCCAGGTTTTGGAAACCTTGTCTTTAAGCGAGCACATGCAGACGCAGGGAGCTGTTGCAGCTCGACCCGTGCCGCTACCACATAACCCCTTGTCTGGCTTCACTGAACTAATTTAGAGTGATTTGCACAATTGGCGTGGCTTCCGTTGGACCTGTTCTACCATGTTGCCAATCTCGGCAGGGATCCATTTAGCGGAGTCCGAAGGAGGAAGGTGGGGCAGCAGGCGGGGTAGTGCTAGGTTAAAGAAAGCGAGCCTTCATTTTGTTGTGTTCATGGTATATGCGGCGGTAAAGCCGCCAGATAGTATAGAAGCGATGAGGCACCAGGGTCAATTCTATGGATAGTACCTCTCCTATCGATAGACTGCCTTAGTCTCAGTGCAATCAGAAGTTTTGAACGCCAAGCCTGGCTGCTTGGAATCCCTCATTCTCTTGCTTCCTCGCTTCTGTCTCTGATCATCTCCCCTCCGATGTTGCAAGCCACCTCTCGACCTACGCCTCCACTCTTCTCGCAACCTGTATAACTCAGTTTACATCTTGACCGGCTTCTTTAACCTTACAGCCCTCGTCGCCTTCACTGAGGGATGGAAATAGTACATCTCCTCCTCCGAAGGCCATCCCTATTCCAGCCTATATGGGGAACATATATTCAAGATTATTTGCCCTAGGTATTCAACACGGCGGCCCGAATATCTGGCTGGCGCGGTATCCAGTCGAGTGGTAATCGATGATCGAGTGATGCTTTTGTGACCACCTGTTAGGTTAATGGTGGTATTTAAACTCACCGAGCGCAGCTGCAACAGATTTACGAGTGCCAGTACGGCGGCATAGATATCCACCTATTTTGTATCCCCAGAGCCCCAAATGGAGCTTTTCTAGTGGTAAATTCCGGTTGATGAGAACAGTCTCCATAGCGGACTGCAGTCTTCAGGAGACGAGGACTAGACACCTTGATCAATCAGAGCAAATTCCTGAATTGGATGACGATTTCAGACGCTATACAGACGGGCAGGCACATGGATCATTTCACCCGTGTTCTACTGGGGGCCCGCGTCTCCTCCTATCCCCTATCGGCAGTAATTGCCATCCAACTCTCGTTTTTTTTCTCCTTTTACCTCTTTATCAGTGCTTGTTGGGTTCCTTCTCTCCACTTTCGTTTCCTTCCTCTCACTAACCTAAAATCTAAGCACTGCTGGTCTCAGTGTCTCCGTCGTTGTTTACGATTGCCCACCCCGTGAATTATCAAATTCCGTTTGTATCGCCCCTAGCGGTAACTCTAGCTTGAACAAGTTCAGCTTTCCTCCCCTGGACGGTCCTCGGATACTTCACTTTCCCAGACCATCTCTGTATCTCTACCAATTACTCTAGCATCACAACCTTCAGCTACAAAGCAAACTATATTCGTAAATCCTCTAGCTGCTTACCTTGGATCTTGTTCTTCGGTAGCTTGTTTGGAGACTATGTGTATGCGCATATCACGAACTTCGCGAAGCGAAATTTTTTGCTTTATGTGATTGATTGTGGTCACTGTGATAGGCTATTGAACGGTTGCGCTCGGGAGTATCGCAGATTAACACCGGTGATGTATGACATGGTTGTTCTGTTGACTCAGGATTTAGCCCGAAAGGCTTACATGCTACTAGAAGGTCATCGTGGCTACTAGAAAGGACCGTGAGTTTCTAGCAGGCCATCGATGCTACTGGAATGGACTGGAGAGTGGTTACTTATTTACTTATGCTTTGAGTCATTTTTGTAAATTCGTTCACAAATTCTCACTCTCCACCGACTCCGCGACACTCCTCTTTCGTGTATATAATGGCATAGATTTTCCCTTTGATAGCTTGTGTAGAATCGACAACTCAACCTCTTGCGAGGATACAAGTAACATTGCAAACACTCTTGAAACACCCGGGTTTCTAATTCCATGGTCCCGATGAACGAGATTAGATGACTGTTGAGATGAGAGGACCCAAGCCTGTTGCACTTCATCTCGTCTCGTCTCTAGTACCAAACTACATGCTGTGGTGAAAATAGTTAGACAGCTCGACTCTTAACCCTAAGAATTGTAATACCAAAGCCCATTTTCAAGAACCTAACTAACTTTCGTAGTAATTTCTGAGCTGTGACAGGGCCGCTGAGCGAGTACTGTAACCGGAAGAGTTCCGGAAGAAGGTTGGATTTCACTGTGAAACGTTTGCTTCTTTGTCTCAGCCACTACTTTCTCATAGACCGTGGCGCGGCGTACATTGGTACCTCAGGAGATGTTAGTACTCATGGATTCTGTCAAGCGGATGTAGGGTTTCCACATCGCTACATCCGCAGATTTAGTCATCTCGGAGCGTTGCCGATTACTCCAGGGGATCCTAGATGTTGTTGTTGTTTATTCATACTGTATTCACTCTTACTAGAGTATGACAGGACCTAATACCCCCTCGCCTCCGGGCGAGCCGGCTAGATGGCGGAGCTCCCCCCCCGCTACCCTTCATCCCCGCTGACAAATGAAAGATAAAAGATAGAAAAGAAAAGATATAAGCCCATTGCCGCCGCCCCCCGCACCTGAGTCAGCCTTTGCGCCTGCTCCATACCACCATTCATTTGGGCGGGAACTACCCGACGTCAGTAGCCGCCAGGAAGTCCACCACCGCTTGATCGCACTCTTCCATGGAAAGCAGCTCAGAGACCTGCACGTGTCGGCATCTGCCCGCTTTCCAGCCCATCACCCTTCCCACCGCCTTCCACAGTGCTTTTGCTGGTCTCTCCACCGGCTGCAATGGCGGAAGAGGTGCTCCTGCGTCTGGGCCGCTGTCCCTTCATACCACAAGCATTTATTGTCCTCTAGGTGGCCGAACTGTTTTAGGTAGACTCCAGTGGGTGCATGCCTGCACTTTAGTCGGTAGAACCTGGCAGCCAGCGATCTCACGCTTGTCATCGGAGCAGCTCTCTTGGTCTCCGTCTGTCCCTTGAGTCTGTAGCTGAAGTGCTTGCCGCACTTCTCGGCCTCCCACTTTGCCTTCGCTGCTGACCTTCCCTCAGAGATTCGTCTAGCTCTATTCGAGGCCGAGGTGTATGGCTGCTCTATTGCAGGGTTTCCGCTCGCGTCTCGGGCCGAGTTCGCCTGATGGTCTTTGTCTTCATATCCGGGAATGCCGAAGTGTCCCGGGACCCAGGGAATCTCGGTTGTGATGCCATGGGCAAGGAGAGCCTGCGCTCTTGGATTGATCTGCCTTGCTAATCGCTACCCTGGGCCCGGCTCCAGGTGTGCCGTTCGTCGAATTGCGGCTTGTGAGTCGCTAAAGACTGCCACCGTCTTCACTCCATGACTTTGCAGTGTTTCTCTTCTCTTGACCGTCTCCCCGAGTGCAAGTCCAATTGCCCACAACTCACTATCAAAGACCTCCATATGTCCAGTGCCCAGAAAACTGTGGCAGGTCCTCCATTTGCTTCTGTGTGTGCACACTGCTGCTGCTCCCACTTGGCCGTCGTCAGAGCGCAATCCATCTGTCCACAACATCCAGACTCCTGCCCCGACTTTCGTTTGCTTCACTTTTGCCCAGTGTTGCGCGGCTCTCTTGGCTGTGCTTTGATCATCCAGTATAATTATTGTAACCACTGGTTCTTCGCACGGGGCCGGCCAGCTGATGCCTTTGGTTGTCCAGCCATGCTCGTGTTCTATCTCGACTACTCGGCATATCGGTGTGCCGCACGAAGGGTCTTCGTGCAGCTCCTTCAGTTTGCTGCTGCATGCGTTTGCTTGTCTCACTGCGAATCGTTGTTGTCTGGAGTCGAAGATTACAGGGATCCTAGATGTTATCTATGTTCTAGTCCATTCACAGAGGCGGTTCCTCCGCGGAGTACCTAGTCAGTTCACGGAGGCCCACCTTCCGTGAACGAACCGTCCATTCACGCAGTCCGTACCCCACCTCTGTGAACTGACTAGTTCGTTCGCGGAGTCAGTCAAAAATTACAAATACTCTGCTCTGCATGCATGTATGTGCATGCACTGGCATGTACTCAATTGCGCTGCGCTGAACGTACGCGGTTGCGCTGATTGAATTCAGCTGGATAGAGCCAGCTGAGTGTATGTACATTCTTCACAGCGCAACAGAGTACATTCCACAGATTCTATCGTACCAGCAATATGCACCGCCTTACATCTACCATTCCACATCAAGTTCTGCCATTCGAAAGTGTAGCCATCGAGAACTTACTCTTCGAGAAGCTGCTCATCTTCAGTCCCCTGCTGAGCTTATCTAAGTACATTGTAGGTGTAACGGCAATTGCACGACTGTTCATTGCAAATGTTTCAAAGCAAAAGCCGAGTGCACACTTCATTGCCATGGCCGAGATGGCGGTGCGCAGTGCATAAATACTGGATTTTCTGTTGCGCCATCAGGTAATTTCAATTTCAAACGAAACAGAAGATCAGCTCCACCAGAGCCAAGTCACAATCTAAATAGCCATTGAGCCAATTGTTGACTACGGATTTGGCCCGGTGGCTTCCCTAGTGTTCGGTGCTGGCGGGCTCGGGCATGTGGCCGGTGGCGTACGGCCCCCATTGGCCTCGCCTGCCCTCATGGCGAGGAGGAGGGCTCGGCACTGGTACTTGGCATTGGGCTCCGGCTTTGGCAGTCGGCATTGAGTTTTCCTTCTCTCTCTTTCGTATATAAGTCCATAGTTTTCCTTCTCTTTGGATCGACAGACAATTCATCATCTTCTCTTCTTCTCCATCATCTTCTCGTGTCAACACCAATACACAAGGAGATGCTTGCGTGGATACTGATCCCACATCTGCGGAGGATACTGCCAATGAGAGCAATGATTTGCCAGGCATGGATACTGAGGATGAGGAGCTTCTCAAGGAGGAAGGGATCACTGGGGAGGAAGAGGAAGACGAAGAGGAGGAGAGAAATGAGGAGGAGGGCAATGAGGAGGGCAATGAGGAAGATGAGCCGGTTTCAAACGATGACATGGAGCACAGTATAAGTGTTGTTGCATCAGGTCATTCACGAGGCATCCGATTGTAGGTATCACGAAGATGTATAGATTATTTATAATTTTTCATTGACTCCGTGAACGAACTAGTCAGTTCACGGAGGTGGGGTACGGACTCCGTGAATGGACTAGAACACCGGGAAAGGCAAAACACAAGAGTTAGAAAGTTGGAATTCCTCCACCAGCGCAATACAAGAACGGCCCCCTAAAACTCGTCACAATGCATTTTGCGTCTCGCAGCTATTATGACACATCCCTAAACCTAACAACTATCATATTGGACAAGATCACAACTTACCCACCAGTATCATTCTGCTGCCTCTTCAACCTCCAGAGCTGCCACGGAGCACCATGAGTCTTGTAACCGATGACTTTAGTTTTATCATTGCGGCGACCGCACTCGTCGTCAAGTGATATATTTCTTGCAATGTTTGAGATTCGATAGACAGCCGCCGTTTCGTCGCTGAGATCTCCAAGGCCAGGGATAGCTTCAATCCACTAGTTCTGCCGCTCACGGTGGCGCTCCTCATCGCGAGAGGATGTTATTACCTTCACACCGTCTTTAGCGTGGATAATAGTCCATGTTTGTCGGTTCCGGATAACGTAGGCTCCTGGGGGCAGTGTCGCTGCCATGCTTGCGGAGAGGAGTGTGGAGATTGAGAGTTGTGTGAACCCCGCACTTATGTGCAAGCGGCACACGGCCGTGCCAAAAATACCAACAGGACAAGAAACGTATGTTACACTAATATTATGCATTGAGGACAGTTAGAAAATGTTCTATCATGTACCCCATAGCTTGCGGGTATGGAAGACCAAACTGGGAAAATCTGATTTGGTCGCTTTGGTGGAACTTCCTTGTTAGGGTGGCGACATCTGGCGTTTGGCCTCTGGCGCTCGGCCTATGCCAATACATCACGGTATGTATCTGTCTGGTCTTGGCATAAACAGGAAAAGATCAACGATGAACCCCTTTGTTTATTCCTACCCCAGGTTTACGGGTAAGAAAAGAAAGAGTCGGATGAATCAACGCTCTGTAGTTTATAGTACTCAGCACCCAACATTCGCTAGCTATAATCTCCTCGTAAGATATATACCATACGAGACAACGACAGGTGTTCGAGTGTATTTGCTAGCCTCCTTTAGTAGCTCTTACCGCTGGATAAGCAGCGTCTCTAGTTGAGTATAATACATATCGAGAGCTATTCAGTCACGGCATACCTTAGCTCACCTGATGCAAAAGAGTACCTGTACAGCCGGTATAAACTAAGAACTACTCAAGTATCTACTAGAACTAAGTATCTAGAGGTTATACTTAAGTAGTTTCTAGCAGTCGGCGAGTTATACATGACGATAGCTGTGTATGGTTAAGACCCAGAGTCATGAGAGGCTGAACCAACGGTGAGGGGATAATATACTGCGCACTACTTATTCCAGCTATCGCTGTCCGTGTGGGTCTATCATAATATCTTAGGAGTAGATCTCGCTTGTGAGGGGATGTTTCACTTTCACAAGCAGATAGTTACAAAGCAGCCACAAATGCTCCTACAAGCTAGAGGAACAAAATCATGGACGCTGAACAATTGTGAAGTTTAGCGTGTGTCACTTAGTTATAACGGGAAAGAATAAAGAAAGTATTGAGATATATTATTATCGGATCAACATTTTGTGCTAAGGAAATATTTGACCTCACGTAAAGTGATTTCTCTATACTTCTAGCCCCAGCCACCGATTTAAGGTACTCACACTTGCTCTACATGCCTTCTTGTGTCCGCCAGTTTTCCAATCCTTCTTCTGACATTCAACACCACAATAACACCACTCAAGACATCCTTTGCATATCTTCCAATCGCCAATCGCCGCTTCAACTTTCCCACATCCCACTGCATCACAGGCTTTCTTCCGAACCTCCTCTTCATTCGACCTAAGCCATTCTATCACATCGGTTGCCTGCCAGATAGGTTTGAATCTATGGAGATATATAAACCCTTGCTGCACCTTGAAGCCCATGCGATTCATTTGGTCCCTTGAAGTTGTGAATTCTTTCTCGGCGAGCATTTGGAAAAGATAGGGATTATCATGGTAACTGCGACGGAGACATGACAGTGAAAACTGGCAGGGACCGTAGATATTGAAGGATGCTAGGGTGAAGGTATACAGTAGGTCGAAGTGCGGGTGTGGTTGTAGGTTAATAGGTGATGGGGAGGTAGGCTTGTGGTCGGACTTTTTATAGCGACTCAATCCTAATCATTATTAACATCAGCTCTTGACTGGATGCAGAGCCTTAAGCAACACCTTCTAATGCAATGAGGGGGTTATAATTTGTGTGCGAGGAACACGCAATGCTGGAGCGATCCAAGGAGCTCAGACAATAGTTCAGCGCCTCGAGTGGCCGCTTTCGATAGATAAATACCGCGGCGATACGATTTCGAGTATCTAAATGATACCCATATTGATTAGCATATAGTGAGATGGGAGAACCGGAGACCTGGGTAACCACCATTGGTAGGTATTGGGAATCTCGGCAGGTAACCCATAGAATGAAGGATATTAGATTTTGCTTCATCCAAGTATCTATCGCACGCTATGCAGTTATCGGGGGTGGACCCACTCCCAGCCCATCCGGTAGACCTTTGAAGTCAGCGTTTTTAATCATAGGGAATTGTCCTATACATACCTCATCTCATACGTCCCACAGATCCTGCATGTGTAGTCCAATGGCATGGTGGTCAATTTTGAGCGTTGCTTCGAGAAATGATTTTAAAGGTGCGGTGGTAGGAAAGTCTATCTTTATTGCATTTTGAAGAGAAGGGGTTGCTCAACCTTTAGCCGCATAGCTGCATGTTGGAACTGTTGTCCAATTGATCTTTGATTTGTATTCATGGATTTAAGTTTTGGCAATGTGGTCATCATTCATTCGCTAGGTCGCTCAGCTTTTACAATGCATGGGTTCGCATAATTCCTTGTTTGAGCTTGTTGCGGTCAATTTTCCTGCAAGGATATCTGTAACATGAGAATAATTGACCAACTCCGACACTGTAAATGTTTGTTTATCCGGACGACGAAACAGAAATCGCGCATATAATGAGTGAACTTTGTACCGATAGAAAATAGTCCGCTCTCTACGAGATTCCTGAATCGGGTTCAAACAATCCAGGTATTCAACAGTGCAGAAATTATTATAATGTACCCCTTACTTTTTCTCCCAACAATGTTTGCCAAGAAATATGCAGCTCAGACCTAACATCCCTGAGCTGTAGGTACCCGAAGGTGCACGGAGTTCCTCGTCAAAAGTGTGGTACGACTCAAACAATTCCTGTCCTAGTTTGGAGTGTGGAACAGTTGTATGACGCTCTACGTTAATGACGTCCTATACCGACACATTTCGTCTGCTACTATTAACGACTACCGAACACTCCCGGTATTAGAGTATACCTCGAGTTGTTGAGATCAATTGAGTACGAATAGAGATATTGATTTGAGTATCGTGCAAAAGTGATTGTCTAAAGAACAAAGAGAGAGTAACACAGGCATATATATATGGGACAGAAGATGGCATACTCGGCGAAGCCGAGTATGACATCCAGAGACCGATGCCGGGCATCACTCCTGGGGCTAGACCTCCTCCTCAGCATGGGGTCGCCACCCATCGGGCCAAATCCCATGCCAACACGGGTCTGTGTTCGCACAACTAATGTAGCCGGTTTACCCACTTGAAGTAATAAACATCGGCGCAACCATTATCATTCCTAAAACCCTCATCACTCATATCCATATGCCATGGCAATACACATGTGAAGGGAATGGGTGGAGGAGCTGTCGCGGAAGGTGTGGATATGGTGGACGGTCCATTTGGTGGAGGTGGGCGTTGGAAGGAAGAGGTGGTGGATCGGAGAGAATGTCGTTATGGCAACCGGCGTCGGGAGATAAACCCTGCCGAAATATTGCCAAAAGGTACTCGTCAAATTTTCAACTATGCGACACTTATCTACAACCCTAGCTCTATGCGCCCACGCGAACTGGAAACCTGTAGGGTTAGGGGTTTTGGTGTCTCCAAATCTGGAAAATTTGACGAGTAAGGCAGTCTTTCCGCCAAAATACCCTGTTCCATGACCTCATACCACGCGTCAATGGGCGAGGTCTGAATCTTAAAATTTAGAAAACAGAATGATTGTACGGGGTATAGCATCTCATTCAGCCAAATTACCCAGCGGCACGACCCTTTACCCCATACTCGTGAACAAAAGTCTGGATATTCGCATTTGTCTAGTTACCAGTTAAACAAAAATCTATATGGGGATGTTGGGCAGGATCGAGTTTTTTTTAAGACGGAGTTGAGAGGCAGGGTCCGAACCTTAAATTCAACGATCTTGTACCCAACCCACGACCGACGACCTCGTACCACGATCCTGTACTCTGTCCTATGATCCCGTGAGCCGACCCTGTACTCCCGTCTCACAACCCCCCGTCTTAAATATTCACGACCCCGTCCAACGACCTCGTACCCCAAGACCCTGAGGATAGAGTCATGTTTTAATAGAGGTAGCTAGACAAACATTAAAATTCATGAGGTATTTTGGCCCAAAAAGGCCCGATTTTTGACTGAAAAACGGTCCCTGTACTGGCTGAGCCGGATGGCAATGTTCGGAAATCATTGACATCACCCTCTTTAGTACTTTAGGGGCTTGACCGATAGAATAATGTCCAATTTAGTTTTTCTCTTTTGCGATAAAGGCTGAAGCGATACGACACAATTTATAATACAAATCATGCTTAAGCACAAGACATTTTCATACCTATTCACCCAATCGTCGCTGTGCTATGCCGGGTATTATTGATACGGCCTGGATTCGTACGGGGTTGTTGAAGTGTAGTTAGAGAAACGTTTTACAGCCGAGTGGTTTGCAAACTTTGCTTTGCAGCGTACATGCCAAGCCGGACAAACCATCTCATTGCATTGTGGATATAGCCTTTGCGCAAAGGATGTGCAATTACTTTTTTCAGCAGAGCCTGCCGGAGATTTCATTCTTCACCAGTATTTGCCCAATATCTAATCTATTACTATACAATCGCAGCCATCGTCAACCCACTCATCCTTAGCTGCAGTGCCTTCTGAACATAGCCTCTACAATTCGGGTGCAGGCTGCCAGCATATCTACCTACAAGTAACGCAGCCCGAAACCTACAGGAAAGGATAACAGAAACACAGTACCTATCCATTGTAACAGTGCAAGGCAAGAAACGAAATGCTAAATGCAAGCTCAAACAGAAGTAGAGAGTAAAAAGAAGACCACCGCCAGCTCATAGGAGCTTACCCTGCGCTGCCGCCAGTGCTTGCAGCCTTTAGCGAGTCGCCTTGGACGGAATCTGTCACGAAGCCCCCGGAATCCTCGTCCTTTCCTTAGGCTAGATGCAGACCCGGATGCCGCCAGTAATAAGTCAAGCTGTGTACGACGTGTACGCCTGCGCTTATTGATTCTTGAGCTGTCACCCTTCCTAGCAGGAGATCCCGACCCAGGACCGAGACACAGATACCACGTAGAAGGGGATGGGGACACGGTGAGCTCATAGTATCGGTCGGTACACACACCAACTGCAGTGGCGAGGTTACTTAGTGACCAATATGTACATCGAGCTCGGGAGTGCTACGAGGCGATGATGGAAGATGTGGAGGGGGCACCGGCCCTAAGCTCTATAAGACCGGTCGAGGAAGGATCTGACCGGATGGGACTGGCGCAGAAGTAAGAAGTAACTGGCAATCGCTGACAGGCGACAGTACGGATACAGGTTTGCCGGGAGTGCTACTCAAATTGTCGGTATGCAATGCAGGCTGTTGCCCGACATGCCTTTGCCCTGCTTTCAACGACCGTGGGAAAACCAGGCGGCCGTATAACCTGGGTTTGGATCTCTGTGCCTGGAAGGATGTCAGCTTGATGGGACTCAGCATACATTGTACATATCCTGTGGACATCCCACGCCGTAACCACTTTCTGTAAATGTTATCCACAGGTCCTGTCGATGTTGCGCTCATCTTTGTCGTCTTTCGAAGTTGCGAGTATTCTAGAGGAAGAGATAAGGTGGCAGTTGAATAGGCAACCCCTTAGCACTAAAACTACCGACCCCAGTAACCACGTTCCTCCTAGCCTCGGACTCGCTTAAACGCGGGCCGCGCTCGTACAGAGTTTGTGCACTGCACAGTGCAGCCATTCTAACTCAGGAGGTCGGAACATTGAATCTATAGGTAATCAGAGTTTGGGGTTTGGTATGCGTTGGTTGTCTGTCCTAACGTCTGCATAGAGTCACATCATACGACAAAAAATTCTGTTTACTGATTGTGGGGACTGATTCACTTCACGTACATACCGCTGTAGCTAGTCAGTCCAGTAAACGTCATGCATGTTTTGCTTTTTGGCAGTGCTTGTGTCACTAACCTTGCGACGGTAGCTAAGGAGTATTTGTGCACGAGCCTCCCGCTAGTTGGTAACCCCATTCCCAAAGCAACCCCATTCCCAAAGCAACCCCATTCCCAAAGCAACCCCATTCCCAAAGCAACCCCATTCCCAAAGCAACTTCGGTTCCGCAGACAGGGCGGACAACGCTAACGAGATTATGTCGTTCGCTAGGGAGTGCAGGCCTATACTTACAAGCCCGTGACCTCCATCAGCTGCGCTAGTTCCAGGAGCTGAGCTGAGCTGCACAGGTACAGCTATCTAGACTATGACAGATGGAAGAGACACGGAAAAGAGAAGAGCTAAAACGCACTTGACGAGCTATAGATAAGTGAAGGCTCCATCCAGAGACTATACACACTAGTTTCAGTTAAGCTTCGGCTTTGCGATGATCTGATACGCCATACCGCTTTTAGCGATGCAACCGTATCCATGGTCCAAATAAACTCTGCGCTGCACGCAAGGACAGGCACTAGTTTCAAACATTGTAAACCAGATGCTACCAACTCGGGTTCATTGAATTCGTATTCTTGGAGCCTAGTATCCGTCAAAGATCGACATGTGTAAATATCATTGACTATATCCACTGTGAGTCATAGCTCATGAATTGCACTAGCTACCTTTCGACAGCTATGAAGGTATGAAGGTATGATTGCAAATGAGTACCAATTTGAAGTAAACTAAGCGTGTTATCAGCGGTGACGCCTTCATCACTCTGCTGGACAAAGTTTAAAAACCACAGCTTATGGAGTTGGCAGCAGAGAAAAACTAGCCTAATATACGTCTATAAGAAATACATTCGCTGGCGAACCTAGTCGTCGCAGGCTACTAATCACCTCAAAACGACAAATCCAGGGCGGCAGTCCTAGGATATACATAGAACAGATATACGCAATAGATATATGATATATAACCTGAAAATACCAAAAGCTTTATAATGACTTTCAGTGTACCACAATTAGTGGTGTATCATGCTGTACCGAGTGCGATGGTTCGGACGTAGCGCATTACAGGGCACCTGTATGTAGGTAAAACCAAGGATTTAATCACAGCCACAAGGAGGCCCATCTGAAGATTCCTGCGTCCGAAAAATCTTAGTCACCTCACAACTCTGGCGATAGAATGATCAAATAGATATGGGAAACGCCTAGACGCAGAGTTTAGCTCTCGTATATAAGTAAACAGCTGCCAAGTCTAACATGAAGGTAGTAAAGTCCTACTTGAAGTCCCGCAAGCGGTTGATAGGATTCTGAAGTGGTTAATAAGTTTCCAGTCGCCGGTAGGAATTGCTTCCAAATTCAGCATCAGACACTCAAAAGTTAGACAAGAAGGTGTCAAATTTGGGAGCTCGTCCGAAGCATCGCGCTCGGTACAGTATATCGAACGAGAATTCACGATAGTGGACATCCTTGGCATCTAAAGTGCCTCGGCAGTCACCGGCCTACCGCCCTTAATGCTCTCATCGTTATCATCCTCGTTCCAATCCTCCGGCCACTCGAAGTCGTCCCCATCCAAGTTTTCAGCCTGCTCCCTCTCTAGTGGTGGAAGCCTCCCCAAATTTTCCGCGTCCTCCTCCCTCGCCCTTGGATAAGCTTTCCACATTGCGAACTCGGCATTCAAACAGAGTGTACTCTTCGGAAGACTCTTTTTACGCTCCATGAGCATTGCCTCCCACACTCGCTTGTGATTGAGAACGTTCCAGTTATCTCTGAAGAATTTGTTCCAGGCAGCTTTTCGGAGCTCGGTGCGATTAAGCTCAACCTGCAGGGCCTAATGGCCCAACAGGTCTTCTCCTCACGACAGAGCGGCGTCCATTCCCCCCACGTTGCTTCAAGGCGAGTTTGCCACCTACCTGAGGCCACGTCGTCACGGTCAAGTCTGTCATTCAATGAGTCCTCCTCCCATTGTCGTTCCGGGTGCCGCATTAGCGTTAATTGACTCCTTTCGGCCTCTCCCGGAACACCGCATCGATAGCCTGCGGTATTGGTCTCTGGAGGTAGAAAGCAGTAGACAAGCGTTCCGAAGTTGATATTGTCGTCATAGCTGTTGGTCGCTTGCTGAGAACCCGGTCGCCAAATCGCAGCCTCTTGAGCGTCCCTGCTATACACCGCAGCACAGTCAATACCTTATCCCAATAAATCCTTAATGCACTCACCAACTTTTCATCTCGAAATCGATTGATCTCATAGCCAACTGCGCGGCCTGATACGAAATGAGACTGTTCGCGTCCCTCTGCCTCAATCTGCCGATGTGCTTCCTGTAATTCCTCTGGTTCCGAGCCGTCATTGCTTCTTTCTGGAACCAGTTAGAGGTAGTGTCGAGTAAGAGGTGGGTTAAGAGGTGAGTGATTTATACTTTTGACAGAATTAGGTTCCCGCGCCAGCGGATCGCGGTCTGCCGGATTTGTGCTATCTGTTGAACTATCTCTAGCGGATAGTGTTCATCGGGCTGCTTGGGTGGGATTGACGCGACCAGGAGTCGTAATGACACCCGAGCTTGGAAAAGTTGAACACTACCCCGCAGCCGATGCATGGGAAAGTGGCTGTAATGGCATTCGGCTGATTGCAAGAGCGAGTGTCGACAGTTGAAAGGCTGTGTGGTCAGAGGTTGGATGATGGCAGTAGATAGATGGTGAATGGTGGTTGATGAGCTGCGGTGGAAATGAGGGCTGTATTACCAGCCAATCTGTATACCAACGTGCGTGATGCTTATATTTACAAGAGTACTATACAAGGGTCAGGGATGACACTGAAGTGAAGTCAATGCGCACTAGTAATTGCTGTGTCTGTTAGTATCCGGGCCGAGTTTTATCCAACATTGTAGGTAGCGTTCTCATTTCTTACCAGCTCTGGGCGGTAAGCCGCTAGAAAAGGTGTTGCTATACAGAAGGGGAAAACAATGTGCGTAGATTATATGGTACAGGGAGAAGAAGAGAGAAGGAGAAAGATTCGGCATATATACAGAGATCCTTGGTATAACGTCGGGTATGCTGGTGCCATGCCAACGCAACTTCAACAAAAGGAGTCCAATCATATGAGTACGTACCTTAATCCTAATCCAAATACGTTTCCTGAATCCCTCCTATGTAGCGCGAAAAAGGCTACAGCTTCCGTACGCCACGAAATTAATTAAAGCATCAACCAAAATAAGTCCACAAACTGTATTACACCGTAGCTAGCCCTCTGCTGCATTTTTTTGGCCTCAAATCATTCTATGATCAGGTTGTAGTGTTGCAATGACACAAAACAGAAAATAATCGTATCTTAGTATTCACGGAACGCATTCGGGTGAGGCACGTACTATCTAACTCGCACTGCGCCGTGTGGGGTGTTTTGACGAATATTTTTTTTCTATAGCTCATCGTTGGGAGATGTGGACATAAGGATGTGAGTGGGTTGGATGATAACGCGAGGAACGCATCTTTTTATCTAAGGCAGCGTTTCTCCACCGAAATATCTCGTCGTAGAGAGCGTGGATTTTCAAAATTTGTCTAGCTATTGTAATCAGGTTTTATTCCGAAGTCATAGCACAGACTACGAAGTCGTGAGGCGGAGTACAACCCCATAGTTTTTGCGTGTATACTGTATCACGAGGTTGTGGTACGGGGTACAACCCCGTTCCACGACTTATTCCACAATAAACCCCTGTCATGACTGCGTGATACAGCCTACGCGCGGACACCTCGGAGTTGTACCCTGTCTCACGGCCCCATACCCTGTCCAATCACCCCGTCCAACCACCCCATCCAACCGTGGGGCCAAACTTTGTACCCCGTGGTTAAGGTGTGAATTTCAGAATTTATCCAGGCTCCACTCGTAAGGTCAGACTTTCTCTACAAGATCGTACTTCGTACCACCACCCCGCCCATAAACCTGTAACCTGTCCTACAACCCTGCGGATAAAATCTGATCTGAAGTGATTTAAAATTCTGACTTTGTCTATGGATATGGAGTATTTTGCGGAAAAAAGGCACCATATATATCACCATTGCCGTCGAATGGCAGCTCTAGGATCTTTACTTGGAAAACGTGCGCCGTTATTCTACTAGCAAATTTTCGGGATTGAATTCGTAAATATGGTGACAGGACAGAGCTCCAGCACTAGTCCGAACAAACAAAAGATGAATTTTCTATCGTACAAAAGTGATTGCCTAATGAGCTATCTAAGAGTGCAATCTATGCCGTTATATACATAAAATGTCTGGACATCCCGCGGAGATGATTGAGTGGCGCTCGCAGTAGTGGCGGGAGGCGAGTGACAATTCGTGAAGGAGTCTATGTGAATGAGTCTACCACGTATAGGACTCTACCGGTTACTCGATGTATTGGCGACCACTTCTCAGACCTTTCTAGAAACTCGGTGGCCATCTGGCTAAATCTTGAATCAAAGTTTCGCAGACTTCCCCTCCTTAACTTAGAGTTTTTGTGAACTATCGCTTCATATTCAATCATCTCCTCGGCCAACTCGCACCACCGAGATTGTGTCGCAGAATTAAACAATACCATCCTCATCCGATATGCTGTAGAGATGAGGAAGTGATTCTGTCCTTCCGCTTTTGCTTCCCTTCAAAGTCAGTAGAATATTGTAGGGTGTAAAGAAGGGTCAGTTCGTGGATGGTATTGGCAGATGTCAGCCAAGCTTCCCAAAAGTCCTTCCCAAGAGGGCAGATGTCTACCTGATTCCGGACAATTTGTTGGGCGGGGGTTTTTCTACCAATCTAGGGATGGGAGAGAAGAAAGATGATTGAACTATCTATTGTAGAAAGAGAGAATAAGATAGACATATATAAGGAAGAAATCATATCAAGAGAAAAGCACTAAGAATGAAACACTAAGAGCGAGGCATCATGAGCAAAGCACCACTCAGGCCCGAGGCTCATCGGGAGATAGGCACTGCACCAAGCTCGCGGCGAGATAGGCACCGCACCAAGCCCGAGGTTCGCGGGGAGATAGGTTCTCAACCAAGCCCGCTATATAAGTCTAGTGCATGCCTTAGTTTCAATAGCCTTTGGGCTAAATCCCTTAGTCAACAATTTGGATTAGGGTATTACTATATGACCTGAGAGAAAGTCGCCGCTACACTGAGATCACCGAGTTGACTCACAGGCTACGGACTCATAGTCGTAGACTCATCCACGAGTCTTCACTCGCCACCGCCACCACCTGGTAATTGCAATCGTGAGCTTCCATGGACTTCCATGGTGTTCCAGGCTCTCATGTATATAAAGTCAGAGCTTCTCCTTAGATAGTAGAATAGACTTCATCCGCTTTACATTCGTAACATTCCCTCATATAGTAACAGGGAACTCACATATAAGTCGAGTGATGGTGGATGAAGCGAGCGATGCAGCGGTGGCCTTCACTTAGAGTTTATGCACACCTGTTCTAAGATACCTGTGCCCATAAATGGGGCGCGATAGTTGTATGCTATGCAATCCGGTACGAAATGATGTTTTAATTAAAAAGGAAGCGGCACCCTCCTCTAGAACCCTCTAGATCCTCACTCAGAGCCCTAGGTGTCCCTACACATGCTCCAAAGATGGCGAACTTTGAAAGACTAGCGGCCACCCAGACCTTTGAGAAGCCTGGTGACAGCAGACGTGGGAAGACGAGGCGTATTACTCTCGGGGGAAAGCTGGAGTGGACAGGGGTCGTCGGCATTGCCAGCATTAAGTTCGCTAATTCGGAAACCGTTTGTAGGAGAGAGAAGTGACGGGCGTATAGACGGCAGGGAGTACCTTGTGACAAATTTAACACAATCTTTAGGAACTGTTTGTTTGTTTTAATCATTCTGTATTTACTCAATCTACAGTATACGACAGTAGCTAGTTCCCCTCCACCTTTGAATGACCGGCTAGGTGGGGCGATCCGCTCCCTCTAACCCTCCTTCCGTCAATTTTTAGTAGCTACGGGTGCTAGCAGGCATGCAGCATCGGTGTTATACGATCGTGCACGTGGAGAACGTGGCCACAATGGATGTACTTGGATGGTTAGTTTATAGTACAGAGTCAAGTAGCACGAGGCAGCATTCGGCTAGTGACTATCGCGATTCTAAATCTCAGATGTGATTTGTGGAACATACAATGTGTCTTAGCACAGACAATGTGAGCTTGGAGTGCAAGTGTACATGTTTATAGGTATCGAGCATTGCAAATTGCAACGGCGACGTTTGGCAAAGATAATATTCTGAATTCGACACTTAGTCAAACTTATACGGAATGGCAACTGGATCTGACTGTGGTCCGTTGGTGCAGGTACTACCTCGTATATTGAATAAGAGAAAGTTCCTACGTGCTAGAGTACTGCATCATGCCTTGTCACTCCAACTGTGATACCCGAAATTGTTACTATAGTACTTAGGGGAGGACCGTGTGTTGATTCTATGATACAGTGAAGAGAAGGAGAGAAGGAGAAAGACTCGATTTATATACAGAGAATTATGAGAGAAAACTTTGATGCTTCGCCACTCTTGAGTCACTCGCCACTCTGAGTCACTCGCCACTGGATATGTAACAGAAATGGTCTCGGAAAGCTCTTGTGCCCAGGTTACTGGCTATTTCTGCATCTCTTCTGTGCTACAGGGTAACCGTTTATTCCTGTATCGTCACCGAGAGGTGTCCTGCTGTTGTACATGTTCTTGGTTCCATAGCCTGATCCCTGCTTTCGCGCAGCTACCGGCGTGCCTCCACCAAGAGCACAGCTGGAAGACCGTCTTAAAACCCGCTACAGCACCTTCACCTCGAATTGATCCCTTCGAACATGAGCTCTGGCAATCACTAACTAACTCCGAGCAACTCGCTCAAACAATGCTACAAGTCAAAGTTTCGTAGTATAAGGATATTTTCCGCAAATCGGTCACGTTCGGTGTATATGGCATGAAAATATCAAGTGTTCCTAGGAATTTCGGAACACTTCATACCCTCTCTTAAGTGTTGCTGGTATAGCCCTCTTGGGCATCGTTGAACCGTCGACAATCGGCTAGCGCCGAGCAGAAATTATCCTTATTCGTTGTGCACAGAGCAGCCCACAATAATAAAATGCATCAGAAAAACACAATAATATAATTAAGTGCAAGGTCAAAAGAAATTTGCAGGTATTTGGGGTGGTCAAAATGGGTTTGTAGAGTTTTCGCTTGTGCAAGTGCAAGTGTGTTAGTGGAATGACAGAACCGAATCACAACCTGCAAAAATGCTCGGTAAAATTAATTTAAATAAATGGAGGTGCATGTACATATATTGGTGATTTAATTTGCTTGGATAAGCGCTTGAATGACATTTTGTGGGCATCTCTGTTGCCGTTGACAAAAGGCCTATGGGCTGGAGTCAGCCGATTGTCGACAGTTCAACCGTGGAGACTAGATCGCGGCAGTTCAACTTCGCGGCAGTTCAACTTCGCGGCAGTTCAACTCCGCGGCAGCTCAACTTCGCGGCAGATTGCGGGTTAGGCGGCAATTCATTCTTAGGTACACCCTGCGGCACCCAATAAAATTAGGGTTACATTATTAGTACTCTAAGCCCGATTGATAGAACGATTCAACTTCACATGAAGTTGTATTTTCTTAAATTGCTTGAACATAAGGAAGTATACTTAGCTCAAGCAAATAACAACTTACCTGGACAAAAAATCCTATCGGGAACAAGTGCTGGCGCTAATCTCGCGAATTACAAAAAGCAATAATCTTGGTACAGTACTCTAAGTGAGACCGGCTTTAGGACACAATATATCCTCGAGTGATGAAACTGAGCCACGACGGACTTATGCTGAAGCGGTTACGGTGACGGTGGGAGGGCAGATATGACCACCGGCATCTCAACTCCAAGCCAACCCAGTGTTATATTTCACTGGGTGGTAGGAGTTATCGTTCAAGATGACCCCGGCTCGAGTAGAATACTAACAGCCAATAAGAGTCAATCAAACGGCAAGATAACCCAACGGTGCATTAGTATCGCAAAAGATCCACCTATTTTATTTGTGGTACGGGTTTAGTTCCAAAATGGGCAGTGTGAATTCCACCAACGGTATAAGGATTAGTTCTGGCCACGTCATTGCAACGTTGTTCTCTAGGTACAACGGGTATTGTTATTGCAATCTTCAGTGCACCAATTTGAAATAAGTCAGTGCGGGTCGGCCCGTTTCCAACACTAGCGTCAGTGTCGCTAGTTGAGGGGCCAATAAAATGCTACATATATGTCTCGGGTTTGACACTAAACAATTGACCCCTGATTTTACCCACCAGATGTTTGCTTCCATACCCGAATACATAGACCACCCAGGATCGGGGGACTGAAGCTTCTATTCGAGCTTCTGTGCACTGACAGGATACACACTGAAGTGTCTCGAGTGAGTGTCGCCTCTAATTCAGTTATCGTCGTAAAAAAATCTTTTTATGGTAATTATTACCCATCAGAGGGCACGGCTATGATAATTTGATATCTGTTAATTACATATGCGGTAATCAAAGTAGCGCTGACCGTGTATAGGGGGCGTATCTCTTCTCCAAATTCATAGACTTGAATTCGCCGATACAGTTGCACCGGTAGTTTCAAATACCGTAATGAATCGTATTGCAGGAACACTGCATACACCAAACAAAAACAATGCATGTAATTCGAACTCTTACCAAACGTACCCACTGATTAGGAGATCAAATGCGTCATCAACATTAGGCGTAATCAAGGCCTATCGAAAGAGTTGAGGGATCTAGTGCCTGCGATTTACTAGTTTGGACAATAGTGTCTAGCTAAAAAGTCCACGGGGTCGTCACTGATTAGTAGTAGGGGCAGTTGAAACCTTTCAACTGTCAATGGGCCATGATTACCCCTATTATGAGTTGTCATGTCATCACGCAATAGAAACATCTGCAAAACGAAAAGTTGTTGGTGGCGTATAGTTGCTTTTTCAAACCGTGCGTACTGCATTGCCGAGTATCCGACCAGAGACAGTAATGTCCGTCTTTTGAGGACCTTGCGAAGAAATCTGCCGAGGAAGAATCGCATACGTATAGGCGTTTACCTTGTCGCTTAAAGCAGGACATCCATTCAGCGGGAAACTTTTAGTTACGCTTGACACTCCGAAAGGTTTAAATCTCAGTAAAGTTAAACAAAGTGCAATTTTGTCTTGGCCATGCCCCCGGCGACCTGAATATATAAAGTCGCCGGATGTAATTTACTTCATAGTGACCTAGGTGATAAAGATGACATAGTTGTTTTACATCATCCCTTCCGCAATATAGCTATTTGAGAACTAATAACAATCTTGGGGTCCTAGCGCCGATCACGTGGGAGGCTGTACACAGCCTAAAAGTCTGCACACTGATCATAAGTTTCGAGTCCTCAATTCATACCTCTTTATTTTCAGAATGCTAGCCAGCTTTGCAACCTTGGCCTGTCTCTCTATCGCGTCAGCTCAGGAAATCCAATTCTGGGTGCGCCCCAAAGGCGATGACCACTGCCGCGTTGGTAACGGGACAATGAATTGTCCGCCAGAGCCCTTTCTTGTCATTCTCTCCACGCTTGCTTACCTATACCAGGTTCCGATTCGAATGGTGCCACCTGGGGCGGTTGCATGTACAATCCCGCGACAACACTGATCTACTGCTGCATCCCAGGCGACGAACTGGCGGGGTGCTGGACCTACGAATCTCCTTGCTCGCACGGTCAAAACCCGAGGAAGCCTGGCGATAATCAGACTAAGTGCACCGACCAGATTATGACAGATAGTGAGTACACAGGCATATCCATAGCCGATACCGACACAGACTAATAAGGCCACATTTAGATGACTGGTGCTGCGACAAAGTGCAAGAAGAATGTCCCCTAAATTTCAGAAATAATGGTATCTGTCTTATAAATTCTGTTGCGAATCCATTGAGAAGCGAGGATGCTACTGTGTGGTCGGATATCAAAAATCGGACTTTTTTGGGGCCATTGGGTGTGACTACTACAACCAGTATGGCCTCTACGTTAAGTGCGAGTGTATCAGAATCGACCGGGAGTGTGCACACGACTCAATTAGCACCTAGCTCGAGCCTTGGAATACATTCAACACCAGCGCCTATAAGCAGTGGAACCGGGAGTGGAAAAGTAAGCGCAGGCGCGATAGCTGGAGCTGCGATAGGAGCCTTAATGGGAGTGGGGCTAGCTGTGGTGGGAGTGATTTTCTTAACTAGAAGATACACGAAGAAGGTTGTTGCTGCAGAGCTTGAGAAGCTGCATAATGATGGCAAGCAGAAGCCTGAGGTTGAGGAGCAGCAGGTTGGTTGGAGGGACAATATTTGGCGGGCTGAGTTGGAAGCGAAGGGTGGGGGTATGCGGCAGTCTGAGCGAGACGATGAGGCAGCAGATCTGCAGCAGTCTGAGCATGAAGGCAAGGTAGAGGAGCTACGTTGGGTAGGGGGTGAACTGGATGAGGAGCATGCGAAGGTGAAACGAGGATGACGTCAATAGATTGTGTGCATCAGTTTGATCCGTATAACACGATTGTTCAAATGCAGGAGAGCTCGCACAAGTAGGCATCTCAATTGTCTGTCCCGTCCGGGCAAGCTTCTGCCTAGGACGGGAATGGAAAATTCTGGGAAGCGATTCCGGACCGTTTGAAATGATACTACAATTTTAACTTTTATTGGACTATGTGATTGTAAGGTCTCCTAGTCGTTGCGCTGATTATATGCAGTTCTTGATGCGAATGTATATGTAGCCTTCAACCACGCCATCTTGACTTGTACTATCCTTAACCACCGGTCCCCGAAGCGCCCGTACAGGGCCGTAGTCCAGTAGATCTCAGGACTGGACGGATCGGGTCCCCGAAATGACACCCGAAACGTGACGGTAATGTCTGGCACTGAGAGCTTACAGTCGCCCTTGCCCACACACCTCCCAGTGTGCCGTGCTGATCCAGTGGTCTCAGAACGTGTGGTACCATACGTTCCGAGACTATTATCCGAATATAAGGAGCCTCCCGATTAGGTTAGCGGTAAGATAGCAATCTGTCTAGTACCGTATCTCCCTCGTGGCAACATCCAATACGCGCAATGCACTTAATTTAAGCAAGATCGCGTCCTAGCCATGTTTAAGTGAAGCGAGATGTCAGTTATTTTTAGGTGAGAGCATCTTCAATGGCGAAGGGAGATCTCGACAGTTATCTGGACCCATCACCACGCTGCACGGACCGTTCCCCGTCCTACTAAGTCAATATTCTGCGCTACTATCAATCTCACCGCCAGTATGAGAAGCACAAATGGTCAATGATTACAATTTAATACGTCTTTTCGCTGAATAGCACGGTGTACACTACTGCGTTCAAATAACCGTACAGAGTCGTGGGATTTCTGCATGCAGATCTTGAAAATATAGTTGGCTGGTTTTTGGCGAAGTTGACGAATTTTGCTTCGTCAGTCACTCAACTAGGTGTTTAAAATTCGATTCCCAGAAATAATAGTGCTCGACTGTACGCTACCAGCTGCATTCGACGTCATGCTCCCAGCTGCACTCAACTACATACTCCCGGAAGCCCTCTGGCTCAACAAAATCAAAATCGGTCACCGTTTGAATAGTCTCAATAGGGCCAAAACTTTTAAAGTTGACATGGGGTTATGGTTGGGTTAATCAGGCGTCTCATTAGTTCTTTCCATATGATTCCGGCGAAGCCATGCCCCATCCCGGACTACCATTTTCAAGGCCCAAGGCTCACGGAGAATTAGATACTGTACTAATCCCGAGGTACCCGTAAAATAGGTACCCTAATCTAGTGCCCGCCTTAGCCCCGACAGCCTGCGAGCTAAATTCTTAGTCAACCTCTTTTTCATTAACATCCCCCTCAGTATTCTCTTCCTCCTCTTCTTCTTCTCTGGAGGCTTCCAGCTCTGTCAAGTCACTCAGGGCGCTATCTACTGCGGAATTGGAACCAGTCTACCCCCAAGCATGTCCTCGCGTATTTGCTCGACAGCATTTTGAATTCTGTCTTATTGTGTTCCGTATAAGATTAAGAGTACCCGATGGAACTGTAGAAGCAGCTCTATTTTTGCACTGTGCGCCACCATCGCGGCTATAGCAGTATAGCACAATTCCCTTTATACCAACAACATACTTAAGTTCTACAAGGTACGGTGGCGGCTTCGCCGCCCTTTGGAGGCGCCCAGATAGATCTCCAGCCCAGCCAACCCAGAGTTGTCATTTTTAGCAGCTCCTATGCTTCCAGATGTATATGGCTCTAACATACTCCTAGAATTCAAATTTGTTAGATCATCTCTTGGCCAGCTCCCAGTGATCTAAGTCTGGGTGAGTCTCTATTGTTTCTGTGGCTAGAGCAAGCATATTGGCAACTGGGAAGATACCTTCCACTGGGTAACTCCAATCAATTCAAGTTCATTTAAGTCCATGAGTTTTGCTCTGATCACAAAGTGTTCTATACATGAACTATTCATAAACAGATCCTCTTCCACTTCCTAGTCTCCAATTTACTATATCACTAATATTCATAGTGCAGCTGTAAAAAAAAAGCTCCAAAATGCTGTTGATTCACAATTTCTGACTCAATATAAGAGATATCATAAATCTAAGACTGGGAGGTGAAAGAGGACATAGTTCACATTTTGTGTGTAGGACACTTTGTAATCAGAGCCAAACACTCATTAGAATTAAAAGGGCAGGTCATTTGGGATCTGAGTTTAAGTGGTAGGTACTTGCCACAATCAGCCACCCAGCCACAGAATTACGACCAACCAGAATCGAAAAGGACACATGGCGTGTCCTTATATGAATAATGGCGGAATCTAATGGAAAACTGTTGGGGCAAGCCGATCCATATTTTTTGTACGATAGAATCCATGAAGAATATCATTGACACTGCAAACCATGTCGATTGCCACACTTGATCTCATATGACCAACTGAATGCGCATACATGCGCACGCGTATATGGTACCCTCCGTGAAATAATTAGTCAGCTTGCGGAGTGTGTACGATCCGTGAACTGACTGGAACAACTGACACCACAATAGTAATACCATAGGACTGATTACCGCCCGGCCTACCTCATTCGAAACACTGATCCAGCAATCCACAATAATAGGGTTCGCGGAGAGTTCATAAATGTCGTCATTGCTAGTCATTTGGCTAGTGTCGCCTTTCTTTCGTTTGCCTCATCATATTTCTCCCTTGTTTGGCGTTCTTCTTGCCTAATTACATGTAAGGTCGCGGAAGTGCTATCCTTCTCTAGTGATTGAATGGTTTTACTTGTCGGGGCTTATTTCTTCTGCTACACACGGTGCTCTCCCAATCAGGTATGAACATTTCGACTTCAAACACCGACCCATCTAAGATGCGGCTCGTAATATTCTAACTTACTGCCGCTACCTTAGATACTGATTTCACACTACCCTATTTCCATTGCTATCGGTTGATTGTACGGATTGAAGCATGCTTAGGTTAGGCCAAGTACTTCGGTGCAGACCGTGTATTTGAGCATGGAAGAATGAGTGCGTTAGTAGTTTGATACGTTGAAGGCGGAGTGCGCGGTAGTCGGATTCGTATTCTTAGCGGTGGCGTTGGCAGAGGCACTCTTTAAGCAAGGGGGCGAGCGAGATGAAACAAATGTTATACACGACCCGGCTAAAACGGGACTAAGGTCGAGATATCCCAGGGCGATCATTGACAATCCGCGCGATTTCTCGGGACTCTGCGAGTGACGCACTGTGATCGACATCAGCAGGTTCGGACAAAAGGAGGGATGGTATGCATTACCAACAACCCATGCACCTGTTTTCCTCTGTGAAACCTGTGAGAATTCGAAGTTTTTGTAAGCTACCCGCCAGTTTTCAATTTGCCGGTTGCTTGAAGTTTCGTTTCCTTCTGTTGCAAGTACGACCGTTCGCTTTCGATTCGTTTATTTAAGGGGAGGAAGAGATGGGAAGAAGAGATGGGAAGAACAGAAGGGAAGAAGGGTAGAAGGGAGTTCCCCCACTGAGCCGGCTATCCGGAGGGGGAGGGAATTAGATACTGCCATACTCTAGTTAGAGTGAATGCAAAAATGATTAAAACAACAATAATCCCTAACCCACATGTGTGGGCATTCAGTAACCGATAGTATGGTATATGATCTTCAATTCTGGAGCAAAGCAGGCCGGTGACGGGTTTAACGTTGAGATATAGTACTATTCAATGCAATCACCAAAAATAGACTGACTAAGATAGCCAAAGTTGTTAGAAATCTTGAGTTACTCTATGACACCCCCTCGCACTTTAACGATGAAATAGAATATGACCGAAACGCCTATATTCTAGGTGACTGGATTGAAGCAAAAGAAACTGTGATTATTGTTTAACTAGAAAAGGGAGAGCGAGTAGCTGTAGTAGAGACAACCACTATTTAGAAGAATTAGAAATTCCTGACTTAAAACCTAGTAGATACGATCTGAATAGTAAAAGAGATTAAAGAATAATGGGGAATAAGAAAACTTTATAGCGGGCTTATGATTATGCGTAGTAATTATCGCTCCTGTTTGATTTGATTTGATATATCTTTCCTTGATCGTCAGTGTTTTGGCGATTTCGGTATTTACTTCTACTACCCTAATACGTTCCCATTCCTCAATAAGAATGTGCTTATTCTATCTGCGACTCGTAATAAGTTTAGCACTCGACGTCTCTGTATCCGCAGCTTCATCCAGCCAAAATGTGTTCAATAGAGTTGAAGTTTAAGCGATTTTGGTGGTCAGTCCATCTCAGGTTTACCTCTTTTCTGCCGCTGTCGATGATATAATTCGAACCGTGGGAATGGACAATAACCTTCATCAGAATAAAGTATGGCAGAATCTTCTGACAGCGTCTACACTCAGGCCACAGCAACGGTTTACAGACATGTGTTCCGTCCTATCTGTGGCCGCACCTGTTCTCGAACTGGTAAGGAAAGTTCACGATATTCCTGACCCATTCACAAACAGGATAAGGTTTGCGGACAGGGAAATGGTTGCGAACTAGCCCAAATAAAAGTGGCCCTAAATAATGAACTTCATTGGAGTGAGACCGGTCGATAGCGTGCCCCATAACATGTACTCCTATCCAATCCCCGCAATCCAACTTGTCAACAGCAGTCAGTCCTACTTCATTCATTTAATCGTTTCTCTTCGGTTTCAAGTCTGCTTTGAGTCCTGCAATTTTCACCTCTTCTCTGCCACTCATTTTCATTTTTGTATCAAAAACGGACCCTTCAAGTTGCATCCAATTATTCTCCAGCACATCACAGACAACCCTTGCTTCCGAGTTCCTCCTATGCAGTCGTGCTCTCACTTCTCGATCTGTATCCCACAGTTGGCCACTCTTTATTGACTTTCCAGCTTCAAGCTGCTGAAAGTAGGCCTAATTATTATTAATTTGTTATTACCCATTCCTGGTCCAGCTGGAGTCTCTGTCACAAACTACCAGCTGTACTAATCGATTTCCGGCAGACAAGATGAATATAAACTTCTTTCGGTAGGCATTGATTTCTCGCTCCCGTAGTGACTTAGAAACAGCTGAATCACTGATATGGCTCCCTCAACTCCCCACCTAAGATCAATCAAGCGCATGCCACGAGTATAAAAATCCTCTTGACCATTTCAACCTGTTGTCCTGTTCGCGTTCGGTAAGTAAGTGTGGACTGCTGCTGCAAAGATGAGGATCAAGACACTTTGTATCAGAAATTCCTGCTGCGGAATCTCATCGTCATCATTGTTTCATGTGTACTTAGACTACGTTATTGGCACGTGCAATTATCCAAGTTGTTTTCTTTGGAGATGTGTGATCAAGCGGTGATGGACTTCCTCGCGGCCACAGAAGTCGGAAAGTTCCCATACCGCTAAGTCGAGTGTATTTAGTATTTCTTTGTCCTTTCTTTTGTTTAGGGACTATCAGTCATTTACTGTCGTTTTGGTTTGTTAAAGGGGAAGAAGGGTGGGATGTGGACTACCTATCTCTGACTATCCGGGCCGGGTTTTTCGGACTAGGGGACACACTCGAATATAAGCCGAGTGACGGGTACATGATGCGAGTGACGGTTTGGTGATTTGGTAACATCACGTCCGTAGAGTCATAGAGCGCATCAAGTGGTTTCAGAAGTTGATGATAGTGTAGAGTGGCTGCTCGAAGGATGGTTAGACAATTCCTGCTCAACAATGCCATGGGATTATATCCTTCCCTGGGTACCTTCCACAGTTAATCCAATCTGTGATCCCTTGGTAATACCAGCGAGCAGTCTTATTGAGCAATCAAATACCTACCCCGTGCTTGTTGGGAGTGGATTTGCTAATCAATATAACTACGAGACATCTTGGCACTACCGTCAGGACTTTACATGCCGTCGCAGGCCCACTAGACTGCAGACGTCCCGGGCTTTACCGAAATCTCGTCTCTTTAGATCCCATGCACAACACTAGAAAAAATACTTCTTGTTCTCTGGGAAGGAATAGTTAGGAGAAGCAGATGATGCGACACGCCGGAAATCGGAGACGGGGTAGCGAGAGGAGACAGTGGATAAATGTTCCTGAAGGCGGCAGCGGCTGGAAGGTGCGCATGGGACAGAATTAACTACCGATATCTTATCTTATCAATCAGTGGTAGAAAGCGGAAACCCTCCGAAATTCCCACGAATTGTTCGGCGAAATTTTCACATGCGTTCGATCGGTTAGTACGGTTAGAGCGACTGTGCATTCTACGGGAGGTCCTTCAGAGTTGTTGTGAATTTGATCTTTGTGATGTGTTCATACGATAATTGAGTATTCTGTTGCACCTGCCTGTAGGATACCGCGTAACCTTTCCTGAATAGAGATGGCCTGCATGAACATAACTTTAACACAATAATCTACATAAATCTTCGCTAATTGCACCCCACATTCTCAGTATGTAGTTACAATTCACGATATTTCTGGAACACAGTACTGAGTGGCAGGTAAATCCTTAAAAGTGCAATCGTCTGTTCAGTTTTTGGTTCCTTTCCCCAGAAACAAAGGATATATCCGGAGGTCCCAAAATCTTGCTCGATTGAGGGGCCGGCTTGTAGATGATGGGACTATATGGCCTTGGCGGAGTAGGGTATGATCGCTTGTGACACGCCTAGGAATACATATTATACTGAAACAAATCAGGAAGACTCAAGATGTACTTGAATTTGTTTACGAGTACTATGAAGGATCAGACGTCTCTGTCTTTTGGATCAACGCTAAAAGCGCAATGCAATTTGAATTGGACTACCGCAAGGTGGCAAACCAGCTCCAGCTTCCAGGATACGACGATTCAAAGCAAGATATCCTGACACTCGTGAAGACCTGGTTCGAGAGTCCTGAAAGCGGCGACCGGATTGTTATTCTGGACAATGCCGATAATAAAACCGACTTCTTCCCATTTAACAGTTGCGTTATAGACGACTGTATGAGAAGTAACGGCTTGGAAAGATTTATTCCCTAAGGGTTTAAAGGAACTATAATTATAACTACTAGAGACCGCGAAGTTGCCGATCAACTATCCAATATGAACACCTTGTCTAAAGAGGCAATGGACCCCGAGCCAGCAAAGCAGCTTTTCGTGCAACATTATTCCAATGCGACGCAATATGAACACAACGAGTCGGTGTTGCTTTTGCTCGAAGGATTTCAGTACTTACCGCTTGGAATAGTACAGATAGCTGCATACTTATGCCTCTCGCCGGCTGAATACCTAACACTTTTCAATAACACAAGGGATGCGTAGAAACGCCTACTCTCTAAGGCGGGTACATTTTTCGGAAGGGATGCCAATGCGGAGACGATTTTCTCAACGTTTTCAATCACATTTCGACAGCTTGAGGACCAAGCATCTCTTGCGAGTTCACTTCTCAAATTCATGGCCTGCATTGATCATCAGGGGATCGCGCATGAGTTGCTACTACGCAGTGGGATTGAAGGTAGTGACGACGAAGCTACCCTTAACGAGGCTCTCAGCAAACTCATTAATTTCTCTCTTCTTACTACTCTGGAGCATGGAAGAGAACACGGAATTCACTCCCTCGTTCACCTTTTAATCGAAGAATTTCTATCTCCTAATGAGATGGGTGTGACAATGGAACGGGCAGCTACCGTACTAGCTAGAATCCTACCGGAAACGGTCCCAGAAAATTGACCAGTGTGGAGAAAGTACCTCTCTCATGCTACTTTCTTAATAGGAAATATTAAGGTAAAGTCTGGTGATATTTCCTTGTTATACTTTTGCATATCTAGTTATTATTCATCAATCGGTGCATACAAAAAAGGAGAAGCCCACGCCAAAAGATCAGCTGACATGCGAGAACACCTTTATGGCCAAGAGCATCCTTCAACATTGACCGCTATGGCGCACCTCGCATCGACATACTGGAGTCAGGGGCGGAGGAAGGAGGCTAAGGAGTTGGAAGTGCAGGTCTTGGAGATAGAAAAGAGGGTACTTGGCCAACAGCATCCTTCAACCTTGAATACAATAGCGAATCTGACGACGACATGGTCGAAGCTGGGGCGGCCCAACATCGCTACGGTCCTCTTTATGTTTAAGAATGTCTTCATTGGACTGGTGCTTGTGTTATTCGTTTTCTTGAGCTTTCAAAATTTGTTTTATTTCTGGAGAGGGAGTTTGGAGGCGGGAAAAGGACATAGATATAGATTGGCGAGGATAGTTTGAGGTATGGCGGAGTCAGGGTATGAAAGTGTGTAGCGAGAGGAGATAGAGAAAGGAAGACTGAGAGAGGAACGAATCAAGTATGTACAATAGAGTGGCGAAAATTGCGCTGTATTTTGTCAGCCTTTGTCACCATCGAATGCATGGTCATGCTGTAAACCGTGTTGCTATTGGAATTCTGCCGAGTTTAAGGGTAATATCCCGTATGTTCTACTAGGTTCGGTGGCGACTTCGTAGACTTGAGCACAATTAATACTTGGTAAGAGTCGTCTACCGCACGTCCACCGTCAATGGTGTTAGAAGGTAGAATTTCAGATTCCTCTGCCTCCAAACTGCGCCACTTTTGTAATGCTACTTGATTTATATGTACCTGATGACAGCTACCATACACTGATAGTTGCAAGTTCTAGCAGGCCATTCAGTGCTGTGCTCAGATTTAGAGTCCTAATTAGGGAGGACCCGTGCCAAGACGAGGCACCGGGACAGAACGGAAGCGTCCATGTCACAGAAGCATTACCGAATCCACGCCCCTTGGCCACTCTGAGGCACTAGTGTGAACCACGGGATGAAAACAGGACGGAATTCCCGTCTGGATCCCGTCCCGTATTGATGCTAAGACGGGATATTGCCGAGGCCCGCCAAATCAAATGACGGGATTCCCTTAGCGGGTGAAACCGAGGGAAAACGTAAAAGTGGCCGCTGCTCAAGAACGGCCAGATGGATGCAAGATCGGAGAAAACCGATTGATAGTGCTCATTGAGTAGATCATTTGATGTTTTACAATGACATGCTCTCCCGATAATTCGTCCTATCTGTTAATGTATTCACTCGGTGTACGGCGTAAGACATAGTAGTCTCTATGACAAGATGAAACATAAATGTGAAATGAGATAAGCGGTGGATATCATGTTTCTTTTATACCACATTTCGTCTTTAGGCTCTTCACTGGCATCACGGCGCATACTGCCGCTTATTTTAAGGCTCCACCATTGGCACTACTTCCGGTTGCCTACTCCCGGTAGACGCTCTCTGGTATGGTCATATAGTGATGTGAATCAAGGAGTCGCGACACAACCGGCATATCTGTAATTCTCTTACCTTCTCGATAACCATTTCTCAAGGACAGGCGGCAAGGAGAGTCTAGATAACCATGCCGGGGAAGCTGCATATATTGCTACAAGTGTGAAACATCACAGCATAGTTTATTACAGCTATGGAGTGCTTTAAATCATGGGAAATAGCTGGACTGGTAGCTATGGAGACGATACAACATGTTGCATATGTTGACCTGACGAGCTCATGGTAAGGCATCTGGTAGAGCACAAGGCACCCAACTCTCTCGTATATCTCCCAAGTCTTTCTTCTTCTATCTTCTCTGGACTATAGTCTATACACGCACACTGTTCTCCCCTTCCATATCGCAACACGACATGTGCAAAATCTTGTCTGGGCAGCAGAAGGCTCTCGGGTAGTTCTTTTATTGATTTCTATTATTTTTTATTGCTAGTATGTATGTATAATGATGAGACCTTATACATGGGGACAGTGAAGAAACCTTGTGTAGTAGGTGCAGTCTGTACCAATCGACGGCCCGGTCAGATTCATAGTGGTAGATCGAAAGACCAGCCAAATATTATTTCCACAAGCCGCCCTTGGTATAGACCGGCCCTGCCCGGCTGCAGTCGTATCAGGGAACCTCTCCGGACAGTTCAAGCAACCGGCAGAACGGCTAATTTACATGTCTAGCGCTAAGCTGACTAAAAGTCGAAGTTAGCCGCTCTACAGGTTCCTAGAACTGTCCGGAGAGGCTCCCGTCGTATCAGACCGCACTGATCGGTTAGAGACACTGCGTGCCATCTCGTCATATTCGGTGGACATGAGGTTGAGGCGTTCAATAAGCAGCACCTCAGTGACAGTGTGGAGAACTTAGGTAGCTGGTTAGCAACGCACCGTACACCGAGCTAAACCAGTAATCCACTGGTTATTACCTATCCGTCATGCTTAACGGTCAGTTTGTTTGTTTTAATCATGTTGCATTCAGCCGCTACGCGGCTATGGCGTATATACTTATTTCCACCGCCCCCCCCTAGATCCCAATCACTTCCTTAGGGTTTTCAGCCCCTTGGCAAAGTCGTGAAAGCCATACCCTTTGCAACCTCCGGGTACTTTTCTGTCCTCCCGCAATAAAGATCGCCTGGCGACTCCACCCGGATCTCTACCCGGCTCCCCGAACACCCTGACCACTCCGGCACGCCTGCCGGTTCCCCTCCCCAAAGCAAAATTTGGCCCCCATTCCTTAAATCTTCTTACCCCACTTAGTCGAAGCCCCATTGAAATCTCTCGCTATTGCCCTCCAGGGTTTCATGTGATGTTATCGCAGTGGAATACCCCAACCGCCAAAACCGAAGCAGGCAGGATTCGTAGGTCCGAGACTGAAAATCTCCCTAGGTCACTTGACCATCGTCAGGCTATCCCTTGGATCGTAACTTTGGCATTCCCGGCCCGTTTGGGCATGGCAACCGACTCCCCACCTGCAAATATTTAGCGATGCAACCACAACTCTGTAGGGGTGGCCTGGGAGCATTATAAACTTACTTTCTTATGTCTTGAGAGTATTTTGGCAAAAATTAAGGACTGTATAGGAATGGGATGCCGATAAAAAGTGCAGTTTTTGTTGGGAGGGTTGTCTCAAGATCAGCTCCCCAAAAACTCGAAAATGTCACTGTGCAGCCCAGATGGAC
>Ga0307514_10000814_pt1 | contig 50683 bp, 46 predicted proteins | sample 16_EM_MG_FD_203088 | JGI IMG/M metagenome (GOLD analysis project Ga0307514, IMG submission 203088) | Populus trichocarpa ectomycorrhiza microbial communities from riparian zone in the Pacific Northwest, United States - 16_EM | ecosystem: Host-associated > Plants > Roots > Unclassified | place... | reverse complement strand
GGGGTATGCTGCAGCACACACCATGTGTACTTGATAAGTGCAGTAGCTTCAGTAGTAATACAATCTATCACTGTGGAAAGGCAATATTTACCTCAATATTCATCTTGAGAAAATATAACACTAACTTTGTTTCCAGTTATGCACATAGAGAGCGCACGATGAATAGCTGCAGCCACCAGCGCTAAGGTCCGCAGCTTGAGAGGTTGAAAGAACTGAGATGTGGTTTGATGACACCCCAAGCTATTGGCAGTGAAGAAAAGTAGAGGCCAAATAAACTCAAGCTCTTCGTTCAGCGTGAACAACAATTTCGTATCATTGATGACCTTGAAGAGATGAGCATAGTCAGTCAGGAGCTCCCCAACTCAGATTTGAAGCTCAGCCAATGATACTCAATCCAACCGGTAACTACAGACAATGGTGTGACAAGCTCCATCTGCGCAATGCACTCGAATGGTACTACTCTTTAGGTACAACTACATATAGATCTGGGGTTTGACATCAACATAAGTCAATTGGAGGGGCAGAAGACAGAATAAACAATTACAGTTTCTCGGGTTTGTGAAGTTGCCAAGCTTTGCCAACCATCGAGTACTTTTAATCAGAAATGATTCGACAGGCGGTCATTGTGAATAAGATTGACTCCATAAACAGTTTCGCAACCTCAAAAGTTGTGTTGAGGTGTTGAGGATCATTGTGATCTTCACTGGCCTTTGGTTATTTAACATTCTTATCTCCACCAGACTTGGAACGCAGGATGGCCTGGGTGAGTACAATGTCAGAGTCGCATAATGTATCGATAGTTGACGTTTGGGGTTTGGGCAATGGTGGTCCTATGGCAAAAGCTGGATGTCGCAGATTTGGAAGTAAAGTGCATGCAATGACAGTATCCGCATCCCTCAGTTTCATTGGTAGTGGAAGCCTTCGCATTCGTATTGTCTTCTCACAGCCTGGCTGATCTTGATGTAGAACCTCCTGCTGGTGGTCCAAATCATCTTCTTCATAATTCCATCACAGGGTGGGCTGTCCAGGGTCTATACTTTCATTCTTGCTGATCTCCTGATTGGCACTGTCATCATCCTGCTACATAATAATCATAGCCCCAACATGAGCGATCTCCAACACTATAGTTGAAGGCTGAGTTGGATGTTCAAACATTTGATCTGCACTGAAGATTTGCTGCCTTCTTGAAAGCACACGCAAGTGCTCTCTCAAGGTGGGCTGTTTGATTCTTCTGTAAATAGTGATTCCTTGTCTGGCTGGCTGTAGGTTCCATACTGATGAAGATGAATTGAAGAAAGAGAATGTAGACAGAAGTATATCAGGGTAAATATAGTTTGAAGTGTAATCTAATAACAGCAACATAGGGCAACAAAGTAACACTCTGTCGATGAGGATGCAATTGGAAGGGTGCCTGATCAATGTGATACACCGTCCAGGAGGATGCAACCTAAGGCATGCCTTGACAGAGTCTGGAAGTCTTGTCGGCAGGTTATATGTATATTTTCAATGTCAGTTCGTTGCTGTGATTTAAGAACCGTCAGGTGTGCTGGATTAGATGGATTCTGCAGGCCTCCACTTCCTGAATGTTAGCACTCGTATCAAAGTAGGCTATTGATGCAAGAACAAAGATTTGGTTTATGCCAACATACATAGAACTGAACTCAATACACCAGAAGATGTCAACACACCTGAAGAACTCGAGACATTAACATTGTTGTATCACTAATCAGCTTACAAGGCTGGAGATACGGAATACTGAGAAATGGATTGAATAATATTGCCCCTTCATATGACTCCACCGAAGGTAGTAAATTATACCTCTCGCTCGAGCATATGAGTGGTGACCCCATTGCACAACATTGTCAGCGTGTTGAAGAATCTTGCTGAACTTGGGCACAGAATAAAGGTGGGACCTTGGTGAGTGGCAACAGTTGAAGTTACATGTGTTCAAACTGAGTTTGGTGCTAATCGTGGATAAATATGAATTTCAGAATACAGTATACGAGTTGGAGAGACACCTTACTTTTATGATATTCTGTTGTTTTAAGATTCTGCAGCAAAGTGAGGAATAGATTAGGTAATATTGTATGCAGATCATCACTTTCAGCAGTCCATGTCTGTTGAAATCATATTATGTATACAGTCAGTATAAGCGAACAGGGAGAATTTGGGTTTACAAAGGAGAGAATCAATAGACGGACAGAACTGTGAAGGTACAATGAAAATTCAGACTTAATCTAATCGATTCCAGTTCTCGTCACAGCCAAGATTGCTAGAGAATAGGTCATAACTTGTCACTTACATTAAGATATTGTGCGTAATACCTTGTTAACACTGCATTATGTAATCACAACCCCATTATAAGTCTCAAATGCAACAATGTTGACTTGACATAAACATTGAGTTCAAAGAAGTGCATAAGAACGATAGGAATGATTCATCATGCTTCATCTCATAACAGAAAGATGAATTACAGCATGCTGTTCCGGCACATTGAGGTACAGTGAGCATTAAATCGGCATACAGCAGTCATTCTCATGTAATGGCTGGGATTGCAGAATCACCTTAGTTTGACAGTTACTTGTACTCTCAGCAAATGCCATTTCTGAACTTGAGCTTTCGTTACAATTTGTTCTACTTGCACTCTTGGGATTGGACCCTGGTGGAAATCAGATATCGTCTGATTATGAATTGTCTTGAACTTCAGACGTGAGCTTGCCGGTAATCAATTGAGCCACTGAGCAGTGACTGCCATTCAGATTGTATCTCTTCAGCCACTCATGATGGAAATCAGTTAAAGCAATCAATTTTAAAATATGGTTTTTTGGTGACCGAGACATACATGTTAGTCAAAATGTAGGTAAGTCTGTATTAGAAGAGTTGTGGATTTGAACCTGTCCGAGGAAGTATGGGAGACATGTGAGGGGGAGTTACCAGTCATTGGCAGAGTCGCAGAGCAGAAGCTGTAATTTGAGGCTCACACTGTAAAGCTGCAGCTCGATTATGGAGTCCAAACAACAGAAGCAATATTAGGATGTTGGAAAAGTATATGTCCGAGCATACTTCTGAGTCAATATGCAGTTAAGTGTAGTCACTCATCGCCCAGGGCTGGGCATCTACAGTAAGCGTGTGGTGCACACCTTCCTCCAAAAGATAGGTTGACATGCAGCATTACTGTTATGGCATTTTAGCCGTGGCCTTCACACACCGATCAAGCATTGAGTCAGAGATTAGCTGGGTCCGAGTGGGATGAGCTGCGGGTGCACCTAACAGTTTACTGTCTGAAAGATGACACTCTGTGTGTGCTGGCAGCAACAGATTCAAAGCTTTTAGGGAGGAAGAAAAAATGCTTCGAATGAATCAAAATGACTTGTTCATATGCAATACGAAGTGGGTATACATGATTCAGTGGCATGTCTGGAGTGGGATCATATGTTGATAATGAGTGGCAGTTGATCGAAATTGGACATCAAATATAATATGTGTGCAGTGTCAAATCTGAGACCAGTATCCTCGACAGCAGTGTGAATCTGAGGTATGGCTGAACTTCCTTACAGAGCGAGGAAATACTTGGGTGGATTCTTCGGGTGACCATGGAAAACGCAAGCCGTGTCTTAGGATACGACACATTAACTCGATGTTGCTTAGACAGTTTTTCTATCACTGGGTAATTGGAGATATACTGTGCAGGATCTGTCTCAGGAGAGTCAAGAAGTTGCTAGCCATTCTGTTTTGCAATTAACTGTAAATTATTCAACATTGTTGATGGAGTAAATATCCCAAATTCTTTTGCAATATGAGTATCAGGTTTGCCTGATATAGGCAAGTAACAAATAATTGGAATCACACTTGGATGTTCAGGTGCACCTCAAAACTCGAATCCCATTCGCAAACTTATGTATCACAATTCCACACAGAGAATATACGATCAGCAGTGACGGCAGCATCTTCAGACTCTCACAAAGAGAAATATATGGCACCACAGAATTTGACTAAGTTGACCATTCAAGTTTTGCACCTCTTGGTCGCCATATATTGGATTATTGAAATGAGGCGATAGTTCGGATTACCAGATATCAGTTTATAATTGATTTCATCTCATATTCCTCACAATAATTAACTAACATGAAATGTAATCGCACTCTAACCAAAACTCCTTGATTCCTCCCCAGCGCCTTATTCCCCATGCCATTAGACTATTTTGCATCAGTTGGTGAGATTGTATTGGTTGAATGTTTAAAGAGGCATACCTTGAGTATACTGCTCTGATGATTATCATTCGTCCTCACCATCTGATGGCACGGCGTCTCCATGCTGTGTAAGATTCTTCAATGTGTGCTTCTGACACTCCTGAATGCATTATTACATTGACGTCGTGATGTTCAGGTTGCTCATCAGACCATGGAGGACTCTCAATCGTCCCACTCCAGAGTGCTGGTGGAGATCACTTGCTCTGTTATCATAACCACTTGGTCCAGTATTCAATAGCCATGTGTGCGGAACTCTGATTTGCCCCGGTTGTACAACCTGTACAAAGCCCTGGCACTGCTCATTCAATATGCAGAACTTCTGACTTATTATTGCAAGGTTTGCTGCTGTGAGATATATGCCTGTCCCACGCACTTTGGATGTAGTTACAAACCCAGAGTGATTTGGCAAACCTTCAAATTTGAGCTGCATTTGTGTGCACTCATTATTGCCCATTTCCTCATACTGGTAGAATATATCCAAATGATCAGCAAAAAGCTTTCTCAGCCACCACTTCAAATGACAGTCTTCGCCGGGCAGAGGACAAAATAGCACCACCGTAGAAGGAGGAGGTGCAGAAGGCAAGGTGCTTGTATACTTTTCAGGCTCATGCAGGAGTGTCTCATTTGATGCTTTGTCTTTGTCTGGTTTGGAATACTCCGCAGGTGCATTGAAAATCCTTGGCAAAATCTTGTCTCTGAGCCATCCACAAATGGAAGAATCGAAACCAAGTATGAAGTGGCCATTTATCGTATCATTGTCGTGAAAAGTCATTCAGATCTTGGGTGTCTCCCATTACCAATCAGAATGATGCCAGCTGCCATCGATGTATCCTCCACACTCTTGAAGCACCTTCTGAAGCATATCTTTCCACAAGGGTCTTTACTTTAGCATGCTCTACCTCCTCCACTCAAGATTACCAAGGAGTGCATTCTTCTTCAGTGTCCGAACAACTTGTTTCCCATTTGCGATGTGCAATTTTGTCCACTGACTGATAATCCAAGGCTCTGAGACTTGGATCGTCCAGTGTGCAGCATTCTGTTGTGCGTCTTGGTCTTCAGTCCGGATGGCATTCATCAAACTCCTCACAGCAGAATACAGTAACTCAGCGCTGTGTTTTCCCACCAAAGTTTCATCCTGTGGATTATCAGGCGCACCTGAAAACAGCCACATCAGCTGAGAATACCAGTCAGAGAGTGAATTGAAGCTGGGCGTCACTGTGACTTCAAGTGTATATCCAATTATAACATTCATTGCAATTCGCCAGCGTACACTGTTAATCGTCTTGTACCAATGGGACTCATCAAAAATCCCACACCTCTTAAAATTATGTAAGGGTTTGCCATTGCATAATGGTTTCGCTCGCAATGTTTAGGTATCATACGTCACAAGGTGGATATTCCATCGGTCTTCTTGATTGTTACAACTGGTGTCCGGATTTTTCTGAGTGAGATTCGCAGACTCTGTGTGCTACAAGTTAAGTAGTTTGAATTCGGTTCCATATGTCATCTTCGGGATGAAACAATTGAAAGTCTTTGCAACTACGGGCATTGTCATTACCAGGATTGTCTCAAATGATAGTGTACATGCTGGATGCCATGCGGTAGAGTTCAGTGGAGCTGTGAATGGCGGTAGGGCACTGAAGTCGGTCTCCCGAATGGCTACCACTCTCGATTGACACCGATGATCGCCAGCAAGTCTTCCAGTGATAGGCTATCCAACTTTTCATATATTCCCCGTCATAATTGACGGCTGGAACCCCATTGGAATTTTCTCAGTCAGCAATGTGCATAACATTAGTGCTGCCGCCGAGGTGAATGTCTTGCAAACAATGTTTTCGTCCGCCACCAGCGCTCCAGGAATGTTCGGATCCCAAACTGACCTACTCACAATGAACAATATGCACAATTCCTGGTGCTCTGGAAATATTGTTCGAGGCAGGCTTGCAATTGATTACTAGTCACCCAGATCATGGTCATCTGTTGATTGGTGAATCAGATGTGCTTTCAGCAACCTGACCACCTCATCAAGACACTTATGTTCAAATTCGTTGTTGATTTGGTTCAGTACAGTATTCCATACTCACCTGATGCCATCTGGATCGATGTACTCCTCGTCACCCACTGTGTCCTGAACCACTTTTGCACCTTTGTCGATTATGTTTTCATTTGCAATAATCTCTTCCTGTACCTCCCAGGTAAGTTGGGAGGCTTGGCTCATACTCTGGTGCTCCAGAAATTTATTGCAATGTTAGGTATTCCACCGACATGTCTTTGGACCCATTAAATCTGTGGAATACAATCAATTCCATTCACTCAATCAGAACTTACATTTGAACTACTGTCAGTCTATTGGCCACCTGCCTCTTCAGCCACCACTCATTTATTTTCATCAGATACCTCCCAAGTCTAAGTATACTGATTAGGAGTGGGGCATAACTAACTGTAAACAGGCTAGCAGGGATTGCCTTGGCAGGTCTAATTACATACTCCGCAATATCCTTCCCTGTAGCTGCCTTCATTTCTACCAAAATAGTATCACATTGTATCCCAGTTTCAACGTGGAGGCATTAGAATGGGATCTATTGTTTGACATCTGACCATAGAGAGGGTGAGTCATCATTTGCTGTCGTGTGTATAATCCCAAATTGTTTTCGTTTAAATCTTTCTGTGTCACGTTGCATTTGTATATCACAGTCAGAAACTATGGCTCTTTTGGGTCACAATTTTCTTTGATGAAATCTATCATCTCATCCCAGTGCATCACATCTGTGTACAAAGCTTGGAGTTGCATGCTGGCTGTTTGATCATTGTTGCGGTTCAGCACACAAGCAATCTCAACCATGAACATTGTATTTGGCCACTAAACGAAGATACCTCATGCGTGATTCCCCGCGAGGTCTCCTAAATCTGTTGCCGATCACATGTTGCCTCGCCTTCCCTTGTTCCACGCCTTCTGCACCTTGCATGCACAATGCGTCAAAAGTTTCACAACCCACTATCGCCAAATCCATTCAGCATTGCCAAAATTACCCAAATGCACCAAGTTCTCAAAAAATATCCCAACAATCTACAACCACCATCTCCCAGTGCTGTGGTCTATCTCGCAGCTGACACGAATGGTTCTGTCCCTGGATCATGTGCCGATGCTTCTTCTCCAGTTTCCCAGCCACCCATACTTTCTTCCACTTGTTGAAGGCCCTAAACTTGGGCTGCTCCTTCTTTTTGGCAAATTGCTTCAAGGAGAATTCCATTTGTTTCAGCCTGACTGGGGCTGGTCCTTCAGCCCCACCCATGTCCGACAAATCGTTGCTCTCATAATGCACATTGTATATGTCATAGAAGATGTCTGGTAATAGGGGTAACTAGGCAATCCCTGCAACATCTGTCATGCGTTGTTGCACAGCCGGCTGAAGTTGTTTCAATGAAAAGATGCTGGGAGGTCTCCCAGGCGCACCGGGCAGTTGTCCGAGTACAGTAGAGACAGAAGCTGTCCGCTAACCGCCTCGATTGTGTACAGGCGGTGCTGGAGGAACTTGAAGTGTGCTTGAGGATGACGGCCCATCACCTGTGAATTTCTGAGGGGGGAACATTTCAGGTCCACTATTCCCTTCTTCAGGAAAAGCATATGCTTGCCATGATGGACCATAACTCAGATATGCTTGGGTTGCACCCGAGCTTGGGTGTGAGCTGGGTGTTATGTTGAAAGGGTCAGTGTGGTACAACTGGTGATCGTTTGCAAATGGTCCCTGCAATAGAGTGTATACAAGCCCTGGTGGTGGATGAAATTGAGTTGTGGGTTGCCAAATTTGACTGTTTTTGCTTACCGTATGTCTAGCATTATTATCAGATGCTCCAGCATCGTCATCTGGGTGTCGTTGTGAGCCAAACAGCATACCTGTTGCAGCCAAAATGGTTGTGGTTGGGGGAGTTTCATTTGTTGACATCCAATGTGAACAAATGATGGTAGTAAACTAATTTTCAATTCAATCAGTGATTTTAAATGCAGCTGGGTATCATTGATAATATTGAAGCTAGCAGTGACAGTCTGCGTGATGAAGGCTACTGATATACATTAGGTTCTGCACAAACTGTGGTGTGTCGCTATACCTTTGATCCCATAAATCAGTGCTAAGAAGATGAAATTCAAATCACACACATTCTGCCTTGCATTGGTACATGCTAAAATTCGTTTACTTGGATTATGGATAGAAGCTTACATATGTTCAGTTCATGATAGATAAGGTCATACAAGGGATTTGACATGATATCTCCAGGAACCCATCAAGAACTGTATCTGATTGGAAGATTAGCACAACGAGGAGTTTTACATTCAAAATGGGTGTGTACGACCTGCAATTCATTCAATATAAGGCATATTTGGGCAAGCTGCAACAGTAATTGCATCATTTGGAGCTTCTTGTGTAGACTTAGTTATATGCTCGGGATCGACCCACTGGTCAAGGATCGTTACTGAAGAACACATCCAACCATTCTATTAGTTCTCCACATTCATTGAGTGGGCATACAGCCAGCTAGGAAACTTACCTATTCATTGTATTAAGCGGATGTTGTCCACTGCTTGAGGCATGAGCTTAGACAAAATCTGTACAATGCAACAATGACGTATTATATAATAGGGCCGATGGCAGTAGCACCAGAAGAACAGTACTATCAGGTGATTGCAGTGATGAGAAAAGACAATGTTCTTCCTAAACATTTCCCATAGATACCCTGCAGCATAATTGTGCAGGATTTGATAGATATTATCCAAGTTTGTGAAGGAAACTGATTGTAAGGTAACATTGTTTTACCACTCCACTACATCTGGTGGGATGTGATGCAGCTTTGACAGTGATATGCTAACCCAAGTATGGTTGCATTCAAGGAAGTATTCTTGAGGCTCAAATCCTGCAACAATACCCCCTAAACCATCATCGAGATTTGTCACAACCAGGATGTTAGGGATTCTCCCCTTACGGAGGTAATGGAACTTTAATGTGTCGGAAGGTCGTATCCATTCAGGATGGATACATACCGCTAGAACTCGACAATGCAAGTGGCCAGTCCAATGGTCCTTAGCAGGATTTCAGAAGTGCCAGGTGTCAATATGACAGTGAACCTCGTTGCTAGCGGATTCATTGAGAATTCACGGATACCGTAACGGTAGAACTGATTTGATGATGCAATAACCTTGGCCAGTCATAAGCCTTCAAGGCTTGAAGAGATGCCAGTTATTTCTTACCACACTGATTGAACTATTTTAAGTGGGACTGGACATGTCGACCGCACAACAGCGACTGGTGTGTCAGGCAGACGATAGCCAATATATAATTATGTGAGATCTCAAGCTGCTTCCCCTGTTGGAAGCTGAACAACTTGGGCACTCCCCGGCTGGTGAGAATGCTCTCAGCCTTAGCATGGCGTGTCTGATTGATTGTGACGTAGGGCAATGATAAGGTCCCTGCAAACCATAAAGTGGTTAGTCGTCAAATAAAATGTAGATGGAGTAGTCGTGAGCCGCCACATGAATCTCTGAAACAGATAAACCAATAAACCCGTATGATTGAGGTTGGGTCGTAATATATAATAAGCAATCTGTGTAAAGCCTGCCAAATAACCACGCCAGGCAAGGAGAGGTTTCAACTATCCCAAAATACAAGTTGCGACAAATCTAAGTTGAAGTTACTCTTTGATTACATCTTGTTGCAGATGATGGCCCAAGAGGGAGCATAGTGCTTGAAAACCAATCATGCAAGAACATGATAACCTTTGGGAAGCATGGTCATATCAAGAGAGATTGAAGCTGTATTCAGAGTAATCCAACATAAGACAGATGAGATCATAGCAATTCTGGTCGATGATGATGGCCCCTCAGGGGAGAGTAATTCTTTAAAACCAATTATGCAATAAGAGAAAGCTATAAAGAGACAGCAATGCTCCGGCAGTGAAAAGGACAGCCTCACATGCACGAATGATATCTACCTGCGAAATGAAGCTTAAATACTATTCAGTATTCAGTTTTTATTTATTATTATTATTATCCAAGAGTATATTAGTATTATCTATTAGGATTGTAACCGGTTCCCCCACCCCATGGTCAACCACAATTTCAACAACAAGTACAATGTAATATTGTGTACTTTATCCGTGTTGCTGGATCGATTCGAAATGCAAGATCGATTATTTGCCGCACAGTGTATTAGGTGGCTGGCAAGTATTATCCAGTTTACTGAGATATTAACATATTATCAACATTAAAAAGTGTTCCCCTCAGATTACGTCAAAAATCTGGTAGTAACACCTACAGCAAACCGAGGGACATTATCACTGGAATCCAAAATATCTATATTCGATATTGCTGGAAGTAATAGTCAATCCAATCCGGATCCAAGCCAGTCTCTTCCTGAACAACAAAGCACTGATCGTTAGTGATTAGATACAAACAGCTCTGGAAAAACTATTAAGAATACGAAAGTGAATTATTGTAATTCTGATGTACGGAAATGATTCGGATACCAAAATAAGAAGAAACCCAGTTGCACCCTATTCCTTCCCAAAATTGGAGCATTGGAATATTGATCAAGATTACACTTTTGACGTAATATAGCCGATAGTATCTGAACGCCCGATTTATCATGGCAATTGGAAGAGGGACTTCGTAAACATACGTGTCAATTTGGATTGCACTATCAACGGGCAGAATATTACCGCCATGATATTGATTAATCACAGAGATTAATTATACGAGTGTACTTTGCAATATTAATTAATGCCCGAGCTTAATTATGTAAATATGATTTACACTATTAACTATGGAGCCAATCATACCATGAGAAATCGATAAGAACTATGGCTGTGTACCTAGCATAGATACCTAGGTGGAAGCACCCACGTAACAGTATAATATTTCTAAACCTTCTCACACCTAGGTTTAAAACATATGAATGAAACATTCTTAATAGCATATAAAGTGCTATATTCGAAAGGAGCCTTTTTTTTACGAACAGAAAAACAGTGGGCCCTACTATAGGTAATAGCCACCCCAAGGAATAAAACAGTCAGCTGCCACATATTCCAGATACCTTTTGCTAAGTCAGCGTACGACTATGGCTAAAAGGCTATGCCAAATAAACATATATACCAACAGGAATTATCGGCAGTATCTGAGAATCAAGCTTGGTATCAATTAAATTTCGACAAATCCGAACCCTTATTGGAAAATGATGGCAGAATTCAATTTTGGGGAAGGAAATACTGAGGTATACGCAAACTAAAATCAATGTATTGGATTTAGCCGGATATATTTCAAATTTATTCGAATATGAACCTATTAATATATTCAGTTTAATTGATCAAATATTATCCGAAGTACCGTATAACGATTGGGAAGATCCAATCCATCAAGAAGACCCCAAGACTTTGAAACCTTGGATTGACTATTATCGACAATCAGCAATGAATGCAGAATTGCTTACGATTGACGATCCAGTTTAGAATGGTCAATGGAGAGAATAAATCTCATGGGCCAATGAGTGGCACTGCGCCTGCAAAGAAGACGATAAATCTGAGTGGTGTTATTGCGAAGACAGTAAACTATCGGCAAAATCCAGCCATTAGTAGATCTGTCATATCCAGCTATGGATCGAACTTGCGATACATTGATCATTATATTTCTTTCAATTATCATAATTCAATTATGACACTTTATTGGGTATTCTATTCTCATGTGATATTGTCGGTTATCCGAAGAAAACTGTGTATCATTAAGACAAGAATCGATTATTCACTTTGAAGCATCTATTCAGATTGTCTATGTGAAAATTGAGAAATATACGCCTCGGTATTGGAGGATGTATAATGAAGGGAAAGATTGCGGTTATACTGATAGTTATAACCAAGGACTGTTGGAAGGGCATGATAATTGCTGGGATGCAGCTAAAGAATATTATCAGAGAATATTCAAAAGAGAGCTTAGAGAAGCTAAACAATTATGGAAAGAAGAAGGTGGGAATAATGAGTATTCTGAGGAAATAGCAGAACAATATGAGGAACCAGAAGTAGATGTCGAGTGGTCATCTTATGTACAAAAAACACCCCCAACGCAGACTGAGTGACGCAAATGGTTTGAGGATTGATTTTGACAAGGAGCTAAGGGATTCTGTCGAAATTGGAAACCTGATTTTAATTCAGTACTTATTTTGGAATAATTAGATGTCTAAGATGTTACTTTTAAGAAGTTATAAAAAATCATCAGTTGACATTAAAGATCATGGAATGACAAATATATTTATGCTGACACCACTAATTTCATGGTGCAACAAATATAATTATTCAACTTTTTGTATGATACCAGAACATCATAACTTCATTGATATTATTTTCATTGTTAGTTTGGTAATGAATATCTTCCAAATAACTTTGTCGAAATTACTCCGGTAATTATGATCTTCCATATTCCTTCATTGATATTACTTGACTTATTACTTCAGTAATTAATATCTTCAATATGACTTCGTTGATATTGCTTTACATATTACTTCAGTAATTAATATCTTTGATATTACTTCGTTACTATTACTTTACACATTAGTTTGGTAATTTATATGTTTGTCATTACTTTGTTAATGTTACTGGACATATTGTCGCTTCAATTCAACTATCTTTCGCCATGAGAAATAAAGACATGAATGATTTCTTCAGGCATTCTCACTTCGATTCGACTATCTTTTGCCATGAGACACAAGGACAGGTATGATATCTTCAGATATTCTAACTTCGATTCGACTATCTTTTGCCATGAGAAATGTGGAGATGTATGATGTCTCTACGTATTCTCACCTCGATTTGACTACCTTTCGCGATGCAAAACAAGGTCATGTATGATGTCTGCAGGTATTCTCACATTGATTCGACTCTCTTTCGGCATAAGAAACGACGACATGTATAATATCTTCCGGTATTCTCACTTCAATTCCACTACCTTTCGCCACGAGAAACGACGACATGTATGATACCGTCAGGTATTCTCACTTCGATTCAACTACCTTTCGCCATGAGAAACGAGGACAGCTATGATGTCTTCTGGTATTCTCACTCAGATTCAACTACCTTTCGTCATCAGAAACAATGACACATATGATATTTTTGACAAATATAATATCTTCATCAAATAATTTATGTGTCTGGAGTATCACCTCTAAAGAGGGAGGTAGTGAATCAAAAAAATAATGTATACCACAAAAGTCAAAGAATGAACAAAGATGTACAAAGTAAGTAATCAAAAGAACCTTTCAATAAACAGAAAGTGAGATACGTTATGGTGTCTTCAGGTATTCCTAATTCCATCTTAATCAAATTACATTCAATCAAGATAAACTAGGATACGCTACAGTATCTTCAGGCATTCCCATTTACGATTTGAATTACAGTTACACCTCGCTATGATCCATAAAAAAAAAACTTGTCTTACAGTTACTATTGCAGAAATTGTGTTCGATAAAAGAACACAAGGATGAAAAGTTATAAAGATTTACAATGCAATGTTATTAGACTTGGAGGGCTTCCTTAACAAGCAGTCAGGATTTGAGTTAGCCAGATTTTTAGTGCCATGTCCCAAGGTCGCGTAAAGCTAGTGATAATAATATTCTTCTGAAGGATACTTTGAGTTACGAATCACCTTTTTAATCTTCAGATCAGTTTATATGTACCATTGAGAATATACGAGTGGGGCTCGAACCTTTGGGTAAAGAAACTTGTGTATAATTAAAGGAGTAAATGAACATTAAAAGACTGCAATGGAACTGGATGATTATGGTTCATCTATAATCAAATTACCTTATGACAAGAGAAACAAATATGTGTATGACGTCTTCAGGTATTCTTATCAATAATCGAATTGCCTTACAACAAGAGAAATGAAGATGTGAATAACGTCTTCAGGAATTCTCATGGATATTCGATTTACCGTATGACAGGAGAAACAAAGATGTGTATTACGTTTTCAGATATTCTGATGAATATTCAAATTACCTTACAACAAGAGAAAGGAAGATGTGTATGACGTCTTCAGGTATTCTCATGGATATTTGAATTACCTTATGACAAGAGAAATGAAGAAGTGTATGACATCTTCAGGTATTCTGATCCATATTCAAATTACCTTACAACAAAAGAAACGAAGATTTGTAAGACATCTTCATGTATTCTCATCGATATACGAATTACCTTAAAAAACAGGAAAAAGGAAAGCATTGGAAGCTAAGTACACAACTCATAAACTTTGATTACAATTACAGCAATGAATAGGTTACAATACAGAAATGGATATATACTATGTTACATCCAGGTACTCTCGCATACGGGGACTTCAGATACGATTATCTTGATCAACATGATCAGTCATGGTAAGAAGCCATTATGGGCAGAAAACTTTAGAAAACATAATTGAATGCCCAGACATGTTCTGAAGTGCCTGTTTCACCCTCTTGTGGGTGATACCATCAAGGCGAAGAGCAGTAGATCTAAGGAAAGTTTCTTGGTGTTTGAAGATATGTTTGAAAGCATGGCGAATCCAAGGAACGTTCAGTATCCTGATTCAATATGTTAAGTTTAGACAGTGCAATACAAGTTATTCTAACTTGCTGAGAGATTGCGCAATGAACGGCAGTAGTCATTGTATGGATATGCAGTGAGCTACAAATGTTCAAAGAGAAGAAGAGTGTGTTCTACATTTGGGTCAACAGACGATGAAACGTTATACCAATTTATGACAGGAATGAAAGACACTAGTGATGTTTATCAAGGGCATTGGAAAGGCAGAACAATTATGTCTACTTCTCATTATGGAACAATGGTTGGGTCACTGGTCTTAGGGAGGGAGGTGATGTTAGGGGTTCTCCCCTTACAGAGGTAATGGTACTTGAATGTGTCAGAACTTCTTATCCATTCAAGATGGATACATAACGCTAGACCAAGGCAATTCAAGTGCCCAGTCTGATGGTTCTTAGCAGGATATCAGAAAAGCCTCGTATCGATTTGATACCAACCCTCATTGCTAGCAGATTCATTGACAGTTCAGGAGTACCGTAAAGGTAGAACTGATTTGATGATGCAATAGCCTTGGCCAGTCGTAAGCCTTCAAGGTTTAAAGAGATGGCAGTTATTTCTTAGCACACTCATTGAACAATTGTAAGTGGGACTGGACACGTCGACTGCACTACAGTGACTCAGGTGTCAGGCAGACAATAGCCAATATGCAATTATGTGGGATCTCAAGCTGCTTCCCCAGTTGAAAGCGGAACAAATGCGGCACTCCCCGGCTGGTGACAATGGTTCCGGCCTTAGCATCGCGTGTCTGATTCATTGTGATATAGGGCAAAGATATAGTCCCCGCAAACCATAAAGTGGTTAATCATCAAATCAAATGTTGATGGAGTAGTAGTGAGCCACCACATCAACCTCTGAAACAGATAAATTAATAAGCCTGTGTGGTTGAGGTTGTGTCTTAATATATATTAAGCAATCTGTGTAAAGCCCTGCAAATAACCACATCAGGCGAGGAGAGGTTTAAACAATCCCAAAATACAAGTTGCGAGAAATCTAAGTTGAAGTTACTGTTTGATTACATCATATTGCGGATGATGGCCCGACAGGGAACATAGTGCTTTAAAACCAATCATGCAAAGACATGATAGCTATTGGGAAGTGTGGTCGTATCAAGAGAGATTACAGTTCAATTCAGAGTACTCTAACATTAGACAGATGAGATTAACACAATTCTGGTTGATGATGATGGCCCCTCAGGGGAGAGTAATTCTTTAAAACCAATCATGCGATAAGAGAAAGCTATAAAGAGACAGCAATGCTCAGGCATTGAAAAGGACAGCCTCACAAGCATGAACGATACCTACCTGCTAAAAGAAGCTGAAATATTATTCAGTTGTCAGTTCTTATTTATTTTGATTATCATCCAAGAGTGTATTAGTATTATCTATTAGGATTGTAAGCGGTTCCCCCACCCCATGGTCGAGCACAATTTCAACAACGAATACGACATGATATTGTATTACAGGGGTGCTTAATTCCAATAATCAATACAACATTTATTGACTTAAGTACAACCGCCTATGTATTTACTCTTTTCGTTGTCTTATCCCAAGACTGAACCTCTTGAATCACTTGTCCATGAGCGACCTAAATTGAATCGTCTGCAATTCCCGTTGCTGATATATAGGAAGATTAAACTTCCCCTTCATGCAACGACTCCTCGGCCAACTACTCGAATGGTAACACTCCGGTGTTCAAGTACCTCAACACCAGGTAGTCGATATTCTCGTGTTGACAAAATTGGAACACCACTCGGTAAGTGTGGGTTAAATGTGCTTCTTCCAACTGAAAGAGTAGATCGCCGAATCATCCGACAACCTGTTGAAGAGCATATTCGGATTGTGTCAAGTATCTCCCAGTCATATGTTGCCTGATCACGTAGGTGAATAAGGGAAGTCAAGGCTTGGTTCATAATAGATAGAATTCTTAATAATATTTTAAGATCGTCTTCGGTGTTTTGATTGTTGACTGTGGATTGCTCCTTGAGCTTGTCTTCTCATTGCCAGAGCAATGCCATCTCTTTATAGTCATCTTCGAGGGTTGTACGCCCATACTTCGACGCTATGACTCCACTGATAACAGATACGTGTTACGTAAATGAAGTATTGAAGCTTTAGCGTTCCTGATAAGAATCAGGCCATCCATTTCGTAAACTACTCGTCATGCAGTGTGTCAGATGAAACTTGAACTTAGCCAGCTCACAATCCGTTTGCATCAATAGTTGGAACATCTACCGATCTTGGTCGGCAGTGCTTTATCGCAAATTGATGCCTCACCTTCAAGGCTATTTGGCTTGCGTCATTGATTTAGTCAGCGACCAATCGATACTATGCCAACATAGAACCTGACGCGTCATCTCGTATCGAATACGAAGCTGATGTTGTAATGCATGCTAACTCACGCCAATGAGCAGGGTTGCTTCCAGCCTCATATCTTTAGCCGACGTCATAATGCCCTCAGTCACGACATGCTCAGCCCAAGACCTTTCTCTTTGGCCGGGGAGTGCCCCGATGACTCATATTGCCTGAGGCAATAAGTCCGAGATCCCACGTACTCGCATATTGACTATCGACTGTTGTGTGTGATGAGACATATCCCCCTCGTATCAGGAATAGTGAATGTGGTTAAAAATTATGCGCATGGCTAAAGGAAGCTTTCCCGCAATGGCAACATAGTTGCATTATCATAAATGAATCCGCTAAGTGTTCTTGGTCACTTATCCAATCAACACGCGACTCCTATGTAACCCCGCTAAAGGTCATAGGAATGGCTCACTTTGCCTGTCATGAAAGGATGTTTCGCATGTCACGTGACTATACCGAGAGTAACTCCGTGGCATGTATTCCAACAACTATTGGAAAGTATCATTATCGTTGCTTGGGGAGAACCCCTAACATCACCCCAGTCTCTAGGACCGGTGACTTCAACGGTGCTCCGTCATAACAAGTAGAAAAGCAAAACATACCACTCAACGAATTAAAGAAATAAAACAATTTAATCAATAACCAAATAATAAAATAAAAATAAATTTTTTTTTTTAAAAAAAATCAACGCTTTTTCCTACCATAACGACCATCTCTTTCCATTGTACGATTCCTACCGTAATAATCTTCCAACAAATCCAACAAACTTTCCAGCACATTTTCGTACGTTTCTCACGTATTTTCATCATGTGAATAACCTTCCCACTTAACCAAATACACGTGCTTTCGTGGATCCTTGTCTGAACATCCGCTGGCAATAATTGTTTCCATTTTCCAACCAGCATCATCCGCTTCGATTTCGACTACTTCTTTCTTCGGGTAGGTTCCTTGATAGTGCTCATGCAACGCAATGTTGTAGGTAGGGTGTATTCTCCAGAATTCCGACAACTTAAGCTTGCAGTACCATCTGTTGTTCCCAGTATCAATAACTTCGAATGGTCCGTACATCTTGTCTTTGAGTTTTTTACAAGGATGTTTGGCATGGATATTCTTCCCATTAAGCATAACCAATTCTCCCTTCTTAAATGGTTCAATTGACATCCTTTTCTTATGATAGTATTTCCGCATTGCTTCTATTGACTGTTCCAATTGAGTAGATAGCTTCGAATGTACCGCGGTCATATAATGACCATATATCTCTAAAGCCGCATTCCGGAATTCAATCTCCGTTGGCCAATTTGTTTGAGGTTCGAATCTGTCATTTGTGTAACAAGGATATATCTTTGTAGCTGAATGGTTGGAGTTATTGTATGCATACTCCACCATGGCTAACATAGATGCCCGGTCGTTCTGTTCATAATTGCAATAGGACATTAGGTAACTCTCTATTACCAGGTTTATTCTTTCCGTCTGACCATCCGACTGAGGGTGATAAGCAGTACTCATGCTTCTTTTAATCCCCAAATACTCATACAGATCCACAAAAAACTGTCCAGTAAAGGTTCCATCTCTGTCTGAGACCACGTCCTCTGGAAACCTGTGATACTTCCAGACATTTTCCAAGTATGCGCGAGCCATGGTAGAACTATCCTTTTTCTTAATCGGAATACAATGAGCCATTTTCGTAAATCGATCCACCACTACTAATATCATAGTGGCTCCTTCTGACTCTGGTAAATCCGTTATGAAATCAGTACCAACATGCGTTCAAGGTTTGCATGCCATCTCCAATTGATGTAATAGCCCATGCTTAGAGTGGCGATTGTTACGGGGATAGTTAGGTACCAAGTATAGGTACTAGTACAGCCGTAGATCCTATTTCTGTCTGAGATTACTAATAATCTTCTCGCGTATATTGGCAAGCCTAGTATTTGATTTCGCTTGTAGTTGGATTCGTCTGGCTTCCGCTTGCCTAGCCTTTCTAAGTTGCTTTTTCGATTGAGGTAAAGGGTTGACTCGTCCCTTCCTAATTCTCCTCAAAGGATCGCTAACGTAATTAGCTGAAGAGGATAATGCTTGCTTATCTAAATCAAGGCTAATATTCCTAGCTATATCTCGAGGAGTTGAGAATACTCCTCGTATTGTCCTTTCCCGTAATGTAAGGTTATCGATATGTATTCTTAGGTCGTCGTCCAATCCTATAATTCCGGCTATCCACCAGAAACAATTTGCCACAAATACGTATTGGATATTTCTAGCAAAGGATATAATTTTCTCGTAAGCGTAAACAATGACGTCGGAATCGTTCTCGAAAGTTATAGGCATTCATATGAATACTCAGATAGGTGCGGGGCTGCCGCTACAAAAAGCTAATAGATTTAATATAATAGTAATAGGTATCATAAAAACTCAATAATAAATAAAGGTCTTCTTTCACTGGTAGGTTTCTGACTGTTCGCTGCTAGAGCTTGTTCTTTCAAATTGCCTGGACAATCGTGATCTCTTTATAGTCATGTTCGAGGGACAGTATTCTTATCGCCCATACTTCCATGTTATGAGTCCGCTTATCGTATAATTGCAATGTTATCGTTGCGTCTTACATTCTACTGAACACGCCCAATAATTGATTGCCACGTTTCCCTCAAATTACCGTATTCATATAATGTGGTTTTGAAGCATTACGCTCCTGATTAATATCAGGCCATCCATCATATTAAATTATATCAAATGACGTCTCAGATCATAACTTCAACTTGGACATATTGCTTTCCCGTTTGTTTCAGTAGTTGGAACATTAACGACTGACATGTAATTCTGCGTAACCGCAATTTAACTGTGTTTGATCATTTTAATGCTTTCAATTGCAATATTCTCTGCCTCACCATAATTGGCTATTCAGTATTGCATCATAGATTTAATCAGCAACCAACTGATACTATGCCAACGTAGATTTTGACACGTCATAATATGACGTTGCGATGCATACAGCCTCTAATCAAAAAGACCGGTTTTCTTCAGGCCTCTTTTCTTCAGCCAATGCGAATAATCCCTCAGACACTGCATGCTTAGGCCTCGACCTTCCGTAGACTGGGGAGTGCCGCAAGTAATCTCACCGCTTTTGTGCGTGAGTTGCAGATCCCTCGTAATAGCATATTGCATACCGTCTGCTGTGCATGTAATTCTGAGTATTCGCAATTTAACTATGCATTGCCCCGCTAGATAAGACATAGTAATCGTGGCTAAGAGTTATACGTATCTAAGAAGGTTTCTCACTTCCAGAGCATGCAGCATAACTTCATCATCATATTTGAATCCGACAGTGTGAGGGTATCGTCACTGCTTAATCGACAAGTGACTCAAGTGTAATCCCGCTAAAGATCACTTGACAGACAAACATGACATCGTATTTCAAGGTAGGTGTTTTGCATCCCTTAGGTTACCCTAAGACATGTACCTTCTTCGATCTGTCATGTATCTTTATCACTGTTAGAGGAGAACCCCTAACAGCGATGGGCCTTCATTCTTTGGCAGTTATCACATTCGTTACAATATTTCCTGACATCCGTTTCCATATTTGGCCATCAAAAATTCCGAGGAAGCAATTCCATAGTACGTTCTCTCCCAAAATGTCCTGCCACCTTGGAGTTGTGCTCTGAATCCATAATTCTCCCTCTTAAACCCTTCGGTACATATAACCTATTTTTCCAACATAATAAATCATCCTTAATCTCAAAATGTTCATGGATCTTCCTGCCTGAACTCAGCTGTCTGCAAACTGTAATATAATCCTCATCGAGCATTGCTTTCTGCTTAATCCTTTCCTTAGCTTCTGGTAACAATTGTTCGACTGCCAATGCTCCGATACTGATTTCCTCATGGTCATCCTCATCCAACTGCATCGCACCTATTTCAACCCATTGTTCTTTTCTGAACAGTGTTTGCTGGCCAGAAGCTGTTGTACCCCCTTCTCTAGAGGTGAACGCTGGGCACCTTGATAATGCATCAGCTTTTTGGTTGGAAGATCCTTTGTGGTAAAATAAATCGAAACAGTAAGACAAAAGTTCTTCCGCCCATCTTGCCTGTCTTCTGTTCAAAGAAACAGCTGTTTCAAAGTAGGTGAGATTCTGATGGTCGGAATACACTATCGTTCTATGTTCTGCTCCTTGTAAGAAATACCTCCATTTTCGTAAGGAGAAAACTATTGCGAACATTTCCTTATCATATACATCATAATTCAGCTCTGCTTGTGATAATTTGCGCGAAATACAATTGACAGGATGTAGTTTCCCGTCTTCAAACTTCTGGGAAAGTACTCCTGCTATAGCAAAATCCGAAACTTCTGTCTCGACCAGAGCTGGCTGATTCGGATCATAATGTCGTAAAATGGGACTCTTTCCTGAAGTAAAGAGGATAGTAATCTTTAAAACAGCTGCCTCCTGAGCTTCTCCCCAATTTATATGCTTAGTTTTTCTGCGGAGTAAGTCTGTGATGGGCGCCACAATAGCGGCATATGATGGAACAAATCTTCGATAAAAGTTCCAGAAACCCAGTAATTGTTGTACCTCCTTAACCGTAGTAGGTCGTGGCCAGTCAACTATTGCCTTAGCTTCATTGGGATCCATTCTCAATCCAGTACCGCTAACGATAAACCCAAGAAACGGTACTTCCTGAGCATCAAATACGCACTTATCGATTTCAACACACATATGATTATCCATAAGTAGTTGAAATACTTTTGAAACTTGACGGTGATGTTTCTCAAGGGATCCTTTTGTGGCGATAAGGATATCATCAACATAGACCACAACAACCATCTCTCCATCTTCATCAATGGCAACTTTCGAGTCAAGCACCAATTCCATTCCCAAATGAGGCCGTAATATGCGATTCATTTGCCTTTGAAAAGTAGCAGGTGCATTGGGTAACCCGAAAGGCATGACCATATACTCATACAAGCCGAACTTGGTTCTGAAAGGAGTAAATTTTTCGTGGCCCATAGCCATTCGCATTAAATGGAAACCCACCTTCATGTCAATCTTTCTGATAAAGTCACAATCTCTCATTTTTCTGGATAACTCGTCCATAATTGGGAACGGGGTTTTATCCTTTTTTGTGTGATCATTTAGATGCTGATAATCAACAGATAATCGAAGTCCTTTCCTGCTCGGTTTTGGCACTAACAGATTAGGGCTTCCGACCGAACTGCTGGATGGTCGGATGTTTTTCTCCTTGATCATCTTCTCCAAATATTCAACAAGTATTTTCTCTTCTTCTTGAGATAATTGGTAAATTGGACCCATTCGTAGCTTATACTCGGACATAATGAGTTCTATCCTAGGATCGCAACCGCGATGATCTGGTAGCTTCTCCGCATGTTCTGGATCAAATAGCAATAAAAACTTATGATATTGTTTTGGCAACCGATCCAACATTGATGGTGTAGACTGAACAGAAGAGCCAATATGTATACCATCTTTATTCAATGCTACCCTCCTATTATAAGTTATTGAATATTCGGGATGTATCCTACCATGACCAAAACATTGAGGCTCACAATGCGGGAAATGTAAATATGACATTGTTGTTCCGCTTGCTTTATGCTTCTCCAGATACCATGCTGGTATAAGACAATCGTAGTCGGCGGATGTCTTCATTACCTCAAGAGCATGATCCTTCTAGTCATAAGTTCGATGATTTCCAAAGGACAATTCTAGTGGAACCGTATACAGACCGTCAGTAGTGATTTCTCCTCCAGTAACGTCCTCTGATCGAAACTTCATTATTCTTCTGACCACAGGTATTTGGAACGCCTTAACAGCTTGTGGCGAAATAGCGATGCTAGTATTCCCCAAATCCAGCATGCACCGTAATGGGTAATACTTATTATCATAATCGATAAAAAGCTTGTATATTGGTCGTTTTCCAATTTGCGTACGTGATATTTTAGTGATTTTATGTGTTTTTCTAGCAGGTAGATAATAAACAAAATCATCCGAGGTATTGCTGCGTTTGACCTGGTCATTGAGCTGATTATTTGCTTTGCGTTTCGTTATTGCTATCCTTTCGACAATAGCATAACCACAACGGGTTAAAATAGGGATAAACTGTTGTTGTATAATATGTTGTATAGTCGTATCCCCTTCTCTGCAGTCCTTCCGGCATTAGTGATGATAGCAATAATTTCTTCGTCAGTCTTGCCAGTAAGATCGATCGTATGCATTTGTTCCAGGATTTTATGCGGTAGTCAATCCAAAATGATTTTCTTAAGTGCTGCTCCAGAAACCAGAGCCTTATCATTATGCATTTGGATTTGTGTAAACATATCCCTAATGCATCCATCGTACCTGACCTTTTCTAAGCTGGCATAAGCTTCATCCTCAGCATCCTTATCTTCAAACCATAACTTCAATGCTTGGATGTAACCCGTAATTGACTTCTGGTATTTCCCAGACATTATTCCCTTAATCCATTGGATATGCCACGCCGCGGCATACTTATCCATCAACGAACCAATCCAGTCGATAGTTCGTTCATCATTTGGGAATTTTTCTGATTGGTCAGGAATATACACTTCCATCATTACCCACCAGGTTATGAAGTCATCTCCTATCCGCCCTTCAAATCGTTTAGGCTCCTTGATCTTAAATGGCTTCGTATACTGAAGTTCTCGAATGCGTCACTGTCTTCGACTTATCCCTGTGCGACCATCATTATTATTGCCATGATCTGACGGTGGTCCGGATCCTGGAGGTGGGGGATCCCCTGCTCCTCCTGCGGCTCCTCCGGCTGCTCCACCTGCTGCTCCATTGCCTGCTCCTCCGGTTGCTCCACTGGCTGCTCCTCCGGCTGCCCCTCCGGCTGCTCTGTCGGCTGCTCCTCCAGTTGCTCCACCGGCTGCTCCGTCGGCTACTCCTTTGATTCCGGCACCTCCACGAATTCCTCTTATCCAGGTTACTTCGCTTTTCGTATCTAGCAAGCTAGAAGCATCACTCCCAAATATTTTTGTCTTTCAGGATGTACTGTAGTGGATGGCCCTGCCTGTGGCACTGGATGCCGAAAATCGTACTGTGATGACTGCGAAAACTTATATCCTTCCATAGCAGTAGTTAATCCCATATTAACTTTCTGCATCTGAACTAACTGCTCATCCATGGCAACAGCATGGTCTCTCAATTCTCATCTGGAAGGTAATTCTTTCAAGGAATTCTTAATAGAATTCAACACCTCATTAACCTTTTCGATCTTAGAATTCATATCTTTCAACGATCTTTGTATTCCGATGTTGGTTCCATTAATTCCGAGAATCTGGCTAGCATTATCCATAATGCGTTTGCTCATGGCTTCCATCTCTTTCTTATTTGTTGTAAAGATGTCATTAGCCTCCTACACTATCTGCGCATCCTGACCTTGCAGAATATTTATGCCTGACTGTAGTTCTTGTAACACTGCCTCTTGCAGTTGTAGCTGACTCCCAACTCCTGCTACATCCATATCCACACAATGTTTGTCGGTATATATCCTTGTTTCGAGGATTTCGATATTAGCTTTTACCGAATCACACTCGTCTTCGAGGACCTCTTTTTCTTGATTACAGCCTTGTATTATATGGATGACTGGCTGCGCGAGTTCCGACAACTGTTTTTGAAGTATGTTGGAACTCACGTCCTGCATTTCCAATTCTCCTTGTCCTAGATCTGCTTCATCTGGGGCCTCAATTGCCCTCATTTGCTGGTATTCCAACCGAGCCTGCTCGATCCTCCTCTGGTAATCTTGTACCTATACCGGGATTCCCCTGGCCGCCAGGGATCGAGGCTTCTCCACTCGAGACCCGCTGGGCACCAACGCCCCACACTTCCACGTCAGTCTGCACCTAATGGCTGCCATTTGGAATTAAATGGTCGTAATTTGGTGGCGGAACTAGTCTACTTAATCCGACTGTTGCCTCGTCCTTATGAGGACAATTCTCCAATTGACAATGATCAATACAATGTCTTTGTAAAATATAAGAGGTGCTGCCGTTTATCCTGCCTAAGTATTTGTAGGCGTAACACTCTGACAGGAAGTTACAACGTTGACAAATTACTGCCGGGCTTTTTTTCTCGATATTGTATAACTGGCAACTGATGCAGACGCAGCTCTGTCTGCGACAATGTTGGTTGCAAGTCCTCTGGGGCAAACAAATGCAACAGAAGTTGTCTTCGCACTTCTGGCACTCCAAACTCATAGATAATCGAAAGTATTGGTTTATCAATAGCCACGAGATGTAGTTTGGAGTCATTTGGGTATCGTATGAAGTATGCTCCAATCTTTGATAACTCCTGGTAAAGATTGAGAAACTCTGGTGTCATGTATTCCTCAATCAGATACAGCGTAGAGTATTTAAAATATTATACTGTTATGGGGGTGCTCAATCCGAATAAACACTACAACATTTATTGACTTAAGTACAACCGCCTATGTATTTACTCTTTTCATTGTCGTATCCCAAGACTCAACCTCTTGAATCACTTGTCCAAGAGTGACCGAAATTGAATCGTCTCCAATTCCCGTTGCTGATATATACGAATATTAAACTTCCCCTTCGTGCAACGACTCCTCGGCCAACTCCTTGAATGGTAACGCTCCGGTGTTCAAGTACCTCAACACCAGGTAGTCGATATTCTCGTGTTGACAAAATTGGAATACCACTCGGTAAGTGTGGGTTAAATGTGCTTCTTCCAACCCAAAGAGTAGATCGCCGAATCATCCGACAACCTGTTGAAGAGCATATTCGGATTGTGTCAAGTGTCTCCCAGCCATACGTTGACTGATCACGTAGGTAACTAAGGGAAGTAATGGCTTGGTTTAGAATAGATATAATTCTTAATAATATTTTAAGATCGTCTTCGGTGTTCTGATTGTTGACTGTGGATTGCTCCTTGAGCTTGTCTTCTCATTGCCAGAGCAATGACATCTCTTTATAGTCATCTTCGAGGGTTTGTACGCCCATACTTCGATGCTATGACTCCACTGATAACAGATACGTGTTACGTAAATGAGGTATTGACGCTTTGGCGCTCCTGATAAGAATCAGGCCATCCATTTCGTAAACTACGCGTCATGCAGTGTGTCAGATGAAAGTTGAACTTAGACATCTCGCAATCCGTTTGCATCAATAGTTGGAACATCTACCGATCTTGGTCGGCAGTGCTTCATCGCAAATTGATGCCTCACCTTAAAGGCTATTTGGTTTGCGTCATAGATTTAGTCGGCGACAAACCGATACTATGCCAACGTAGAACCTGACGCGTCATCTCGTATCGAATACGAAGCTGACGTTGCAATGCATGCTAACTCACGCCAATGAGCAGGGTTGCTTCCAGCCTCATATCTTTAGCCGACATCATAATTTCCTCAGTCACGACATGCTTAGGTCAAGACCGTTCTCTTTGGCTGGGGACTGCCCCGATAACTCCTATTGCCTGAGGCAACAAGTCAGAGAGCCCGTGTACTCGCATATTGACTATCGACTGTTGTCTCTCATGAGACATATCCTGCTAGTATCAGGAATAGTGAATGTGGTTGAAAACTATGCGCATGGCTAAAGCAAGCTTTCCCGCAATGGCGACATAGTTGCATCATCCTAAATGAATCCGCTAAGTGTTCTTGGTCACTTATCCAATCAACACGCGACTCCTATGTAACCCCGCTAATGGTCATAAGACTGGCTCACTTTGCCCGTCATGAAAAGGTGTTTCGCATGTCACGTGACTATACCGAGAGTAACTCCGTGAAATGTATTCATAAGACTATTGCAAAGTACCATTATCGCTGTTCAGGGAGAACCGCTAACATATTGTTTACCATATTCGTGTTGCTGGATTGATTCGAAAAGGAAGATCGATTATTTGCTGCACAGAGCATTTGGTGGCTGGCAAGTATTATCCAGTTCACTGAGATATAAACATATTATCGACATTACAATGTGTACCCTTCAGATTACGTCACAAATCTGGTAGTAACACCTTTACCGAAGCAAGGGACATTATCACCAGAAACTGAAATATCTATATTAGATATTGGCGGAAGTAATAGTCATTCCAATCCTGATTCAAGTAGGTCTCTTCCTGAACAACAAAGCATTAATCGTGCTCAATTAAATATGACCCGCTCTGGAAAGACCTTCAAGAATAAGAAAGTTAGATATTCTAATTCTGATTTAGGGAAAAGATTTGGAAACCAAATTCAGAAGGAATGCTGTTGCACCCGAGCCCTTCTTAAAATCGGAGCTTTGGAATGTTGAGGCAGATTACACTTCAGACGTAATATTGCTGATAGTATCTGAACGCCCGATTTATCAAGGAAATTGCAAGAGGGAATTTGTGAAAATTTTTGTCAATTTGGATTGCACTATCAACAGGCAACATTTTACCGCCACAATATTAATTAATCACCGAGATTAATTATCCCAATATTTCATACAATATTAAGTAATGAGTTAATCATACCACGAGAAATCGATAAGAACTACAGCCGTATACCCAGTATGGATACTTCTGAGGAAGCACCCCAGTAACACCCATTCTGTAATGACCGAAGGAGAATTCACTATCTGTAGATTACGAATGGAATGAAGAAGAGCAAACACAACTGGAGACCATCTTGGAATGATACAATGTCGATGGTCCTTCAGGAGAATCGAGGGTTAATAGAAGGCAGAATTGATATTTCTCATTCAATCTGGAACACACGAAGGATGGAAAAGACCTGGCTGGGCAAAGCAATAGTAAATAGCCACTTGATACTTGGGTGGATTCTCCAATTGTCTAATTGCTCAGAGACACAATTCTGACACAATGGGCAACAATGAGTGAACAGCAATACATCTCCAATTCCATCATACACCAAATCCCACCATCTTTGTAACTCCACCCCAGACGGGTGGGAGAGGCCTACATCTCACAGCAGCGATCCATGTAGTAATAACTCACATATTCTGGGCATGGGATAATGAGTGCCAAGTGTTTGCACAAATTGTTCGGCTGTAATAAAATCAACTTTTATGCAAATAGCTGTTGAACATTGGATCCAGTAGTTATAATTATACAGCAACTAATTACCAGTAGCTCTGGAGAGGGGCACAATTGGAATTTCTGAATGGCCAGATGAGCCAATCAAACATCACCACGTCACTGGGAATCCAAATCACAGGAGTCTTGTGAGGGCCACGCATAGTGGCCTATGGAGCAAGGGCACATTTTGCTGGCAGATGGTGAGGTATAATATTATTCATCAGGACAGTGAAATCAAGGATTACCTCTTTGAACATTCAACCAACACACTTGAAACACCTGATGTAGTATAGGCAAATCATATCATATGTACGGTGGGGAGGAGAATTACTGTAATCTTGCATATATTGTGATTCCATTGGATGTTTGTTGAGTATAGTGATGGAGTATGAGATCAACCCAATTACAAAAGAATTCGGTAAACAAAACACATATGCTGATTTGAATGATTCAATCTGTAATAAAAACCATGTGTGCCAGTTCAATGGTTGAGAGTACATTAAAATTGGTATAGAGAAATGATTGACAAAGTCAAATTCCATGGTGCCATATATTGTTTATTGTGACAATACTTCAACTCTACTTGGATTCCTCATCTTCATCCAGTCCGCTTGGGGTTGAATGCGATATCCAAATGTGCCAACATGATTGTAATGTTCCTGTGGGCTGGAACTGCCGGGAGTGATTTGACTCACTTGATTATGGTATATTTCAGCCTTAGAAGGAAACCGGGTTACAATCAAATTCAGGACATCCACTGCAATCAAGGTATAGAATCAATTACTGTCAATTCCAACGGAGAATTGTTACCACTTCCTGACTCTTCTGTGACTGATCCAGCACAGCATGTGCCCATCATGCTGCAAAACAACCACCATCAACACCAGATTCAGTTGATATAAGCCATTCTCAAAGACTACTTCCATGATAAAGGCTGAATCAATGAATATATACCAGAGTAATTCGTCTCATATAAAGGAAGTATGGGAACACCTCAGACCCACCACTCAATTGAGTGTAATCATCTTAGATTTGAATCTGCACAGATACACTGCTGAAATGGTCCATAATGAGATGCCACCAGTCATTATTAACATATAACTTCATCTCAGACTGACTTCTGAAGTATGGATGTGTTAATACCTACTTTGGTTTTCATTCGAATAATTCTGACAAGCATATTTTCATCCTTTCTAGATGCTTCTAAAAGTTTTAGACACTAAACTTTTTGCAGTGGAGGTGGCTGATTCTGCTCAGCCCCAGCTGAGATCTGAATCTATTCTGAATTCGTATGTGAAGGCCACCACTACAATGCCATAACTGTCATGCTCTATGTCAACTCATTCCCTAGAGGAATTTACCCACCACCCAATTACTTTCAATGCACAGTCCTGGTCAATAACTAACTACATGTAACTGGATATTGTCTAAAAAGCATGTTTGAACCAATATTTTCAAAATCGGGAAATATCTTCAGTCATTCAGGCCCAATAAGCATGTTACAGCTTTGGAGAGAGAATCACAATATAAAGTTTCTGCTCCTCAACTCTGCAGAGGTTCAACCACTTGCTCTCAATTTGTATACTGCACTTCCTAAAACTGGCTTAAATTCACTTTTCGTCTAATGTACACTTAACTGCCTTTGTACTTTCTTGGATGTTTGGGCTGCCAAAAATTGGAATTTTGAAATAGATTATGTGAACCAGTGTCCAGCAAGAGAGCTCAAAGAGATAACATTGAACATGCAGTCTCCGCCAAGTAACCTCATTGGTAAGCGCCAGTTCTGACCCACTCCATAGGTTGACATGCTGAGGTTTGTGATATATCGTAAACAGATAATATGTGAGGCCAACCAACTTCCAATCCCATCAGTGCATACCGAACACGTTATAATCATAGCTAATGTTAAGAAAAGCCAGCTTCTGACAGTGCAAGTAACTGGTAAAGTTAGGCAAGCCTGCGATTTCAGCTGTTTACATGGAATCTTGCATCCCAATTCAATGTGCCCTTCACTTCAATTCTCCAGAACTCCATGCTATCATTTGCATTTCAACTATCAGATTAAACCTGATGATGTATTCATATTGTGCTATACTCTGCTTTGAACCCTATTTGGTATGATCTGTCGACTATGTAGATTGAAAACTCATACTGACTTTGGGATTAAATGATGCCATGTTAAATAGACAGTATAGGCAACATCTGAATGTGAGTGACAATTTATCGCTTATTTGCTAGCAATAATGACATTCATGGGAACTGCACTCGATTAGATTACCCATGACTGTTTATAGTACCTTATATTTCTTCCTTTATATTCCATGTCTTTTTTCTAAACCCAAACTCTCTCCATCTTATAGTGACTACAATGCGTAATGTGAGAATGGCAGACATTGACCATGGATAGCGCTGTTCTGCCCATAATGGTGTGCAATTGACCACCAACTTTGCTGCAGAATCTTCAACCCACTGAACATTAAGAAAATGCAGTTTCCTTCAGGCTGGGGTACTCCTTTCGGTATTTCATATTTATCCACTGTTAGTAACCACCTACTCTGTTTGAACCATTGTAATATCCACTGTTGCTGTCACCAAGGTCCCCACCCTATTCAGGTTCTTCAGATTTCCAATAGGCCAACAATTCGTAAGTTACATGGTCATCTCTTGTGTCCTAAAAATATCGGCGTTATAACTTCTTTCACTCGAGTCATATGCTGGGGCCATCATGATCAATCCAGTTCGGTGTAATTTATATGCCTTGCCTCAGAAGCTACATTTCAGTATAATAACGTTGATCACTCAATCATGTCAGGTGCGTCAAGATCTGAGGGTTTCTCTGGCTCGATTCTGGTTACGTTGGGTAGAATGATTCTCCATTTCTGGCATTAATTGCGTACTTGGATATGAGTGCAAATATTTGGAAATGGGGGTGCAAAGAATCCATCTCAACTGGTCCGCTATATGCTTTCAAAACACTAACCAAACACTAACATCAATAATGTGAAGCTGTACCGCACAAGTATGATTTGGAATCACTATGGACTCAGTGTGAATTGCCTCCTCCTCATTTCAGTATTACTGTGTTGCCCATTTTGCTCATTATTCTATCAAGCTTCAAACAATATTTCACTTTCTACACTTGTTTCCACAATCCCCAACTTCTATCTTCACTTTACCACGATGAATCTCATGGCAAGCCAGGCAACGAATCCCAACACACAGAGGAATTATGGAGTACACAGCAAGAGAGTACAATGATTGACATTGATGCAGACAGCCAAACATCCTAACTAATCAAACATTTTCACATTTAAGCGAGACTTTGAGTACTATGTGGAAGACAGAGAATGTGAGAGTTGAATATCTTAAAACCCAGGATGATGACAATACTAAGTGTGAGCTCAGCAATAATGAAATTAATCACCCACAAGAGGCTTCACTGTCATTCCAAACGGAAGAAAACAATTTCGACAAACAATATAAGGTCTTACATCCAGGTGAGGCCTGTTTTGATGAGACCTTATCAATTGCCAGGATTCCACTGCTAAACAAATGAAGCTATGCTGGTATCATCGTTGCATATACTCCACTTCTACATTTGTGTATTCCTCCTGGGGCCCTAGCACCACCATTGGTTTAACCCCAACCATTAACCATCAACTCATTGCTTCAGTCTCACATTGGACCAGCCAAGTCACTCTCACTTTGTAAGGCGATTGGGCACCAGAATGTTTCTCATCTAACTGTTATTGGAGATCACAATGTTCCTCTAAACATATAGATTACATTTGCGGCAACCATACTGTCGATGGAGGCAATTGTGTTCACAATCACTCTCTAGCTAATCACATCTGATTGGAAGTACTCAATGGTTGATAAAGCTTGGAAAGTAGCCATTGAAGCTCGGGATTGTCCGCAGGGATTTGCTGGTACGCCAGTAGTTACCCCATCAGCATTTCAATTGCCTTATGGTGTATCACTCACAATCAATTCACAAACCTGAGAAGCAGGACATAAGAATCTGTTTCAACCTCCCATATTGGACTTCTGATCATGACTAAACCCCAAATTATGCCTAGTTGAAAATGACATTTAGTAACATTTGAGGGTGATTGGCAGGTAGCAATCATCAAACTACATCAGCAAAATGTAAAATAGTTTGAAAGGCATGTCTCAATAACTCAGTAACTCTCCACAGCCACACTGATTCTCCGAGATACTCCATGCTGCTCTCAGATAGGATGACTGCTGCACTATGTGCTCACTGGTCCTCCGAGACTTCATCACCGGTACTGTGTAATGTTCAGCAAGTTGTGGAACAGAATACAAGACTATCGAGAATGCTGTATAGTTGTCTTGAGAATGATGCAATATCAAATTAGTAGGATGTGCAAATGTTGGAGCTATTGGGAGTATTGGCCACAGCTCCAAGACTATTCCAGTGCATCCTGAATCTGGAGCCATACTCTCTGGGAGTGATTATTATACTGCTTATATCAAATAGTTCAATTCAATTACCTATCTTCCTCCTACACATCTTGATTCAGGCATTGCAACTCAATACACAGTCCAGTACGTATCTTATTCCATCTGATTATGCACAATCAACACACTATCATTCCTATCTGATGCAGCATTCTCTCACACCAAATGTGCTGCGCCAACAATGGCTCTGACAGGAACACTGTGAATCAAATCTACCTGTTTGACAATCTGGATCAACCCATCAACCCATTCGGTCCAACCCCGAATCACTGATGGGTTACCTGGGCCCGTTGCTAACCCTAGTTCTTTCTCTATATTTGGTTCTATGAACATATGTTTCTCCCATTAAATGAGAGACACAGTGAGACATATGCCCTAACCCTCAATACAGTGCTAGACCCGCCCACACTAGTCCAGTCCAGTCCAGTCCTGGTCCAACAGAGTTGGGGGATTGGTCGAATCCCTATCCACAATTGACTGGGGCTGGATTGCACTAGACTTGGACAGAGAGAATTATTGGGTGACATTTTGAACCTGGCAAGTTGGTGAAGTTGAATTCCAATCTTGCTGGATTCAGTGTGTGATATCTGACAAATGCATAATGAGATATTACCTATCAGTCGCTCAGGATGAGGTTTCAAAGGCAATATGATATATTAGTTAGCTGTGGCTCAGGATGGGGTTTCAAAGGCAATATGATTTATGCTGGTAACAAGGAGAGCAACTTCCAGGAACAGAGCAGCACCACAATGGGGAACCCTGTGGGAATAGGAGCAAGTACACAGATGGTGATGGAGGAGTGCTGAATGAAATAGAAAGCACTAATCCAGGCCAAGGAGTGTAGATGGCGATTGTGCTGTGCCAATCCCGGCACTGCAGCATCTGTCTTCACAGGAAACTGCTACAGGGGGGGGGGGAATGAAGTGCAGAATGAAATATAGGAGTGCAAATCCAGTTGGCGGAATACAGATGGAGATTGGGAAGTGTTTATCCCACGGGAGAAGCGCTGAAATGACGGAGTGTGAAGTGCTGAGTGAATTATAGGAGTGCTGACATGGATTGAGATACATCAATCCCAGCTAAAGAGCACCGAAAAATTGCTTCGGCAGACATTTATCAGGTTCCTTTCCACTTGACTCAAAGGGAATTGAGAAGCACCCATTCCAGCTGTGAAATACCACAAGAAAAACAGTTGAAAGTGGCACAACATTGAGCAGAGGAGCACTTGGCCCAGGAGCATGCATGGGCAATTAATGAGTGTCTCTTGTAGCGTAGTTAAGTTAAAGTGGGAATACATAGTAATATACAATGTTGTAAGGAATCAGAGCATTGGCATCCAGAGCAAACATGAATCCTGGGGTAGGGTACACTTTATATCAGTAGTTGCCTTGAGGAAACATAACCATTGCCTACTATCCTTAGCAAGATTCAGATGGTACAAAACATATCACTGGAGAAGCTGCCACAAATATCTGTGGAGCAAGAGTCTGAAGAATCTGGGATGTAGTACACTGGTGCCCCAAGTGATTAGGGGTCAAGAAGATTTGACGGTAAATTAAATCAAGAACTTCCATTCGGGTATACCACAATTCGTGGTCATCAATGAACATTGGGTAACAAGTAATATCAATCAGGAGCTGCTGAACATGGATTTGAACAATGGTCTCACAGCCCAGATCCAATAAGTAGCTGTGGAAAACAGTTTGTTGAGCTCTATCTGAAAACCATTCCAATATAGTAGTAATCTCCAGTACTTTGTATGTGTATCATAAGGGGTGTTGTCAATATAGTACGTCTGATAGAAGAGCTGATAGAGCAATTCAAGACTTCCAACTCCTCATGTTTGCAGATGGACTTTGAAAGACAGATGAACAATTATTGCCAGACAGTTTATGTACATACAGAAACACCTGCGAATGTGGACTGATAGTCCCGAGTTTCCATGGCTAATTTCGAAACTTTGTCAACCATCCAATACATTCAATCAGACAATATTGGCCATGAAAATAAGGTAAATATCGTTCCCTTGATTAACCTTGTTGTTGACTCAAACTAGCACTCTGGTGTTGGGGTACATTCTGATCTCCATTCGCCCTGGGTTGTAGAATGTTGTTCTCTCCTACTGGCTCGGATAGTGGGTGAACATGAGCAGTTATAGCATAAGAGTCACATTCATCGTTGGGGAGAGTTGACTTTTGTCAATTCTGTAATTGTAGTGGCATGGCCCAAGGTGAATCTCGGAAATATGAATGTAGAGAGTATGCAATGACAGTATTGAAATGGCTCCGTGCGTTCAGCTCTGGAACTCTAGTAGTTCATAATGACGTACAAGTGCGTGCCTTGCAAAGCAGTAGATCCTCCGGAGGATGATTAATAACATTATCTTGGTGGATATCTGATGTCATAGTAAGGTCACTGGTATCCCCCCTTTCATTATTAACAATGTCCTGATTGACAATTTCCTCCTGCTTCATTTATGATCTCTGGGACATTAGTGACTTGCACTATTATGTAACTTTTGGTGCTGGCAACATGGGGCATTGAGAACTATACTGATCACATGTACCCTGAACATGACTCTATTGAAGGTAGTAATTATGCATGAACATGTGATCGTTTGTGGTGACTGCACTATGTGGAATTGTTAGAGAATTGGCTATCTGGTGAATGCAACAGATTTGGAATCTTGTCAGTAGCTGTTGAGTTACAAGGGTTCATACTGAGTTTGTTAGTGGTGCAGAATAAATACAAATCTCTGTAGATAGTATGCCTGCCAATAGGTCACACTTACTTTCACATTATTCGATTGAATTAGGATACTGCAGCTATATTAGCACTGTATCAAACAATGTGAGGAGTATAATTTCCCAGTCACGTGTACATCTGGGCCATGGCTGCGAAATACCCTCCACAATACTGTTACAGGTAATAGAAAAGGGATTCTATATGGCATGCCAAAGAGAGCTACAGGTGTAGGGAAAGAATGGTCAGATACGATAAATGGTTCAGGGGTAATCTAACTCAGTCAAGTACTGACCAATGCCATGATAGTTACCAAATTGGTTAAAAATCCTCACCCAGTTTGAGATGTTGTACCTAATATCGGGAAATCTCACAACTTCAATGCCACATTATCACATTCATTATGAATCTCACTTAGTGTTAGCGACAGTTCCGGGTTTCCTGGCTGTGGTCCAGGTTGGAACCGAACCGGGTGACCACCACCGGGTTCTAATCCGGGTTGGAACTGCACTGCTGTTCGATTTTACATTTCCTTCCACTCTGGCTCAACTTTGCCCCCAATTAAGTATCTGAGTGGAGATTGTATTGTGACATGATCGATACGGAAATTTTGCAGTTGTATGCGCACTTTCATCTGCAGATTTCCAATTTGCGATCCGACCAATAGTCGTAGAATCGCTGTGAAATAATGCCAAATTTCAAGCGAAATTGGCGGGTTTGCAATCGCAACTCAATAAATATTGGTCGGATAGCAAATCTGACAGTGGCAGCTGAATGAGCGAAAAGCGCTGCACAATTTAGGTATTGATCTTGTCACGATATAATCAGAACTCAGACCCGAAACCGACCTGGGAATTTGGAACCGTTGCTAACACTAGTCTCACTACTACCCTAATCTGAACTAAAAACCAATGTTCAGATTGAAAACAACATACAATGGGATAAATGTATAGTGAGACATCATCTCAGAGCAGGCAGAGGAATGTATTGTTGAGAGTTGCAGGGTATTGACATGCACTGCAGTTTAAATGGCTATGCAGAATTCAATGGCTGGAATTGCAGTCGCACAATACACTGATGGTTAATTGCAGTCTGCAATGATGTCATTTCATACCTGGAGTTGTTCGGATACTATCTCTTAGTGGTCTTTGCACCAGTTCCGGGTCAGCTGGCTGTTGTGCGGATTCGAACCAGACACAAGAGCCCGGCCCTAGGTAGTTACTGTGAAGAGACCCAACACAAGACCCCGGCCTCGAGCAGTTACTGTCCAGGAAGCAAACTGGCTAACAAGTGCGAGTGTGTCACATTGACCAGACTGAAGCCTAGGGGTTTTTGGTTCGGTAGGAACCGGACTGTAACTCCATTTGGCAGTTCCAACACTCTTGGCTGCCATGAAGTTTTTCAGTACTTATTGTATCATGATATGATTGATGCATGGAGGTTTCAGTTTTGGGAGTGCTTTTATGACGTGGTCTGCAATTTCCAATATGATCAACATTCAATGAGTTTCGATGAGATGACACTGGAGATTATGCCCAAATCGCAGATTTACAACAGTGACTCTATGAATATTGCTCAAATACTGAATAGAAGTATGTCAAGTGAATGAGCTTCAAAAACTGTCAAATTCACACATAGATTATGTCATGATACAATCAGAACTCAACAGCTTTATTTGAGCGAAAAAGCAAGGCTTTCAAGGGGTGAGTTTTCAGGTGGGAACTGGCCCAAAAGCAACTTTCCGGAGTTTTGATGTGGTACAACCCATTGCAATGATTTGGTTCTGGTTACAACCCAAACCGGGAAGCACTGCTAACGCTGTCTCCTTCACAATCTATTCTGAAAGTAATCTATTGTTACTATCTACTATCAGAATATGGTGCGGTGCGAAAATCCAATTCTTACCACTATCACGACTTCTTTCGCTGAGGACAGCCATTAGATGGTGTAAAGACATACAGGAAGTACAGTATTTGACTAATCAACAGCAGGTGTATGCAGATAGTGCAGTAATTGTGATAAGTTGAGTCACAGAGAGTAAACATTTGGGAGACTGCGGGATACATACACAACATATCAGTTTACCATCAGACAATAAACATTACGCTCTCTATCTTTCTTTACATCCCATTACACTTGCTGTGTCCAAGATTGTGTAGATTGATACAATTGTATTGTTCTTCACAGCCATGTAGTATTACTACCTCTTACCGACTTCCTACCCACCAGCAACCAGAACCACTCAATCTCACAAATTCCTTTCGATGCTGTGAGAGGTGCGGTGTACTGCTGATGATAAAGTCTCTGCATTCTAGCTGTATCAATTCAGGATATATTGAACCCTAATCTAGATTCTTGTTGGGAAAGCTGAATACGGAATGCTGTGAAATACCCCCACCACGTAGTTTGGGATCCTGTGGGGAGGAAGAATGACTGGAGGTTACCTACCCTGCCAGTGGAAGCAACGCAGAAGGATGTAAAAACATTGATAGGGATGGTACTACCAGAGTTGAGTTGGAATGCCGAATATTGTATGCCGGGTACATTGACATCTCTACCACAACAGATATCCAACAAACACAGAACTGAGCGCGATGCCTGCATACTTGCAAAAACCCCCAGAACGATGCACCTTCCAAGCTCCATGAGAAAACACACCAACCTCACACCATGATGAACACCAAGCAAAATCGAAAACATAACACCGAGACACAAAGCACAGACTTGATAACTTGATTAACATTGTGAGAAAACAGCAACCTGATACCACGATGATTGTCTCTGACTTCAATGATGACACAATCAGACGGATCATGTTTCAAACTCCGACCTGCAGAAGCAAACATATGTCAACGAAAATGGACAACACGCGAGTACTGAGGAAGAGAATGAACAAAAGACCGAATAAGAAATAGAATTGACCAGTTTCAGAATATGATGATGAGTACCAGTGAGGATACTACAAAGCAATGTTACTAGAAACAATGAGAGAAAATGGTGAGAAGTTATAAAGCTGGATCAAGAGATGAGCAATGCAAAAATCTCACTTCAAACAGAGTCATAATTGACCTGATCCTCCCCCCCCTTCTTTGAAACAACTCGCAGCCTAGCAATTGACCTATGATCGCCAATTACTGGCAATTTACCACCCAAATCACCGTCACTAAAGAAATGATGGCGATGGCATTTGTACAATCTAAGTGAGCCCTGGTCTCCAGAGGAGCTGATGTTGCTAAGTTCACCAAAGTATACCACAGTCTGTCGTCATACACGATGACAGACCTGGCCGCAGAAGACATCACCACAACTGTCACATTGTACTGCTCTGCAATAATTCAAGAGACAATCACAATGATGAATCGATATTTCCAGAAGAACTGAATTATATTATCAATCGCTGCAAGATTCAAGAGTATTGGTAAATGCGATTGTAATTGGAGCAACTAAGCCAGCACCAGCAGGCAGGTGAGAATGTGGGAACATCAGCCTGATAACTGCTATTCCAACTTACAACATGATCAGCTACGGTGTAATCAACAAAGGTGCTTTGGCCCAGTACTGACAGGTAGAAATGTTGCTTAGGGCCCTCACAGGAGATTTGAGAGCGCAAGTGCAAATGAAACTCAAACTAGATTGTAGAGATCCTTTCATGATACGACTCTGCAAACTTCAAAATCATGAAATGGACAAATGTGTCACTGCGAATGCTATTGCCTTTCTGGTGTCGGAAGAGCTACATACGGCACCCAGAGTCTCTCTTTATTCAATGCTAGCTGGAGATGCACTCCCACAGATGCCAGTAGTATTGAACCTTCCACCCAATTCTAGGGAAGAACGCTCAGCACTGGAGCAACCTATGGAGGAAGTACCCATCATCGATCCCGAAAATCCAATCAACATTGCAATTGGCCGATTGATAAAGTCATTTCATGCAAAACCTGTGCAGATGAGTTATGCGCACAAGACCAGGTACAGATACTACAACACAGCGAGGGCAGAAGTCACCCAGGTTGATTGTCCATTATTGTAGATAGCAATAAGGTTCCTATCTGCTAATCCACCCATCAGATTCGGATCCTGCTGACTGAGTCACCATGACCAATAGTGTTCATGCGAAGGATTAGAACTCTGAAGCTATTGTTATCAGCAAGGACACATCCATCAATTCATTTCAAATGTGCACAACAATTAGGATCAGGGTATGGTATATCCCAACTGTGGTGGATGGGTAACCTGTGGACCTTGATGTGGAAAAGAAGGAGAGATATTCAGATATTGACCAGAGAGACAGTATTTTTCAATGTGACAATATGCCTCTGAAGTATCTCAACAATCACAGCATGGAGGGGACGTAACCACCACAGCCAGATCACATCCACCTCAGCTTCAGAGTAATGTGAGATTTCAGCTGTTGCAGGGTGCCAGTGGTAAGGTAACTCCCTTGCACTCCGGGATCGCTGGACAGCTGTCAGACTTCGATGAACAGTAATCAGGTCTGTGCACAGGTCTGGACGATCTTGACTGGGATAGCAATGGAGACAGTATCCCGGAAAGAGGTGACAAGGATCACTCAGAAGAATATGGGCAAGTGAACACAGTGTAGAGCAGCAGGAGGACCGCAAAATGCAGAAAGAGAGAGACGCGTTTTTAGTTGAGAAAGAGAGAGTACGAAAGTCGGCAGGTGTGTGCACACAGACAGAATATGCCATAGTGGATAAAAAATAGAAGAGAACAAAGAAGGTGACATGGGATGATCACATTCTGACACGTCATGAGAGAAACATTCAGGAGGACTCAATGAGGACTGGTAACCAGGAAATGCGAATGATCAGGACAGCAGTAGCTTTGGCAACCAACTGGCTTACGAGAACCCATTTGAAATCATGACTCCAATTACCACTAAGACCTCACACGTGGGAAGAATGGCAAGACCAACCCTGATACTAGCAACGGCAAAGTATTCTGCAATACCCTAGTGAACTACACCATGCTAGGCAGTCATGAGAGAGTACTCTGCCAATAGACCTTTCGGCAGCTATCCAAACATTGAATCCTTTTAGTGCCAAAGTCACTGAATTTGCTTCCTCGACCCCATCCTGACCAAATACAGTCAACATTGCTCCTATTTTGGGCTTCTTCAAACAGCAAGCTTCTGTTAAATACACCATATTCCACAGTGTGAGAGCCTCTCCAATTGTCGTTGGCATGATATATGAGCACAAGGTTCCAATATTGGTGGACATGGGAATTGAGTTAAGGGTCATACTTGAATAAGTCACCAGAGACCTCAACTGCGACAGGGAACTTACAGATTGCCTGTGGATGACTACCAATTGCAATCAGTGTCACTTGACGAAGGGAGCACAGTGTGTGTCAGTTAATATTCCTGGTAGCTGTATTCTGATGCCCATCTTTTCAGTAAAATCCGGATCCGACCATGTTACCTTCAGCCACCCTGGGAGAATGAACATGCAAATGTGTGGGAGGAATCAGAATGATGTCAGTAGGGTGCTCACCAAATCAACCATTGACGGATTTGAACAGGTAATGTGTGTTGCTGTCACTCCAGCAATTAAGAGTGATAGATCCAGCAGCAGTTCGGGAAACTTGTATCAAATGTTGAAGTCACGGTAACTAGGAAGAATAGCACCCAGCACTACAATGAGCAATGGTTGGAGTGGGTTGAGAGCAATGAGTGCAATGAGATGAAACTGGATAGCAAAAAATGAAAAGACAAGAAGTTGATTGATAGGAAGAGTGTATTAGCGCAGAAACTAGAAGGTATAGATTGTGTTAGCAGCGGTTCCATTTTCCGACCATTTCTGATAAAGCGGTTTCAAGGTAACCCAGACCCTGCCGGTTCAGTCCAGGATTGTGCCAGACTATTCGCTCAATTGTGTCCACGAAAATTCATGCGACAATTTAATCTTAGGAATATGCAATCCTGAGCTGCATACGGTGCACCTTATGGTTGTCTCTGATTTTTGATATCTTCAAAACTCAACTAGCTGCTTTGAAATTATATCCATTGCGACTGAAAAACGAGGTTTTTGAGCTGCCGCGTGCTGAGATTTAAAGATATCGAAAATTGGAGACTCCCAAAAGATGTCCCTTGCTGAGCTGCATATTTTTCATATCAAACACTAAACAGTCTGATCAATATTTGTGGCTCAAAAGTGGTGGTTCGTCTAAAAAATCAACGATTTTTGATGGGGTAAGGCCGTTGACACACAGACCTATAAAACCGGCTGCATCCAAAACTGGAACCGTTGCTAATACTCGGCATATACAACCGGAATGTGGAGGGATTGCTCAAGAAACAAGGGAAGAGTTTAGTTGAAAAACAGGGTTTATTGAATGCAGTAAGAAAGCAAATGGGATCTGCCTTGAATTGAGAGGATGGGAGGGGAGAGGTGGAAGAGCTGGTAGTAGGGGAGTTGGGTAAGAGGATGGTAGCAGAAGAGAGATAAATGTAAGAGGTAGCTGAGATGACAGAAAAGATGGTAACTGGGAGAGAATTACCTACTGGTACACTGATTTCATAAATCGCATCCCTCGGGAACCAATTTGAATAATACCCATTTCCTTCTCCATTGTTATGGCGAAGTTCAAATTCAACCAAGACACTACACCAACTTGGGTGCATGCTCACAATTGATTTATTGTGCAGACAGTGAAGCCGCTCCCTTGTCAGATGGAAACACCGAAGCCATTGGACTTGACTGGAGAGAAAGAGCTATTGCCCAAGCTGTACCTATACCAGACCCCTAGGACAAGTAATTGATTTCCAAATTCTCACACTGAGCAAGAGGTGGAAAGTTGACACCTGACAGACTATGCGAGCAATGAATAGGGATCATACTAAAGCCAAGCAAACACGAAGTCCTTCAAAGTAAACTATTCAATCTAGAATGTGTTCACTAGTCATCCTGGGGATGAGCTCGACATGATCAACAGCAAAGTGAAGGAACTCCACACTATCCGTCTGCAGTCTGGATTCATGCTCCGGAAGAATCATGAATTCTACATATCAAAGAATGTGATTGACATGCAGAAGGAGACGATAGCAACCAGGGTTTACAGGGCCTATTTGAGCCCACTTGGGGAGTCTACAGTACTGCACACTTCTGGGTTCCCATGAATGATGGCAAGTATCACACCATCATTACTGCTGTGAGTGCGAAGATGCATATGAGTTGAGGGCCCTGGAATGCTGCCAAATGTCGAAGAGTTTTCTGAAGCCTCTGCCAGACATTGTTAATTTGGACTCTTTGACTATCACTTTGTGTACAACCAAAGAGTATTGCACAGCAATAGCCTGGACTATATGGCCATTCAGACCACTGAAGGCATGTATCGACCAACCAGATAGGTGCTAAGAGCAATTCATTCAGTATCAATAGTTGTCCGTGTATTCTGAAAAATTCTAAATGCCAGTCTGCGATCAGCTGGAGAAATAGTCATTGAGAATGTTGGGGTAAAAGATCCGAAGAGCCAGTATGGGGAGGCAGAAATTGCAGTGCGGTCTGGATATTGAAGGTTTGTTATTGAATACCTCCAGAACTTTGATATCATAGTTGGCAATGTGAAGAGTGCAGGACACAACTTTTCCTGGGAGAAACCTGACTGGTGCTAGAACATGGCAATATCAGTCTGGTGTGTCTGCAGGATACCAGGAGGGTGACCACAAGCCACAATAGTCGACAAGAAGTGGAAGTGGATCTAGTGCTGGCACTGTACCGAGTGCAAGGCATGATTATCTCTGTCCCTATTGTGTCAAACATGGATCCCACTGTATGGAAAAGTTGCAGCCTGCCGTTCCAAAAACTGGCAAAAGGATGTCAGGTTTCAATGGAAGACTGTGAAACAAAATGCTATTGCAATCTTGAAGGAGGATCTTTGTGATACTTCTGCATGAAAGGTATTACATGATAACAATGGTGTTAGGCTAACACATGTGCAAGTTGAGAGCAACTTAGTCAGTTGGGGGGGTGCGATTACACAGCAAGAAATCAAATCTACTGACTGGCATATCTGTCGGTATGACAGTGGATTACAGAACTCTACCAAGAAGAAATATGATTGGCAGCAATGGGAGAGTCATGTACTCATCAAGGAACCTAAGACAATTGGCAATCACGTATATGGAGTCAAATTCCTTGTGGAGTCAGACGTTAACACGTGACTGCATCAACTGAAAATGCCCACTGATGACTGGTGAGGGTCACAAGTCCACAACGAGGTCACAACGCTCTGACTGATCCATTTAAAAATGAAACATGTTACTGGGATGATGAATGGAGATTCTAATGGTCTGTTATGGTGGCTATAAGGGGAAGAGGAGACCGTGCCAGAAGAAAAGAAAGAACTATGGGAGCCAACTGAAGCGGGCTTATAGGGAATGCAGTTGGAATAAAGCCCAGAAAGATAGAGGTGGATTGGAGCATTCAAACCATTTCTTGCCTTCAGACTAGGAGAGGAATAGACAGGGAGATTGAAGAAAATAAGTGAATTGTTGGGAAACAGGAAGCGAATAGAGTATAAATTAGCGACACATAGACAGCAGTTTCCATAGGAAGCCGTGTAATACCTTGTTTCAGTTGAAGTACTTTACATGGGGCTGAAAACAAATGGCCTGTCAGCAAAGGTGTTGGAATGTAAAGCTGACAATGACAGCAATGGATTATACTCTCTGAATAAGCACATACTATTGGTGGGAAAGGATGTTATGGAAACATGTGGAGCGGTTATAGGCACCATACACGGACCCTGATATGGATGATTGCCTGAAAATATACAAGCAGTGACCGCTGAGAGTGCTGCTACAGTATGAAAAATCCCTTACAAGCATACCTGGTATTCACCTATGGCAGTGAGTGTTAATGGAGATGTTGCACACCCCCATAACAGAAGACAGGTATTACCTCCAGGTGATAGCCAGCGAATATCTCAGCAATTGGGAATTGGCTCAACCACTAAAACAGGGTATATTGGAGAAGGTAGCCAACTGCTTATGTGAGAATATGGTTTGTAGATTCCGAAAGCCGGACAGTAAGGAAGTGGATGGAGGTGCAGGGAAGAAGAAATTTGTCAAGCAGGGTCTAAAATGTCACAAAATCCAGAATGTCACCATCACCCAGTACCATGATGCCACTTTTTGTCGAATGGAACAACCACAGTGTCTGAAACCGTACTGGACTGTCACTTCAGTACTGGCTCCAGGTTGCAACCGAACTGATGCCAAATCGGTGGCTCGGGTGGTGAATACACCTGAACTGTCAAAATGGGTACTGTTTGATGGAAGTCTGCCACTCCATCTGAACTGGGTGTGTTGTTAGTGGGTGCCCCTGCAGATCCGTCAATTGTTACATACAATGGTCTCGTTTTTGTTAAGGGTTTTTCTTTAACAGCGATAATGGTACTTGTGTTACCCATATGAATATATGTCATGGAGTTACTCTCTATCTGGTTACGTGATATGGATATAACCTATTCATGACTTCTCAGGTTAGCCAGCCGTATGTCCTTTAGCGGTGATACATAAGAATCGTCTGTCGATTGAATAAGCAAGAATATTGATTAGGGGATTCACTTAAGATGATCCAGCTATATGCCTTAGCGGGGAAGCTTGCTTTAGCGGTGCACATAGTTTTCAACTACATTCACTATTCCTGATACTAGCGGAACATGTCTTTACAGACACCCCAGTTGTTAGTCAATATGCGCGTACGCGGGATTCCCGACTAATCGCCTCAGGCGATACAAGCTATCGGTGCACTCTCCGGCCTAAGAGTACTGTCACGCCCTAAGCATGACGTGACTGAGGGAATTATGATGTTGGCTGAAGATATGAGGCATGACGCAATGCTGCTCTTTGGTTGGAGTTAGTATGCATTAGAATGTCAGACTCATATATGATACGACCTGATGCGTCAAGTTCTGTGTTGCCATAGTATTGGTAGGTCACTGATTAAACCAATGACAGAAGCCGAATAACCTGTAGGGTGAGGCATTAAGTTGCGATAAGCATTACCGACCAAGATCGGCTAATGTTCCAACTACTGCATCAAACGAGTAGTGAGATGTCGAAGTTCAAGTTTTATATGACACATTGTCTGATATGATATCATGCGGTGGATGGCCTGATTCTTATCAGGAGCATAACACTTCAATACCTCACCTGCATGCACATGATAACGTACAGGGATGTGTGGCAAGTTATCACCGGTCGCATGATGTGACTGCGATAATGCTATCATGGAGCACTGTAGTCATAACATCGAAGTATGGGTGTACAAGCCCCCGAAGTTGACTATAAAGAAGTAATATTGTTCCGGCAATGAACGGACAAGCTATAGCAGAGAACAGAAAAGAAATGCCTACCAGCGAAATAAGACCATTATTTATTATTGCGTTTTTATGATACCTATCTATATTATTATATACCTAAAATGTATTAGCTTTCTGTAGCGGCATCCATGCACCTTTGACAAGTATCACCTTTGGAAAGAATTCTTACTTATGACTATAGCCTTTGAAAACGATAACAATGTAATCATTTATGCACTGGAACAAATTATATCCTTTGCTAGAAAGAATCAGAATATCTTTATAGCTCAGTGTGTTTGGTGGCTTTCATCGATTATTGGAGTGCAACATGGGTTGGTTACACCTATAGATAATATTAGAATACGAGCCATTATTGGGGATTGAGAACTGTCGACGACTCCAAGATATTGTCTAGAGAACCAAAGCATCGATAAAAACAGAAGCAAAGCGAACGATTCTGCTGGCATTAGTTACACACATCATGATTAGGTATCTCGGATTCAAAGTTTCACTAACAATAGCGATAATTCTGAGCCAGAAGGATTAGATACAGTTCAGAAGGATACCGAGAACTGTATATAGAAGTCCAGAAAAGAACCACAGGCTCTCATTCAGAATATTAAGCCTGCCCCGTTACATAAAACCAGATCCGGCAAGGTTGCCTTTAAACCTTTAAGAAAGAAGCAACAGAATCAGTTACAGGCTATACCTACTGATACCTTACATACCTACATCGATAATAGGGTCTAGGGCCATACCAAGTATCTATAATTAAGGTATTAGTACCCCCCAAACAGTTTTTGCAGTTTGATAATGGTAGGGGTTCTCCTTTAGCAGCGGTAATGATACATGTTTGAACGAAGCAGGTACATGTGACAAAATCTTAAAACGATGCTCATATGCAAAACACCTACCTGCGATTACGTAAACATGGTTGTCAGTCAAGTGATCCTTAGCGGGATTACACTTGAGCCGCGTGTCGATCAATTAGTGATGATTACGGTCGCACTAGCAGAGTCAGTTAAGATGACGCAATTATGTCGCCATTACTGGGAAGTGAAAAACCTTCAGCAGTGCGCATAATTATTGGCCACACTTATTAAACCCTGTTTAGCAGGACAATGCATAGTTAAGTTGTGATAACGCAGAAAAACATGTACAGCAGACGTTATTGCAATATGCGAGTACGAGGGATCTGCAAGCTCATATGCGTAGCGGTGAGAGCACTTGCAGCAACCCCCGGTCTACGGAAGGTTGAGACCTAAGCATGCAGTGTCTGAGGGATTAATGACATTGGCTGAAGATACGAGCCCAGAAGCAAACCGGCTTATTGAGTTAAGACCGTATGCATTGCAACGTCATGAACGTGTCATTATCTACGCTAGAGGAGTATCGGTTGGTTGCCGATTAAAATCTCTGACGCAATGCCGAATAGCCAAGTTAATGGTGAGGCAATTAATACTGAAGAGCTATTAATATTGTATTGCGATAAGCACTGAGAAGACTAAGGTTGTCAGATGTTCTAGCTACTGAACGAATGGGAAGCAAGATGTCGAACACGAGGTTATGAGCTGACATTATTTGCGATTGATATCATGATCATGAGGAATGCCCGCGAGGGGACGTAATGTCTTAAAACGGCTCATGCATGAACACGATAACCTGAGGGAATTCGTGGCACTATCGACAGAGCACTTCAGTTGTTCCCAAAGATAAGCTATCAAGCAATAATGGTGTCATGACGGAAAGCCGAAGGCAAGCTTGACCTGAGGCACCGATTATAAAATGCTCATGTCGTGCCCGACGATGGAAAGAACCAAGCTCTAGCAGCAATTCACAGTCAGACATCACCAGCGAAGAACATCTTAAAATATTATTAAGAATTCTATCTACCAAAAACCTTTACAATTACTTCTTTAAATCACCTTTGTGAATTCGCTCTATATGTGTTTGTGGAAACCAACTGCTTCCCAATATGCACACCAACGTCTCGTCGAAACTATCGGCGACGCAATTTTATATTGCAACGAGTGGGGTTTAACCCACATCTCCCCTCACCTGTTGTTCTTAGCGATTATCAGCGATATCGGGTATGAGGTGCACAGGTACATCACTACCGGACAGTTGCCCTTCAAAGAGTGGTCCGAAGAATGACCTTGGACAGACGAGGAAGAGTGGTAAGCTCTTATTCTTGGAAGGATAAGAGATTGAGTCTGGGAACACGAGGAAAAAGGGACAAGGGATAGGCGGCTATATGTAGTCTAATAAATGTTGTATCGAAACTGGGACTTAAAATACCCCCGTAACAGATAATAGTATTTGATCACCTTTGTGTATTCAACAGACAGTAATCTCTTTTTGCATGTTGTGCAGTTTCCAATATACATTGTTTGCGAATCCGTGTTGTCACTTTTATATGAAGTATTGTGGCATATAAAGGAGATCAATATTGGGTTTATGAGCTTATACATCAGTACAATACCTCAATTTTCCAATATGCAAGAACAAATCTGGTTGACACTCTGTTGACACTCATATTCATGATGCGGTAATGTATATGTCATACACTGATTCAGTTGAAAAGGCGGCCATTACTTTGGATATGCATAACAGCCATGAAGCAACACTTAGAATACTCAAGATGCTAGTTCAGAAATCACTGCGGCTCCATTGGCGCTGATTTTTAGGATGGGGCAGGAAATGTGTCACTATTGTTTTTGCCACTCAAGGCAGCCAATACCTCAATTATGGATGTTGACAACCAATTGCCACATAGAGTACCGAAGATGCAAGAACACAAATTGTTGACGCTCCATTGATTCTCATTTATAGGATGGCCCAGAGACCATGTCGCAATTGGTTTTACATCTAAAGATGGCCTGTACCTCATTTATGGATATTTGCAACCAATTGCCAGTTAGGTTGCGAACATGAAATTCCAAAAATTGTTGATGCTCTGGTGATACACATTGTTAAGATAGGGCAGGGAGCAGGGTGCGTATCGCTATTTATTTTGCCTCCAAACTTAGCCAATACCTCATTTATGAATGTTTGCAACCAAATGCCACTGAGGTTACCCAAGATCCAACACCAGAAGTTGTTGATGCTCTATTCACACTTGTTTTCGAAATGGAGCAGTGACTGTGTCACTGACACTTTTGGTTATGAAGGGTGGCAATATGTCAGTTATGCATCACAGTGACCAATATCCTTTGAAATTACCATACTTACAAGACCAATAATCAGTGACACTCTGTTGGCACTCATTGAAATCTATTATCCATGCAATATCTGCAGCCATCATTAATTGCAGTTATGATTATTTTAACTAATTCATCGCCTTTTGTCCTGATTGAGACTTGGCCCATTGGTGAAGCCAAGCCCAGTACTATTCTTTCACTGGTCACGCTCATTCTATTACAATCTACACATATTGCAAAATTATTTATCTTGCCCGTAATACTTCTGTTTTGTAACCATTATTTACCTGCCACTGCTGAATATTCTCGCAAATTGTTTGTGGAAATGAAATTTTTGGTTAAACAACATAGTGAACCAGGTAACAAGACACTGTCACATTCTGTCAAACTTTGTCATGCTGCACAGATTCCTCCTCGATTTCCTTGTATTAATCCGTCATGAACAGCTTTGCAGCATATGTGTTTGACATCTGTATTGCCCAAATCAATCTGAGAACATTCTGGGTGGCACTTACCGGATGCTGCCCTGAGGATTCTGGATACTGCACGACATTATCTAGCTCTATGTCATATTCATTACCTGTCTCCCCATCATTTTGACAGTCATTTTGATTATCCAGGTCCCCATTCCAATTAAGCCAATTTTCAGAAACCAACATGGCTTCAGGTGCAATATCTTGATCACTTTCAGCGGGATGGCAGTGAATTCTATTGATTCTACCAATATTCAATACTGGAGTTTGTCATCCAGGAATTACCTTTGCAGACAATGCTGGTGGCACAGGAAATGTTTCTGACAATTTGAATACTGCTGTGCCAGTTTATTGAAGGTTTGTCCAGCATGCTGTTACGGGGATACTTAGGTACCAAGTATAGGTACTAGTACAGCCGTAGATCCTATTTCTATCCGAGATTACTAATAATCTTCTCGCGGATATTGGCAAGCCTAATATTTGATTCTACTTGTAGTACGATTCGTCTGGCTTCCGCTTGCCTGGCCTTTTTAAATTGCTTTTTCGATTGAGGTAAAGGGTTGACTCATCCCTTCCTAGTTCTCCTCAAAGGATCGCTAATGTAATTAGCTGAAGAGGATAATGCTGGCTTATCTAAATCAAGGCTAATATTCCTAGCTATATCTCGAGGGGTTGAGGATACTCCTCGTATTGTCCTTTCCCGTAATGTAAGATTATCGATATGTATTCTTAGGTTGTCGTCCAATCCTATAATTCCGGCTATACACCAGACACAATTTCCCACAAATAAGTATTGAATATTTCTAGCAAAGAATATAATTTTCTCGAGAGCGTAAACAATGACGTCGGAATCATTCCCAAAGGTTATAGGCATTCATATTAATACTCATCGAAGGTGCGGGGCTGCCGCTACAAAAAGCTAATAGATTTTATATAATAATAATAGGTATCATAAAAACTCAATAATAAATAAAGGTCTTCTTTCGCTGGTAGGTTTCTGACTGTTCGCTGCTAGAGCTTGTTCTTTCAAATTGCATGGACAATCGTGATCTCTTTAGAGTCATGTTCGAGGGACAGTATTCTTATCGCCCATACTTCCATGCTATGAGTCCGCTTATCGTATAATTGCAATGTTATCGTTGCGTCTTACATTCTACTGAACGCGCCCAATAATTGATTGCCACG